>Ga0207055_1179_pt1 | contig 12256 bp, 11 predicted proteins | sample Alteio_BWMinCont_57_FD_153293 | JGI IMG/M metagenome (GOLD analysis project Ga0207055, IMG submission 153293) | Enriched cells from forest soil in Barre Woods Harvard Forest LTER site, Petersham, Massachusetts, United States -... | ecosystem: Environmental > Terrestrial > Soil > Temperate forest >...
CCGATTTTTCTCCCCGACCGAGCGAGATCTAACCACCGCTTGGGACAACGGTCAGCCATTGTTTGAGAGGATCTGGCCGTGAGCGAGCCTCCCCAACCTAAGCCACAACGGTTAATCCACTTCACGCCGCTGCGCTATCCGGGCGGTAAGGGGAAGCTTGCCGCATACATCAAACGGCTAATGAAGGTAAATCGCCTGCTTGACGGCGAATACGTGGAACCATACGCTGGCGGCGCGGCAATCGCGCTTGAACTCCTTCTTCACGAGTATGTTTCCCGCATCCACATCAACGACATAAGCCGCTCGGTTTACGCATTTTGGAAATCCGTACTCAACCACACCGAGGAATTGTGCGAGCTCGTCGTCAATACACCGCTAACGGTTGAGGTGTGGGACCAGCAGAAGCGCATCTTCGAGAACGCCTCAGACCATGAAGATCTCGCGCTGGGTTTTGCAACGTTTTTTCTTAACCGGACGAATCGCTCTGGCATCCTCAACGGCGGCATCATCGGCGGCCGAGACCAGTCGGGACCGTGGAAGATCGATGCACGCTACAATGCGCCGGAGCTCGTTCATCGCATCACATCCATTGCGGGCATGAAGGGCCGCATTCAGCTAACTCGGCAAGATGCGCTCCGTTTCCTGAAGTCCGGCGTCAACAGATGGCCGGAGAAAACGCTGATCTATCTCGATCCGCCTTACTACGTGAAGGGCCGCGATCTCTACTACGATTTTTACAAACCCAAAGACCACGAGCGCGTCGCCCGTTTTGTGCGCTCCACCATCAAGTCGCAACAATGGATAGTCTCCTACGACAATGAGCCTGCCATTCGCGAGCTGTACAAAGGCTCACCGCAAGTCGTTTACGACATCGGCTACAGTGCGCGTTCACCGCGCCAAGGCTCTGAGGTGATGTTCTTCGGGGATGAATTAAAAGTGCCGTCGCTCGTCGGTTCCATCACCCTCACCGCGGATCACACTCGCGACCATCATTGCAAGAACGCATAGAATATGGGAGCTCGCATTCGCTCGATTGCCGCGCTGACACTCCCGGTAGAAGCGGGGGCAAAAGGCTGGATTCGGAGCAAGGAGTTACCGTTTCCGCTCATTGGTAGATTAGGGCCGCAAGTTAGTTGGGAGCGCAGTCGGCTAAATATAGAAGTAGCTCGACGAAGTGGCTCGTTGATTCTCCGCGAGTAGTCGCCTCCTGTTCACGAATTGTCGAAGCTTAACACCGCGTGCATCGCCACCCCGCGATCTTTTGGCGTTCGAGAGGACACCGCTATTAAGCTACGACACCACGTCAAGACACAAACTTTGTGCCAGGGATTAGGAAGTCCTGACCCGTGATTTCCGCTGCGATTTCATCACAAAATTGGTATGGAGCGGTCGCGAGAAATTCCGAGAGAAGCCAGTTATGTGGACGCTCGAAGTGCTTGGCAAGCAGCGGCGGATTGTAACGTGCGATCTCACTGAGACGATGCATTGCGGCATATGTTAGGGTGAGTGTGCTTCTTGGAATCAATCCATTTGTTACTCCCCCACGTTTGAAATACCACAGCCGTAATGGTCCGTGGATGTACTGGATGTTGCATCTGGTCTGCTTGTGATACTCAGCAAGACGCGCGATGTTGCTCTCAGACTCGGCGTTGCCCTGCTTCCAAACAAAGCGTTTCTTTCGTCGAATTATCCACTTCTTTTCGTCACCGCGATCTCGCTCAAACCCTTTTGGCAGTTTATTGATGGTACGCTCGTTCGTCAACTTTGCATCGACGATCTCCGCGCAGAACCACGCCTCGGCTGAGCGCGCCTTGCGTACATAGCGTGGCGAAGCGATTGAGAAAAAGAGTTCGGGTTGGGAGCCGAAAGTAAGCCTGTAGGCTCGGTGTATGTACGGAAGATTGTAAAAAATGTCTTTGAGAGAGTAGCTCACCTCCTTTGTAGATTCACCCAAGTAGTTGCAAAGCGCAGAAAGAGTCCCGCTCGGGTGGAATCTTACCGTTTCATTGATTAGCGCGACCCTCGTCCCCGTTGGCGCTCCCGAGACACCGTGCCGCTCCGTGTTGGATACGATCCCCTTAAGAACCAAGAGTGCCTTAGCTGCATTGAGGAAGCAATAGTAAGAGGTGAGCGGGGAAGCCACCTTCGGGAGCCCGATTGTGGCGTTGAAGAAGTGCCTCGCTTGCTGCCAATAGAAGAGAGGATCATCTTTTCCCGATTTCTTCAATTGCATTTCGACAAAGTCCCAAGGGTCCGATACGAGGACTGTTAGGGCGTCGAATTTTGGCGCAACGATGGCCTTATGGAATTCAATTTCCTTGGCGCCGATCTTGAGCGGAATAAAGGCCACGGTTATGGTTATCTTGACAGAGGGGGTTCGGGTTTCACCACACACACAATTATACTTGAGAGTGATACCTTGGGAGGGTCCCAAATCTCGGAACTGCAAAATTCTTGAATAGAACGACTGTTTTTAGCAGCTATCAAGTCGTGCCTAAGAGACGGATGGGGAAATAGGTCCTCTGTCGCCAAGTGTTTAGTAATGGCTTCCACGCTGATCTCACCGCTCACTTGATTTTCGCAAAACGCCCTATTCTTAAAAGTGCTTCAGGCCCGCGAGAGATGGTGACCAGCCCCTCTCCGGCAGGCATCGTTTGAGGTTTTACCTCCCTGCAATGTTTTTCTCTTTTCGACTCCAACTTACATGCGCGTGTCTCGATTTTCTGCTACGTTGAGGACTGGAGGTTTGATATGCAAATTTGCCCTGATTGTGGTCTTCGAAAAGACGATGACGAACTGAACGAGTCCCAGCCGGGTTGCCGCTGCGACCGTGACGAAGAATTTGAGTTCGACTATGAGGGGATACTGGCGGACGGCGAGGCCTTTTTGCGCGCCGAGCAAGAGGCGCGGCCGATCGACGCCAACACGCTGCTGAAGACCATCCGATGTGAAGGGTGCGGACGTACCGAGACAGTCGCGCCGTGGGAGCTCATACCCTGCGACGGCTACACCTGTGCCAAGGGTAGCTGTGAGCAGAGCCCGGGTTTTCGGCTGCCTTGCCCGGAGCGCGGCCCGGTAATTGAGATCTTCCAGGAAGCGGCAGGTTCCTTCTGGGGATACATCGTTCGTGCCTGTACGCCGGAGGAGCAGGAGCAGCGAGAGCGGACGCGAGCCATCCTGCTTCCCGCCCTGACCAAGATCAATTAGTCTCCACCCCGCCAGCCCCCTTTCAATTCCGGGGCGGTGGTGCGCCAAGCCTCGCTCTATCCTCATGTAAATACTGGTGTTTCCGGATAGCCTGCGCTCGTTTGACAATTCCGTCGTCCGTGCTTACCCTCCGAGATAGTTATGGAAGCGGCAGCTGAAAGTTCGCCGACGGCGACTAGCTCTATCCGGCACGCGCAAGTGCTTCAGATCGAGCCACATGGGGAAAAGACCGCCTGTAACCTGAGTGAGGGTGGCCGGATTCTGGTATCGAACTTACTCGCTGCGCACGTTCGCCCCGGCGACGAAATCGACTTTCCTCTGGCCTTCGCTTCCGATGCTGGGGCTGAGATTTACATCCACAAGAACCCGCCTTCACCGCGCCAACGTGATGTCTACCAAGCCTCAATCGGCTACGCCGCGCAGCCAAAAAGCGACAAACGTGAGCAGTTCTATGTTCGCGCCGAAGTGCCGCACGGATGTCTTGGCATCTCGGCTCTTCACTTTCCCTGCGAAGTGCTCCGCGACTACTTTTACGCCGCAGACCGGCGCCTGCCGTGGGAGAAACAGAAGAACCTCTATGACATCCTGCGCATTCCTCGCAGCGCCTCTCCGGCCGAACTGCGCCTCGCCTTCAGGCTTTCCGAGCTTGAACTGCGCGCCGCCGGAGCGCCGACCCGGGATTTCAACATCTTGGAACGGGCCTTCAACATCCTGGCGCAACCGGAGCTGCGGGCCTGCTATGTGACCTTGTCCTCCATCTTTTCTGCGGTACCAGCACTCCTCTCATTTAGTGGCTTTGGATCGATTGTCGTGTCTGGTGAGCGCTCGCGTGACGGCCAGACTTTCTTTGTCAGGCGCATCCTGTCTTTCATCCCTGAGCATCGGCAGCGTCGCTTCCGTGCACCGCTACGCAAATTCGATTTCTACAGCGACCGAGCGATATACCGCGACGTGCGCCGAAAGTTGGAGGTGCTGGTTGATCCCGCACTGATCCCACTTGTCTGGGACTCAACCTGGAACCAGTGGAAACACCTGCTCGGCGCCAAAGTCGAGATTAAGGCCACATTTCTAGAAACTGGTAATTACCGTCACCGCGGCGGTGCCTGGCATCTCGTGAAATGGGAGACTGCGCTGCCGAGCCGGATCGAGGTCAAGGTCCCCATGGATATTGCCGAGCAGATCGAAACCGCGCGCAAGACATACCACCGCTTTGGCCAGTTCTCCGACGCCCTGGACCGCATTCGTGCTCGTATTCAGGGAGAGCCCGTCGAGAGAGATGAGTTGCGACGCCTCTGCTGGGACCTTCACATCCCGGGCGATTTCGATATCGCTAAGATTAACTGGAAAGCGGAGTATGACGCCTTCTTCTACCGCCAACTGTGCAGTCGAGCGCGGAGGCTGTATCTTTTTCGCGAGGAATACATCATGGAACTCGAAAGAGCGGCCGTCATCGAGACGCCACAACAGGGCCACGCCACCTATCTGTTCTCCAAGCCCAGGACCATGGAAGAGTTCCTCGCCGTTTACGTCAGGTGCACGAAGGAAGACATCCGGCACAATCGCGGCAATGTAGCCGAGAAGCTCGGCTTCCTGGGGCGTGTCGTTCACGGCTCCAACCCCCGCTTGTGGTTGAAGAGCTTGAAATCACGTCTCGGTGAGGCGATGGATTACGCAGAAAAAAGCGACGGATGAGAAGAGGCAATTTGTGCCAAGGCTTGAAATAAAGTGCGGCACAATGCGGCACGTTCACTCACGCCTTGCCCCGTCCTTCTGTTAGTCTCGTTTGTGTTTTAACAGTCGAGTTAGCCCTTGTGTTGGGGCCTTAATTTTGTTCTGCGGAGGAGTGACACGGGGCTGGTCACAAGCGGCTGAGAAAATGAACGACGATATAGATCGCACTTCCCATGGCAGCCGCCAGGAGCAATAAGCCGACGGCCAGCCGAAGGAAGCCGCGGAGACCTTCAAACTGGCCTTGAGTTCCTGACATGCGTGGTTTCTCCAGTGCTGCATCATGTTTTTCAGCATGATGGGCAGATAAAAGTTAAGGTTGGTATTTGGAAAATGCGCTGATCGGTATGACGAATCGGAGGGAAGTAGCAGCAGAACGGCTGGCCCGAAATAGAACGCTAATGCGACCGTTTTAGTGATCGACGTGGGTTTTTAAACCAGAACATCTCCAATAGCATCGAGGTTTAAAGCTCGGTACCGGGTCAGTTTCCAGATTGGCGACCATTTGTCCAGAAGCGGCGCAACCCGTGAGGAACCGAAAGCTGACGAATCCAGACGACCAGCTTTACGGATAGGCCGTTATACGTCAATGGGGATCATGCGAGACGTCTGGGTAGCCCCGGCTACTGCGGTTGTGACCGTGGGTTCTTCCATCGATGGGATTTGCGTTCAACAGCGGCGGCAACCGAGCCGGCGCAGCTTAGATAGTGACGCGAGAAAAGCCCACGGTCAAAACTGCATTGACCGTGAAGGCTACCAGCTACCTGCTTGACGCCATCTCGGGCCGGAGCGGTCTTGCATTCCTGTGAAATTCCGCGCACACTGGTGTGCAAAGTAAAGCGCCGGAGATAAGCCGATTGCTACCGAATTCATCGTCGAATTCAGCACGAAGCCTCACAAAGTCGTGGTGGAATTTGCGACGTTAAGCGATTTGTTTTTCGTGGAGAAGTGGCGCGAAACATTGGGTAGGAATCCTACGGCTATTCAGAGAGATGCTGTAGATTTTGCACAACTCGCGCGAGATCGCTATATCGCGGACTCAAGGGTGGGTCAGCCTTATATCGCCAACTCAAGAGAGGTGCGCGACCACATAGCCCGCGATGCAAAATGTGAAGTAGCTGGCCTTATGCTCCTGAAGTGTGAGTGGTTCCCCGATTCCCGGATAATCGGACTCTGCCATTTCCGGCGAACGTGGTGCAACAATATGGTTGTGGATTATCTAGCAAAGCACCCGGTAACTCTAGGAAGTACGGAAGACGGTCGATACAAGGTGAAAGGTATCGGCCAAGTGTTGCTTTGCTTCCTCAGTCGAATGGCAATCGAGCTTTCGTGCGATCACATCTGGGGCGAGGCAACGCAGAGTTCTTGGGACTTCTATAAGTGGCTTTTTGACCTGGACCAAGTCAAAGACCTCTTCCTGATTCCGAGGGACAAATTCCCGAAGGGTGCCAATCTCAAGTTAGATTGGCAGACCAGTAAGGAAGTTAATACAATGAATATGGAAACTGCCAAAGAGCTGTACGAGGTTGAAGAATCTCATCCGCCGTTAGTGGGCAACAGGACTATTGTGGTTGGCTCAAGGCGCCAGTTAATCGACCATTTCCTGGATCTGCCGCGTCACATGCAAGACGAAATAGCACGAAATCTCGGGCTCTTTAAAGAAGGGGACAACACCATCCTGGAAGATCAGTGGTGCGGAGAGTTGTTTCAGCGCGCTGACCAAAGCGGGAGACTTCGCGAGTTGTGGAATGAGGTTGAGAAACGACATGAACACGGGGAGTCAGAGAAGAACCCATTCCCACGCTGAACAGAGGAAGGCTTCAAATGCACAAACATTTTGCCGAATGGCTTAGGGCTGCGAGCCTTGAACCAAACGATGAGACCTCCCCGAAACATTGGAAAGTCATAAGTGAGTACCTCCCAACAGCCGACGAAATCATCTCCTTGGCTCGCTTCTTCTACGGTTTTAGCAGCCAAGGGGATGCATCTCTGGACAAGTTCGGAACCGCCTTGCAGGATGCAGATACGACCTTCTCAATGCAGGACCACAAGCGGCAAATGTCGGTTTTTGCCGGTGCTGAACTCATCGCCGTCATTGAACGAGATCAAGACGCGCGATTGGCCGATCTAGCTGCCTTATGCCTGGTATGTGGCGGAGCGCAGAGTGCGCGCGCCGATGTTCCTGTCCCTGAAATGCCAAAGGTCGCGGCTCGTTATATCGAGAGTCGTACGGGCAAGAGAGCGTCATTTCCGGTTGGAACAGTCGAAGAGGAGGCAGATTCTAGGATAGGAAAACTGGAACGTGAATTGACGATTGTGAGTGAAGAGGCAAACATGCTGTGGTGGCTAATCTCGGAATACAGTCGTGACCGACACCAATCTTGGAAAACGGTCGGGTTGTCAGCAACGTCGATCATCGCCGGCAAGGAACTCGCCGACCTGACGCGCGTCATTCCTGGCCCCGTCGCCGCTGCGGCGTTTCTTGATCGAATCGTTCGATTTTCTGGTTCAGCGAAATCTCGAAAGCCTATCAGTGTCAAGGAGGCCATAGAGAAGACTCCTCGTGAATGGCGGGAACAATATGCGTTTAAGGCGGCTGCGGGTGTTGAGGACCTCGCGCCCATTAGTAACGCGATAAAACTATCACTTACGGTTTCTGATGGGGACGACTGGTCCCCTGTTTTCGGGAAAGGGACTGGCCTCGACGCTGATTCAAAAATGCCGCCGAACGTTCTTGCCTATCAAGTATTTCTAGAACGCTTACTAGCACGTCAGTCCGAAGAGGCAGCATAGTTTTATGAGTACTCCGTCATCACAACCGCCGCAGGTTCTGAACCCGCCAGAAGCCGCGCAGGGTGCCGATCAAGCTGAGACCCCAGCGACCGGCGATGCTCCTCCTGATTTGAGCGCTGTGGAAAAGACGCCGGAATTCATCGATTTGCCACAAGGGAAGGAACTCAACGACGTTGCTGCTTTGGATTTAGCCAAATCTAGGCCGCTACAATGGATTGTATTAGCCGGCCCCATCGATTCTGGGAAGACAACGTTTCTTTCGAGCTTGTATGAGCTCTTCCAATGGAGAAAAGTCGAAGAATACGCATTCGCGGGGTCCAACACTTTACCCGCCTTTGAAGAGCGTTGTTACCGCTCGCGTAGAGATTCGGGAAACGTGGTGCCGCACACGCCGCGAACGCCGTACAAAGGGCCTGATCCCCAGTATTTGCACTTGAGAATTCGCTCCACCGAGGGATTGCGCCCATTCAGGGATTTTCTTTTTACGGATGTGTCAGGAGAGATGTTCGAACACGCGCGTGATTCGACCACTGAATGCAAGGAGATGATTTTCCTGAAACGTGCGAACCATTTTCTTCTTTTCTTAGATAGCGCAAAAGGCGTCCAAAAGGACAAACGTTGGGCGATGTTTGAGGACGGTACAGCGCTACTGCGGTCTTGCGTGAACAGCGAGATGATTGGAGCGAATTGCGCGGTAAGTGTTGTTTGGTCACGATTCGACTATTTCGTTGCAGAAGAAGCTGAGGAAAGACACCGACTTTTTCGTGCTGAAGTTGAGAAACAGCTTCGCAAGACCTTCAATAAACTGATTCCGAACCTGATGTTCAGCGAAGTCGCAGCGCGTCCGTTAAAAGCACCGGCGCTTCGCATTGGGCATGGCGTGCCGGCTTTGTTGAAACAATGGGCGGCAACCCCGTTGGAAGTGAAAGCTGTCGATTTGTTTCCGTCGTCCTATTCGGGCACACGCGAGAGCGAATTGTTCGCGGCTCGGCATTTTTTATCAACAACAGCCAATGAAGAATCTAACGCATAACCACTTCTTGCTGATCGGACTTCCAAACACCGGGAAGACGAGTTTTCTCGCGGCTCTTTGGTACATGGTAGGTCAATCGAGCATTAGTTGCGCACTGAGGCTCGAAAAACTTGACGGCGAAAGTCAATATCTCAACCAAATCCGCGATGCCTGGTCGGAATATAGGCCAGTGCCCAGAAACCAAGCGGATTCTGAGAAACCGGTGACGATGTGGCTTAAAAACTGCGAGACGGGGCACGTGGGACGCCTAAGCTTTCCTGATCTTTCCGGCGAAGCCTTCAGATCGCAGTGGACTCGGCGACAGCTGGCTGCAGCCTACGACAGGAGTCTTCGTGAAGCTGCAGGCGGCCTCCTGTTCGTGCATCCCGAGAACATCGTCAAGCCTCACCGCATCGATACGGTTAATGCGGTGCTTGGCGATATCGGTGGTGATGACGCCAAACAGAGGCCGAAAATCAAAGAGAAGCCGTGGGACAGCGAAAAGTCCCCTACGCAAGTCCAATTGGTCGATGTCTTACAGTTTATGGCTGGACGGAGCTATTTTCAGCCGCCGTTTCGGCTGGCGGTCGTCGTATCGGCGTGGGACCGCATCAGCCCCACCAGCCGTCGCCCTTCTGATTGGATCGGAACTGAGCTACCGCTGCTCAAACAATTTTTTGAATCCAATGAGGAGTTGTTTCAAGTGTCGTTCTACGGTATCAGCGCCCAAGGCGGTAGATACGCACTCCCGCATTTTTGGTCTGGCAATTTCAACGATTCGCAGCCTTTTGCCAAGCGAATATTTGAGCATGGCGACCCGATTTCTGCATGGATATGGGAGAAGTTAGATCCAGGCAGCCACACCAGTTTAGAGCTGCTGCGGAATGGGAGCGAAACCCCCGAGTTGCAGAAAAGGGCCTTAGCCAAAGACTTCAATCGACTAATGGCTAAGCCCGACATTTATGACGAAACCCGCTTTGCGGAAATCGAGTTGCGATCCGAAACAGAAAGGTTGCTGAGAAATGGAGTCCTACACAAGGAAGAAAAGAAACTCTATCTAACTCGCTTGCTTTTAGAAGACGCGTACCCCGGCGAATTGTCTCGAGATCGAGAGAATGCTGAAGAAGCCGCAGTGCTCCAAGAAAAGCTGCCGGCTGGCCGCCTTTTGGTTGTGGGCGACGACGTTACAATGCCGCACGATGTGACCGAGCCGATCCAATGGTTAATGCGCTGACACCCGGAACGGAGGGGCTTCTGCTGCACCAAGCACTTCATGGCTACTCGGAGGGGCACCGTCTCCTTGAAAGCTCGATTCCAATACCGGACGACCTGAAGCGCCTGATGCTTCGCATGAGTGATCTGTCCGGCACTTCCTTAATAAACGGATTTCAGGATTACCTTACGGGTTACCCGCTTCAATCCCTCAACGCTTACGCACTCGCAAGGACCTGGTATGCACCTGAAATGGCGAGGCCCGGTTGCGTGTGGACTCACACTCTCATAATACCCGCAGCGGTGATGGCCCGAATAGCTTCTTTGTCGGCCGTCCGACCGCTATTCAGACGCCCTAATGGACAGTCCACGGGCGACGTTTATTCAACGCCCGTACCTTTGGATTCCGAAATGGCGATTCCCAGCTGCGAAGGGGACTCAGACCAACGAATAAAGATGCAAGCCTTCATGGCGGCCCACTATAAAAAGGACCTCCATCCCTTAATAATTGCCGCGGCCAATGCAGATGAAAATACAGATTTGATTTTCGCTGCCTGGTCTCAGAAATGGCCGTCACTTCGAATGAGCTTTACGTTTTGCACTGGCTCGCTTTCGGCTCGAACGTTGGAGAAGCGTCCACTTGACGTCCAATGTGTGCCAACAGTGTCGACCCGACTGGTATCTCGTGAAGTTGCAGCAGCCGGATTCGGCGCCCCGATCTTGGTCGAGATCGCTACGCTCGACTTCCCGCGCTGGACCGTTTTAGCTGCAAACGATGCGGTGCAATGTGACGGAGGGCCAGTCAGGAGTTTCCTTTGGTCAGTTGCCGACGTGGGCAGCGCCCGCGCCGACTTCGAGTCGTTTGTGAGGATTTACGATGGCCTCGATCGGTCACAGTCTCTTTCAAATATCGTAGATTTGGCTGCTGAGCTTTTCCCCGGCCCTACAGAAGGACGCCGCTTGAAGGGAGCGGTTTTGGGAGATCAAAAAGCGGCGTCAATTCCGCGCGTTGAGTCAAACGATATCCTATTCGCATTAGCCACGACCGATCATTTTGAGAGCTTTGATTCCGAGGAACTGTGTCTTACGGAACAAGCATCTCGGTTGCTAGCGAAGCAGCCCGCACTTGGACGGCAATTGGTAGGAAAGCTTCTTCGAGCTTCGCTAAATCCTATTGGTGACGAAATATTGAGGAGTCTTATTCTAGCGATGCGTCCGGAAGATGCTCTGGTGTTCGCGGTCGACCAGCAGCAGTTCCTCCCTACTCTCTTTCGCGCCAATCCCAAATTGGCAACCTCTGCCCAATTATGGCTGGCTGCGGCGGATCGTAAACGCGGGCTATTTGAGTCTCTTATCGTACAGCCAAGCATAGAACCAGAAATTGTGCGTGGGATCATCTGCGCTTTACTAGACAGCGGCTCCGATGCTTTTATTGGGCGAGCGTTTGCGAAATGGGGCAGCGTCGCGGTATCCCAGGCGCTGGACTGGAGTGAGGCTCACGAGGGCTCCATGTCAGAGAGTTGTCGTGGGCCCCTTGCTTTGCGTGTGCCTGACGTAATGAGCTGGGTTGAGACAGGGCGAGAAAAATCTACGCCGGTGCTTGTTGCCGTCGCACACGTTGTTGCGCCTCATTCCAGCGAAATCACAATTAACGACTCCACAGTTTGGCTTCGTACACTTCATGCTCTACGCGAGAGTTACCCAGAGGATGAGGCGAACTACATCTCCGCGTTTCTCCTAGCGTTGGCGCTCCAGAACGCCCCACCTGCTCCCCTTGATCTTGTTTCCGAGTCCTTTGAGCGAGTTCACCACTTGGCAGAAAAAGAACTCCTGAGAGACGACGCATGGTTCATTTTGCAACCTCTCGTCCCTGAGCTGAGTTGGGGCAAGAATTGGGATAAGTGCGAACGCATGAGGCGAGCGCTTATGTCGGCCTTCGTGCGGCATGGTTGGCCGGCCTGTCAGTTAAAGGACCGGATAAAACATTCAGATCTTGTGAGACAGTTGCTAAAAAGTGCCCGCAAGGTAAACGCTGAATACTATTTTGAGAACCTGTAGCCAAGCAGACTTTCCGACCCACGGTCGGTCTACCAGTCTGGCGAGTTCGGCGTCCAGCATGACCTTCCGGCCGCAGATCAGCAAAATGCGGGATTCGATTTCTGCTGCGGGTACGATCGCTTGCGTGTTAGCCGCCATGATTTAATCGTGTCTTGAAGCCCAAACCAGTGTTTCCTGGAAAGGGGCGAGGGATTATACAACTCAATAACGGACGGTGCACACCGAGAAAGTTCTGGTAGCGTTGGC
>Ga0207055_1182_pt1 | contig 12213 bp, 9 predicted proteins | sample Alteio_BWMinCont_57_FD_153293 | JGI IMG/M metagenome (GOLD analysis project Ga0207055, IMG submission 153293) | Enriched cells from forest soil in Barre Woods Harvard Forest LTER site, Petersham, Massachusetts, United States -... | ecosystem: Environmental > Terrestrial > Soil > Temperate forest >...
TCAAGTAATGCTTCTCCTTGGCGGTGATCTGGGCCTGCGCACCACCGATCACCTCTTGAGTCCATAGCGAAGTATTTCCGCCTTGGTTTGAAATGAACGCAATCTTGCTGCCGTCCGGTGACCAGCGGGGATTCGTGTTGTCGAAGTCTCCGTAGGAAATCGGAAAAGCATCACCGCCCGCAGAAGGCATGACCCAAAGCTGGTGCCATTGCCCGCCGAGATAGGACGCGTACACAATCCGCTTGCCGTCGGGAGAGAACTCAGGCCGGGCCTTCCACGAGGTTTCTTCGTAATGAATTTCGTGCGCTTCCGCGCCGGGTTCGGCTTTCATGCGCCAGAAGCCTCCAGTGCCATAGATGTGGCCACGGTTGGAGATAAACATCAGCTCAGATCCATCCGGCGACCAGGCCGGGCTGATCTCGTGATCGAAAGGGCTGTAGTAAAAACGAGGCAGATTCGTTCGGGTCTCTTTCGTGATTTGCTGGATATTGGTCACCCAGCCGTCACTGAAATCGGCCACAAAAATGTGAAAGCGTCCGTTAGGGAAGGTTGAAACATAGGCAAGCCGCTTACCGTCGGGCGAGAAACGCGGGTCCACGTTGACGGCAGCGCCGGCGGTGAGCTGGCGGGTTTCTTTCGTATACAGATCCAATACCCAAAGTTCAATGGCGTCGTTCTGATAGGACGCGTACACGACCCAACGGCCATCCGGCGAACAGTCGGGCTGATAGTCGTAGCCGGGGCCGGCGGTCAGTTGTTCCGCTGCCGTCGAATCGAGCTTCTGACGCCATAGTGACCCGGCCATCGAATAAACCAACGACCGCGAATCGGGAGTCCACGCCACGGAACTTGGACCGGTGGTGAGCTGCGGCAGGTACATCTCGCGGTAGTAATAACGATGCGGCAGGTTGACCTGCTTAAGCACGGGCTCAAGCTGCGGCAAGGCGGGTAGGGAAGTGAGCAGCAGAAGCAGCACCAGTTTCATTCGGCATCGCTCAGGCAATTGGCGGCCTCCCGGCTGAATGCCGGATTATATCGAAGCTGGCGCGGGCGGTTCTGGTAATGTATCAGCGCATGCGGCGTGCGCTTGCCATCACCGCCTTCCTTCTGCTGGTGCTTCCTGCCTTCGCTGCTGCGCAATCTTTGTGGTCTGCGTATCTGGTAGTGACGGCGCTTTCCGCCGTGCGCTGGCTGGTGCTCATTGGGCTAGTGGCATACGCCTGTATCCGCCCTTCGCTTACCACTTGGATCTTCATCTCCATGCTGCTGGGAGCGGAAATCGGGCACGACTTCCCAGCCTTCGGCGTCAGCCTGCGCCTGCTGGCACAGATCTTTCTGCGGCTGATCAAAGTCATCATTGCACCTCTGCTCTTTAGCACACTGGTCAGCGGCATTGCCGGGCATTCCGATCTCAAGAAGGTCGGGCGCATGGGAGCGAAAGCCCTGATCTTTTTTGAAGTGGTGACCACGCTGGCACTGTTCATCGGACTGGCCGCCATCAACATTAGCAAAGCTGGAGTCGGGGCTCAGATACCGGCGAACACAACCGAAACGGTGAGGATCGAGAGTCTCACTCCCAGCGAAACTGTGCTGCACGTGTTCCCCGAGAACATTGCCAAGTCAGTTGCGGAAAATCAGATCCTGCAAGTGGTGATCTTCAGTTTGCTGTTCGGGGTTGCGCTTGCCCTGGTAAAAAACGAAACCAAGCGGCGTCCGATGCTGGCCTTCTGCGAAAGTCTTGCCGAGGTGATGTTCAAATTCACCAACATCGTCATGTGGTTCGCGCCGCTTGGAATTCTCGGAGCCATCGCTTCCACGGTCGGATCGACAGGAATCGGCATTCTCGGCAACCTCGCCCGGCTGCTCCTGACGCTGTACGGCGCCCTGGCCATATTTCTGTTGGCGGTGTTTTTGCCGGTGGCGTTGCTTGCGGGCGTCCCGATCATGCGCTTCATTCGCGCCATCGCCGAGCCGGCGACCATCGCCTTCAGCACTGCCAGTTCTGAAGCGGCCCTGCCGAGCGCCATGGAACGCATGGAGGAGTTCGGCGTGTCGCGCCCGGTTGTGGCTTTTATCATGCCCACGGGTTACAGCTTCAACCTGACCGGTTCGGCTCTCTATCTTTCACTAGCTGCGGTGTTTGTGGCGCAGGCTGCCGGTCTGCATCTCAGCTTCGGGCACCAACTCTACATCCTGCTGGTGCTGATGCTGACCAGCAAAGGCGTCGCCGGAGTCTCTCGCGCGTCCATCGTGATCCTGCTGGCCACGGCGGCAACGGTAGGGCTGCCACCCGAGCCGATATTCATTCTGCTAGGCATCGACCAGTTGATGGACATGGGAAGAACGGCAGTAAACGTAATCGGCAATTGCCTGGCAACGGTAGTGATCGCGAGGTGGGAAGGGGAATTTCCCGCGGAAGGGGTTAGCTAGAGGCTAGAAGCTAGAAGCTGAAAGCCTAGCCAACAGCTGCCGATACCCGCTCGACTGGCCTCGCCGGAGCCAGCACGATCAAGGCTACACCGATGATGAAGAGTACAGCCACGCCCCACAGTTCACCGCGTTGGACCATATTGCAGAATGCCTGCGTCCCCATAAACGCGGCGTGCACCAGGCTCGACCATGCCGTGAAAGCAATCACGCTGCGATTCGCCGATGGGTTGCGGGCGGCCAGCAGCAAGAAAATGCCAAGCGTGACATAAAGGCTGAGCATCATTGCCAACGCAGGCTCTTGCCGGACAAACATCGTCATGGGATAAACCAATGCGCAAAAGATCACGCCCACCACCACCAACACAACCTTCAGCGCACGTTCTCGGCCCAAGCTACCCTCCTACCGCAAACGGAAACCAAAAAATACACGCCTATCTCGGAGACTACTGAGAGATGTTAGGTCGAAGCGGGGCCAATTGCAATGACGAAGCTCGCGCTGTGCGCGACCATACTAGGAGCCAACCTGAGGCAAGTAGGCCGCGGGATGAGGCGCGCAGGCGGTCACGACCGCCCAAAAACCTTACAGACCAAGGTAATTAGCTGAATTACCAAAGCGCATGCACATGGGACATCTATTCGCACCGGGGTGTGGATGAGATGGTGATGATGCAGCCCGCGCCCATGCAAAGCGACGAAATCCTGGACGATGTCCACATTCGCATCCTGCGCGTAACCGAAGACCTGCGCTCGATTCAGCAGGCCTTGAACTGTGCAGCCATGCAGGCACCAAACGATCCCGAGCTGATGGAAGCTCTCTGTCAGTTGCCCGAGTTGGAGTCGTTGCACCTTCTGAAAACGGCCCTTGACCAGATGCGCCATTTCCTCTGGTTCTACATGCAGGTGATGACCAACGGGTCGGAAGAAGGGGAGCGGCTGCGTGAAAGCATTCGCCAAAAACCTTCGGGAAATATGACGGTCAGCCCACGAATAGCGGCGGCGGAGAAGTTCAAGCAGGCCGCCGACGCGGCCCTGCTGCAAATGCTCTCTGACGGTAAGACCCGCAAGCCCAACTAGAGCCTTCGCAGTGTAAAGCTAGGCGTCGAAACCTCTACAAATCTTTACATACAAACTTCTGCATCCCCATCTAACGGGCCCCAATCGAATAAAATACTTGTTCTTGGCCTGGACAGATGCGGAGGCGTCTGACACCCTTGCCAGATTCGGATAGACCTGGGCCACGAAATACTGATAACTACACTCCGTACTGATCCGCGAGCCAGCGGGTTCCGGCGGTACGCGCCCCGAGAAATTTATGTGGATTGTTCGACTTGCCTTAAGGCGGCCTTATACCTTCGTGGTGGTTTCGCTGCTGCTGTTGCTGCTCGCGCCAATCGTCATTCTGCGTACGCCGACAGACATCTTTCCCAGCATTAATATCCCGGTGGTCAGCATCGTTTGGAACTATACCGGTCTGGACGCGCAGCAGATGTCAGACCGCATCGTGTCGCAAACCGAGCGTGCCTTGACCACTCTGGTCGACGACATTCAACACATTGAGTCCCAGTCGCTCAATGGGATTGCAGTGGTCAAGGTGTTCTTTCAGCCAGGCGCAGACATCGACAAAGCGCTGGCGCAAGTGACTGCAATTTCCCAGACCCAGCTTCGGCAACTGCCCCCGGGAACCACTCCGCCACTGGTAATCACGTACAGCGCCTCGACCGTCCCAATCTTGCAACTGGCGTTGTCGGGCAAGGGAATGTCGGAGCAGCAACTGTTTGACCTTGGGACCAGTTTCATTCGTACCCGTCTGATTACGATTCCGGGATGTGCCATTCCTTATCCCTACGGCGGCAAGCAACGCCAGGTCCAGGTGGACCTGGATACCAATGCACTGCAATCCAAAGGACTGTCTCCGCTCGATGTGGTGAATGCAGTCAGCGCACAGAACCTGATCCTGCCCTCGGGCACGTCAAAGATCGGAACATTCGAATATGACGTTCAGATCAATGGCAGTCCGAAGACGGTAGCCGAATTGAATCAGATGCCCATCAAAACCGTGGGCACAAATACCATCTACATCCACGACGTGGCCAACGTTCGCGATGGCTTTCCTCCGCAAACTAACATGGTCCACGTCAATGGGAACCGCGCGGTTCTGTTGAGTGTTTTGAAGAGCGGGAACGCGTCCACGCTGGATGTGGTCGCTGGAATCAAGGCCATGCTGCCGACCATTGCGGCAGGCATGCCGCCTGAGTTGCGAATGCAGCCCTTGGCCGATCAGTCTTTATTCGTCCGCGCCTCGATTGACGGAGTCATCAAGGAAGCAACGATTGCGGCTTGTCTCACCGGCCTCATGATCCTTCTGTTTCTAGGAAATTGGCGCAGTACGCTGATCATCGCCACTTCCATTCCACTTTCGATTTTGACTTCGATTCTCGTACTGAGCGCGTTGGGACAAACCATCAACATCATGACCCTGGGGGATTGGCTCTGGCAGTCGGCATTCTGGTGGACGACGCTACTGTCGAAATCGAGAACATCAATCGCAACCTGGCTCTGGGCAAGGAGGTTGAACATGCCATTCTGGATGGCGCACAACAGATTGCGGTGCCGGCTTTCGTTTCGACGCTGGCGATCTGCATTGTGTTTGTGCCCATGTTCTTCTTGACTGGGGTCGCCAAATTTCTGTTCGTGCCGTTGGCGGAAGCAGTGGTGTTCGCCATGTTGGCGTCGTATCTGCTCTCTAGGACACTGGTGCCCACCATGGCCAAGTACCTGCTCCGCGGCCATGTCGCCAGGCCGGCTCACTTTTTCACGGGAAATCCGTTGGTACGGTTGCAGGTCCGCTTTGAAGAGGCCTTCGAACGGTTCCGCGGAGGTTACCGCGGCCTGCTCGAGCGTTGCCTGCACCACCGTGCAATTTTCCTCACCGGCTTTTTCGCAGCCAGCCTGGCCTCGCTGGTGTTCCTGATTCCATGGTTGGGCCAGGACTTCTTTCCCACGGTCGATGCCGGCCAGTTCAAGTTGCACCTGCGGGCGCGCACCGGCACACGGATTGAAGAGACTGCCCGGCTCTCGGGGCTGGTGTCGCAGTCGATTCGTGAGGAAATCCAACCATCGGAAATTCTGAGCATTATCGACAACATCGGCCTGCCCTATAGCGGCATCAATCTTTCATACAGCAACTCCGCGCCCATCGGCCCCGCTGACGACGACATTCTGGTCAGTCTGAACAAAGGTCACCGTCCGACGGAAGAGTATATCCACGATCTGCGCTTGAAATTACCCCAGGAATTTCCCGGCGTGACGTTTTCGTTCCTGCCGGCTGACATCGTGAGTCAGATCCTGAACTTTGGGCTGCCGGCGCCGATCGATGTCCAAATCGCGGGCTACAATGTTGCGGCCAACCGGGATTTTGCCGGCCGGCTGATGAGCCGTATCCGACACGTTCCCGGCATTGTCGATCTGCACATCCAACAGCCCTATGATCAGCCCTACCTAAACATCGATGTGGATCGAACCAAGGCCCAGCAAGTCGGCTTTACCCAACGGGACGTGGCCAACAACCTGCTGATTTCACTGAGTGGCAGCTTTCAAACCACACCCGAATTCTGGCTCGATCCGAAGACCGGCGTAAGTTATTCCATTGCCGTACAAACCCCGCAGTATCGAGCACAGTCATTACAAGACTTGGAGAATGTTCCGGTCACCGGTTCGGGTAGTGCGCCGCCGCAAATTCTGGCTAGTCTCGCTTCCATCAATCGAAGCACGGGGACTGCGGTGGTTTCGCACTACGATATTCAGCCGCTGATCGATATTTATGGCTCGGTGCAGGGACGGGATCTCGGTGGCGTGGCGCGCGAGGTTAACCAGATCGTGGAGGACGCCAAGAAGGACGCGCCGCGTGGCACTCAGGTGAGTATTCGCGGACAGATCCAAACCGTGCGGTCATCGTATATCGGGCTGATCGGCGGGCTGGCCTTTTCGATCGTGCTGGTGTATCTGCTGATCGTAGTGAATTTTCAGTCGTGGCTGGACCCGTTCATCATTATTTCGGCCCTGCCGGCGGCACTGGCCGGGATCGTGTGGTTTCTATTTGTTACGCGTACTACCGTCAGCGTGCCGGCCCTCATCGGTTCCATCATGTGCATGGGGGTCGCGACCGCAAACAGTATCCTGGTTGTAAGCTTTGCCAACGAGCAGATGGTGGAGGGACATGATCCAATACTCGCCGCAATGAACGCGGGATTCACGCGCTTCCGGCCTGTAATCATGACTGCACTGGCGATGATCATTGGCATGGTGCCGATGTCGTTGGGGCTGGGTGAAGGCGGTGAGCAAAATGCACCGCTGGGACGGGCCGTGATCGGCGGCCTGCTGTTTGCTACCGTAGCGACGTTATTCTTTGTACCGTTGTTCTTCAGCCTTGTGCATGGCCGCCGAAATCGGCTGGCAAAGGCAGACGCCAGGCACTAGTGTGATCGGTTCGGGGAGATTCTAGATGAGCGTGGAACGAGAGAGCGTTGTTGAACCGCCGGTTGGGCTGAAGAACAGTCCTGCCGGACGGCCGTCGAGCCATTGGTGGATCGCGGTTCTGGCCTTTGTTGCGGTCGTGGCCTTGGTGATCTCGGGCATTCTGCCGCGAATCCAGGCACGGAACACGCTGGCCAAAGAAACCAAAGAGATGGCCATTCCGACGGTCGCGGTGGTTCATCCGCAGCGGTCCGCGCCATCGAACGAACTGGTTTTGCCGGCCAATGTGCAGGCTTATATCGACGCGCCTATCTACGCTCGCACCAACGGATACCTCAAGAAGTGGTATGCGGACATCGGGGCGCGGGTCACAACCGGGCAGTTGCTTGCGGAGATCGAAACTCCTGAGGTTGACCAGCAGCTCCGGCAGGCTCGGGCCGACCTGGCCACCGCGGAAGCCAATCGTAGTCTGGCTCAGATCACCGCAGACCGTTACGTTGGACTGCTCAAGACCGATTCCGTATCCAAACAAGACACCGACAACGCGCAAGCCAACTTCGCGGCGCAGAAAGCGACGGTTCAGTCCGGGGAAGCGAACGTGAAACGGCTGGAGCAGTTGGTATCTTTCGAAAAGATATACGCCCCGTTTGCAGGCGTCATTACGGCACGCAATACCGACATCGGCGCGTTAATCGATTCCGGCAGCAGCGGCGGGGCTCGCACCGAACTGTTTCACATTGCCCAGCCTGACCGGCTGCGAGTCTACGTGAACGTTCCTCAGGTGTACTCGCAGGCGACAAAGCCCGGTCTGACTGCCGACCTGGTGCTTTCGGAGTTTCCCGGACGACGCTTCTCGGGAACGCTGGTACGCACCGCCAATGCCATCGATCAGAACACGCGTACGCTACTGGTTGAAATTGCCGTGAACAATCCCACGGGAACGCTGCTGAGTGGGGCCTATGCCGAGGTGCATCTCAAATTGCCCGGTGCCGCGTCTTCATTCACGCTTCCAGTAACGACTCTGCTGTTTCGTTCGGAAGGGTTGAGGGTGGTCACGGTCAAAGATGGTCAGCATGCGGAGCTCATGCCGATCACGATTGGCCGCGACTACGGTGCCTCGGTCGAAGTGGTGGCAGGGCTCACGGGCGACGAATCGGTGATCACCAATCCGCCGGATTCGATCGTGTCTGGCGAAGAGGTTCGCGTGGCGCAGCCTTCCTCAGGAACTTCCGCCGCGGGAGGTACGAAGCAGTGATGCTGGCCGGACATAGAGTTTGTGGCGCTGCGATGCTACTGGGACTGACGTCTCTGATCGGCTGCGCCGTCGGCCCGCGTTACGCTCGTCCGACGGCGCCCACGCCGGCTGACTTCAAGGAGACTCCTCCCAATTGGAAAGAAGCCCAGCCCTCGGACCAAATTCTACGCGGCAAATGGTGGGAGATTTATCAGGATCCGCAACTCAATTCGCTCGAAGAGAAGATCGCCGTTTCCAACCAGACTTTGAAGGCATCCGAAGCGCAGTTCCGGCAGGCGCGGGCTTTGGTTCGCTACAATCGCGCGGACTTGTTTCCAACAATATCAACGGGAGTGTCAGCCACTCGCGAGCGTTTTTCCAGGAACCGGCCACTATCTCAGTTTGGCGCTGGCGGGGGCACGTTTAACGATCTGGTGCTTCCGGTCGATATGAGTTATGAGCCCGATGTCTGGGGCAAGGTACGGCGGAATGTCGAAGCCTTTCGCGCCAGCGCGCAAGCCAGCTTTGCGGATCTCGAGGCGGTGGGCCTTAGCCTGCACGCTGAGCTGGCCATCGATTACTTTCAGGCACGGGAACTGGACGCCGAGGCGCAATTGCTGGATTCCACCGTCGCCAGCTACGAAAAATCCCTGGAACTCACCGAGAACCGCTATCACGGCGGCGTGGTTTCGCAAGTCGACGTCGCGCAAGCTCAGACTGTACTCGAGACCGCCCGTGCCCAAGCCATCGACGTGAAAGAGCAGCGAACGCAGTTTGAGCATGCCATTGCGGTGTTGGTGGGAGAGCCCGCTCCAAGCTTCACGCTGCCGCTGGCGGCTCTGAACGCCACTCCCCCCGCGATTCCGCCTGGCCTGCCTTCGCAGCTCTTAGAGCGTCGGCCGGATATAGCTTCCTCGGAACGCCAGATGGCCGCGGCGAATGCCAACATCGGAGTGGCCAAGGCGGCATATTTCCCGCTGTTCAATTTCTCTCCGTCAGCCGGGTACGAAGGTACGGCCATGGCCAACTGGCTTTCTAATCCGAGCAGCTTTGTCTCGGTCGGAGTCTCCGCAATGGTCACGGTGTTCGATGTTGGCCGCCGCCGCGCCGCTCTTGACCAAGCTCGCGCCGCCTACGACCAGACGGTGGCGAGCTATCAGCAGAATGTACTGGTGGCGTATCAGGAGGTGGAGGACAATCTTGCCGGATTGCGTCTGCTGGAGCAGGAAGCCAACACCGAGGCGGCAGCAGTGGCAGCAGCGGAGAACTCACTCAATCTTTCCAAGAACCGCTATACCGGCGGTGTTACGACCTATCTCGAAGTGATTACCGCCCAGACTACTGCCCTAGCCGACGAACGCAGCGCGGTTCAAGTCTCCGGGCGGCGCATGGTTGCCAGCGTGCTGCTAATCAAGGCGCTAGGCGGTGGATGGGACTCTGCCAGCCTGGCGAAGTTGGACCTGACGTCGCGTAAGCCCTATCCTCCGCCACCGGCAACGACTCCACCCACAGGCCAGTAACGAATCCGAGTCTCGTAGCGGACAACTATTAGGTCCCGCGCTTGCGAAACGCATGCAGAACCACCGCGCTGCTGATCGAGAAGCTGCCAATCGCCCCCAGCGCCATCAATTGCGCCATATCCGAACTCAGATGAAGCACGTCCGCGAAGAGGGCGGCCAGGGCAAATACAATCCCCAGAATGTTTAACCACAAAGGCGCACGCACTGGCCGGCTGCGTTCGCGATTGTAGAGGCGGAGCTGCAACATCACCGCGACCAGACCGATTGCGGCAACCACGACCACAGCCAGCGGACTGCGGAATGCGTTGGACTTGGGATAGATGACGACCAAGGCCAACAGCCCGCAAAGCAGGCCGGAGGCAATGACTGTCCAGCGTCGAGACTTCGAGGACGAAATGGGCGAGGTGCTGTCAGACACGACTGCCCATTGTAGCCACAGTCGGGCACAGTTGCGAGTGGGCCGATTACCTGCCGACAGCCACTCCGCCTGCACGCGGCCTGGTGCGAGTTCGTTAGCCCGAGGGCCCCGACCGACGGCTACCCAATGCGGCATGCCTTACCTTTTTCAATGTGCGGCACATCTATGCCTTGCGCACCACTCCCTGTATGGGAAAGGATTGGAGGCGAGATTTCCGCCGCCCGGTTTGTCACTGAAACAAAAGGGGCTTCTCGAGTTTTCTTAACATTTTGTTCTTTCATGGGAGCACACCACTGTTGATCAACCGGTGGTCGGCTCTTGGCGATCTCGTCCCGAGCGAGCAGCTCAAGCTTCCGGAGCCTTGACTGTTCTTCGATGGGCAGTTCTCGCGGTCTTTGCGTGGCGTCCAAGCCATTCAATGTTCCTGGTCGCACGCCTGGGATGTACTGACGGGCACTCCGCAACACGGACAGCTTTCCACCCGCGTGGTATTCATTGCCAAACTGATCCCTGAAAACCAAGTCGAACGGCACGGGGAAAGGGCCGTATTTGGCCGGAACCGGCCGAAGGCCTGTGGCTAGAAACCCGCCTTCCACCACTTGGCCCCTGATCATGCGCAGATTGTTTTCGATTCGCTCGTTCAGCACTTCGGATTGTTGCAGCCCGCACAGCTTACAGACTGAAAGTCGGTCGTCGAACGGCTCGGGCACGATTTGATCGTCGTACTCCGTGGACATGCCCCAATCCGTCAGGGTCACATTTCGCAATGCGGTCGAGCGCGAGCGAACCACATAGACGACCCCACCTCTGGAAGTTTCCCAAACCGTGTTGTCTGCCGGCCCCGCCAGCACGATGTTGAGTGCTGGCGAATTTTCCAGCCATTCCTCCGGGGTTTCGACATTAATTCCTTCGTCTTGCAGTTTTCGCAGGCGCCCCGAATACGTTGCTTCTTCCGGGGTTTGCGTATTGGCATCTATTCCTCCTAGAAAAAAACGGCAGAAACGGCAGAAACTACTCAACCGATTTCTTTTCCGTCTCTTGCAGTTTCTTGCAATCGGGGCAGTCGTCGATAAACGGCAACTGTAGCCCGAATTCCCGGACAAGTTGGTGTATCCGGGAGCGATTCTCGGCCGAGAACCGCAACACCTTGCGTTGCCCGTCGCTGCGGGTAGGCAGTTTGAGGTTCCGCAACCTCCACCCAATTTCCCTGCTGTTGTACTCGTCAATGTCGCCAAGCGACCGCAAGATTGCATTTACGCGAGTCGTAATTTCACCGACGCTCATTTCTTTCTGATTGTGCGAGGGAGTCCAGACCGCTTGCAGACTCGCAACCCGGGGATCGTGGGGACCCCACTCCACAAGCCCTTGCTGGAGCGACTCCAGCAGCGGGGTCAGCACCCGGACAATTTCTGCGTCTGCCGGAATGCAGGGTGCCAGGTTGCGCACCAGCTCAAATCTAGCCAGGGGGTGCGACTTCGCGACGACGGGCTCCCCGCCCAGTAGGCGCAGGCGAAACATCTCGAGCTGTGGCTGAAGTTCCGCCGCGATACCTGCGAGTTGCGGATCGCTCAGGGGTAAAACGTCGGTGGGTGGCAAGGGCAGAAACATGGCTTCTGGGCCCCACATCAACGGCGACTGATCCGGCTGCAGAACCACGACCTTGGGGCAATCGAGGGCGCTCAGTGTGCTCCCAGTCCCTGCAACGAACACACCGGGGCAGCTCGCGGCGCGCCAGAAGGCGCTTTTTCCCTTGAGCATTGGATCATTCACCACCAATGTCGGGCGCAAGAAAAATGGAAGCCGACGATTGAGTTCCGCTACCAGGAGCGCACGACGACACAGAGCACCAAGAAACCGCAAGGCATTGCATACCTGCATGAATGCACCGCTCACACACAGCGTGATCGGGATCAGGAGGATTTCATGGACCCAAGAACTCAGAATCGCGCAAGTCGCGAATGCTGCCCAGTCCTCCGCCAGCCTCAGGTGCTGGCTGCAGGCGTCGGCAACTTTCCTGAATAACTCGAGGGTCGTACGGTAACCGGAAGCACCGTTCGGAAACCTTATTGCTGCACGGATGCTGGGGTGCAAGATGGGAGGATGGTAGGAGATGCCGTCGCAATTGATCACCGGTCGGA
>Ga0207055_1187_pt1 | contig 12057 bp, 11 predicted proteins | sample Alteio_BWMinCont_57_FD_153293 | JGI IMG/M metagenome (GOLD analysis project Ga0207055, IMG submission 153293) | Enriched cells from forest soil in Barre Woods Harvard Forest LTER site, Petersham, Massachusetts, United States -... | ecosystem: Environmental > Terrestrial > Soil > Temperate forest >...
GCGCTGGACGAGCGATTTTACTACGTGGCCGCCCGAGAGGTGTTTGACTACAACTGGGGCATCCGGGGCAAGCTGTTTCAGTGGATGCAGGTGTATTCGCTGGTACGCGGCGCCTCGGACAAGGATTCCTTCCGCATCACAAAGGATATTTTGGGCAATAACAAGGGCCGCCTGGTGATTTTTGTGGAGGGCGAGATTTCCAACCAGAACGATTCCCTGCTGCCGCTGGAATCGGGCGTGTTGCAACTGGCGTTTTTGTCGCTACAGGACTGCTACAAGGCTTGCGGCAAGGACCTGGCGCTGTTGCCCTCCCTGTATGTATGCCCGGTGGCCATCAAGTACATCTACGACCCCATGGGCCTGGGCCATACCATTGAGCAATCCCTGCAAGCCCTGGAAAAGGCCGTGGGCCTTCAGCCGGTTGGAACGCTCCACTATGAGCGCATCCGCGCCATGGGCTTTACAGTGCTGGAGAATTCCGCCCGGCAGTTCGGGTATCCGCTGCCACAGAATGCCCCGCTGGGCGATCAAATCCTCGGCCTGCAGAATTTCATGCTCACCAAGCTGGAGCAGGCGGTCAACCTGCCCTATGATGCCGACTTGTCCTACCTGGACCGCGTCCGGCGGATTCGTAACACGGTGGACCGGGTGATTCGAGACGTGCCGGACACATTGAGCCCTTATCAAGAGAGCCTGCATGACCACCGCAAGGCCGTGTTGGAGAACTTTTACCTGGACTTGGACCGGATTGTGAATTTTATCGCCATCTACGACGGCTACATGCACCCGGAGATGCTACCCGAGCGCATGGTGGAAGTCATCCGCCGCCTGGAGAAGGAGGTATTCGGCGCGTACCAGTTGGTTCACCCGCGCACGGCGGTGGTGCAGGCGCTGGAGCCCATTGACCTGAAGGACCATTTTGCCGCCTTTTTGCAGGATAAAAGGCAGGTGGCCGAGATGCTGGTGCAGGACATTGAAACCCGTATGTACCAGGCCATTACAACGGCCCGGTTGCCGGGGCAGTTGCCCATGGGGTAAAGGGGTTTGAATTTTCCGGTGGTTCTCGCTACAATACCCCTTCACATGGCCGATTAGCTCAGTTGGTAGAGCAGCGGACTGAAAATCCGCGTGTCCACAGTTCAATTCTGTGATCGGCCACCATTTTTGATTTTTTGGTTAATATCATGCCCTATGAGTAAATTACAGGGGCTTTTAAGGGTTACTTAGTTTACAATCCAACTGCCGTCATAAGGGTAAGTTGATGCAATATATAGCCGAATCACAGACAAAAACCATGGAATGTGTATATCTCATTCGTGACAATGAAACAGGGTTGCACAAGATAGGAATGTCGACCAATTGGGAGAGACGAGCACGTCAGCTACAAGTTGGTGTTACCACCACTAAGGTTCGTATTGTCGCCTGTAAGAATGCGGAAAAGTGGGAACGTGTTCTTCATGCAATGTTTAAACACAAACGCATTCCGCAATCCGAGTGGTTTCGTATAACCGCCGAAGAGGCTATCCCAAAGATGGAATGGTTAGTGATGAAGACGAATCAGCGAATAGTGATAGGAAACTGGAAACAGGCGCAGGATGGCCACTACTTTAGGCGCAGGAAGAGTGGTTCTGGAAACTGGTATACAGAGCAGAAAACCTCTTCTGAAATCCAGCAAGAGGTATCTAGAAAACTTGAATTTATAATTAACCATTCAGAGAAGGAGAAGATTCAAAAAGCCAGAAGTGAACCTGGATACTGGCCAACGCGAGAAGATCGCACAAAAGTCGAATGGGCAGAAAAAGATCCAACATATAATCCAGTTAGCGGCTGGATTATTCTTGTCATTATTTCTGTCGTTCTTGCTGTACTGTTTCAACAACCGATGTTTTTGATTATTGCAGTTGCAGCTATCATATATGGATTGAAGAGATGATAGGCTCTAATGATTGGTCATTAGATACTGTACAACGTTTGTTTGAGTCGAAATTGAGTTTATTACTTAATGAGGCGAATTTTGACCAAGAACTTGTCACAGATGCCTTAATTCAGTCAATTCCAGATAGTGCAACTCTTATACTCAACTCTTTAAAGAAACGTTCTTTTAAAATGCTCAAAGAGCATGAGAAATTACATCACGGTTTTCAGAAGCGTTGTTATAAACGGTGGAAATCTGGTTTTGATCTGTTTCGCATGTTGTTGGTTATAAGTTATGAAGCAGGAGATGCCTATAATACTATTTGTAGGCCACAAGCCATTGAAAACAAAGATTATCGCTTTGAAGCAATTGCAAACTTACATGCTCGAGGTTTAAGAGTCTCGCAGGAAATATATTCTTTATTAAGATGTGGTTTTCCTGATGGGGCATTGAGTCGCTGGAGAACTTTACACGAAATAGTCACCACGGCATTATTTCTTGGTCAGCAAGAAGTAGAAATCTCTAAAAGATTTATTTTTCATCGAATAATCATGTCTGAGAAAGCGATGAATCAATATATAGAGTTCCAAGACCGAGCAGGCTTATCTCCTGTTAGTGATGAAAAATATTCTCAAATAACAACATTAGCAAAAGAAATAACCGACTTATATGGAAACGAAATAAAGAAAGATTATGGATGGGCTAGACCTCTATTCAAGGATAAAAAAATTACATTTAGAACAATTGAAAAACATGTAAAATTGGATCATTGGAGGCCTAGATATAAATGGGCATCAAATGATATCCACTCCAGCTATCATCCGCTTGGTTCGTCTTTATCTACTAGTGAATCAAGTGAAAATGTTTTGCTTACAGGACCGAGTAATAGTGGATTTACTGATCCGGCTCAAATGACTGCTGTATCTTTATCATTACTCAATTCAGTATTTTTACTTTTGGAACCAAACCTTGATAGGTTGATAATAGTGAAAGTAATGGATTCATTATCTGCTGAAATATCTCAAAACTTTTATGATATACAAATACAATCTACTCCTCCTACTCCACTTATAGTTTCTCTTTTTAAAAAACTTTGGAAAAGGATTTTTGTTGATAGATGAGCTAAAAATCACTATATTCACAGTTAAATAGGAGAAAAATGATGCCAGGACATACAATTCAACTCCACCGGGTTTTGCGGGCAAAACCGGAAAAGGTTTACCGGGCTTTTTTAGAACCGGATGCCATGGCAAAATGGCTGCCGCCTCATGGTTTTACCGGCAAAGTTCATCATACGGACGCCAAGGTTGGCGGGACTTTTAAAATGTCCTTCACCAATTTCACAACAGGCAACAGCCATTCATTTGGCGGAGAGTATCTTGAACTTAAACCGTATGAGCGCATCCGTTACACGGATAAATTCGACGATCCGAATTTGCCTGGAGAAATAATAGTGACCATTATTTTAAAACAGGTTTCTTGTGGGACGGAGATGAGTATCGAGCAAGCAAATCTGCCGGAAATTATTCCAGCGGAAGCTTGTTACCTGGGCTGGCAAGAGTCTCTGAACCAACTCGCAAACCTAGTTGAGGCCGATATTCCAGACTAGCCAATGCAATAAAATATTTAACTGTTCCTTAAGAATCTACGCTACCAACTGCGGGCTGAGCGCTTTATAATTTGCGCAGGAGCTTTAAGCGATGGTTGATTTTCAAATTCCGATGAATGGCATGCAACGGGCACTACAGTCGGTTCAGGAAGCCTCCGAAGACCTGGCCAAACCGCCCCTGATGCCGGGCCAACCCCGGTTTGGCAACCTGGGGCAGGCGCAAACGGATCAATTCAGCGCCAGTGTACCTTTGCAAACGCAGCCCCATCACACCCTGGTTTCAAACATTCTCAAGCTGAATATGGCCAAGTTGTTTTTTGACGCCAATCTGGCCGTGTTTGGCATGTTTAAACGCATCTGGGATGAAATCCTGAATCTGATGAACCCGTCACAAGGGCATTAATTAAAGGAGACACAAAATGCAGCAACTGGATTCCCCCCTACCTCAAATCACTTCAGCCAAAGCAGTACGTATCGCCGTTGGCGCCTTGGCCATGGGCGTGGTTGCTTTTGGCGCTGTGGCCATCGGCAGACTCGTCATTGGTCGGTTGTTCATTCACAGTGTTAAACTGGGCACCTTGAAAATTGACAAGCTCGATGTGGGCGAATTGAAAGTCAGAACGCGCTTACCTTGATTCGCCACTATTTTGTTGTTGTTGCAGATTTTTGCTAAACTTGGCATCAACCGGGCAGGAGAAATGCCATGCAGAACCCGATGACTTCCGCACTTGTAACGCCGTCCAAAAGCACTTCTATGGACTGGCCGGCCTTGCCTTGGGCGGATTGGCATGAAACGGCAACAACGCTGCAACTGTGGACGCAGGTTATTGGCAAAATACGCCTTGCCCTGGCGCCCCGGGTGAACCATTGGTGGCATATTCCGCTGTATGTCACCTGCCAGGGGTTGACCACTTCTCCCATGCCTTATGGCAGTCGCATGTTGCAGATTGACTTTGATTTTCTGAATCACCAGCTTGTCTTTCAAACCAGTGATGGTCTGCGCGAAACAATTGCCCTTGTGCCAATGACCGTTTCCAGTTTTTATCGGGCCGTGATGGCACAGTTGGAGGCGCTGGGATTTCATATCGCTATCTGGACGATGCCGGTTGAAATGGCGGATCCGATTCCGTTTGAAAAAGATGACGTGCATGCCGCTTATGATGCAGAAGCGGCCATGCGTTTTTGGCGCGTTCTGGTTCAGGTGGACCGGATGCTCTCGCTTTTTCGCGCCGGATTTATCGGCAAGGTGAGCCCCGTGCATTTCTTCTGGGGCAGTTTTGATATGGCGGTCACCCGTTTTTCGGGTCGTGTTGCTCCCCAGCACCCTGGGGGCATTCCACATCTTGCGGACAGCGTGACCCAAACGGCCTATTCGCACGAAGTAAGCAGTTGCGGGTTTTGGCCCGGCGGCCCCGGATGTGAACAACCGGTGTTTTATGCCTATGCTTATCCGGCGCCAACCGGCTTCGCCCAGGCGGCCATCCAACCTGAGACGGCATTTTTCAACACGCAAATGGGCGAATTTATGCTGCCCTACGATGCCGTTCGCCAATTACCCGACCCCGATGCAGCGATACTGGCGTTTTTACAAACAACCTACGAAGCAGCCGCCAATGCGGGCCATTGGGAGCGGGACCTGCTGGAACCCCGCAGCCGGTTTATTTAATTGGATTTAGACAGATGACTATAGATTATTTGGGCCATCCGGGTTATAAGTACTTTACTATGTATACTAACGGAGACCTCAAGCGTGAATTACCCAGCAACTCTATCGCCCATCAATGCTGCGGAGCATCGTCATGCCAACCGGATGGAAAACGAGGTGCTGGCGGGGTTGGCCACACACCCGCAAAAGGCGCTTTTGCCGGTTTATTTTTATGATGAAGCAGGTTCCCTGCTGTACGAGCGGATTACAGAACTGCCGGAATACTACCCAACCCGCACGGAAACCGCCATGCTCCAAGAGATTGCACCGCAGCTTCTGAACATGGTCAACCCGGTGGAAATGGTGGAGTTGGGCAGTGGGTCCTCCACCAAAACCCGCATTTTGCTGGACATGTTCACCCGCCATGGGGCGCTTGAGCGCTATGTCCCCATTGATATCAGCCAAAGCATGCTGCAAGCCACGGCGGAGACCCTGCAAACACAATACCCCCGGCTGGACGTATCGGGTGTCTGCGGATCTTTCGAGGTCGCCCTGGCGGCAATTCCCAAGGCGCAGGAGCGGTTGTACATCTTTTTGGGCAGCACGCTCGGCAATTTTTCCCCGGACTATCAGGATGTGTTTATGCGCAATTTGTGGAACGCCATGTTGCCGGGCAATACGTTCTTGCTGGGTTTTGACGTTCGGCCCAATGCCCGCAAGCCCCTTGCGGTGGTTGAAAACGCCTACAACGATGCACAAGGCGTCACGGCGCAATTTAATTTGAACATTCTGCGCCATTTAAACCGGGCGTTGGGCAGCGACTTTAAAATGGATCACTGGCAACATTATGCTTTTTACAATACCGAGGCGCATCAAATTGAGATGCATCTGGTGAGCCTTCAAGCGCAAACGGCTCATATCAACCGGCATCAGGTAACGTTTGAAAAAGGCGAAACCGTTCTCACGGAAATTTCACGCAAATACGATCCGGCTGAGCTGGCGCTTTGGTTTGAAGCGATTGGGTTTACGGTGCAACACACCTGGAGCGATGAAAACCAGTATTTTGGGTTGATGCTGCTTGAAAAACCTTAATGCGTCACACAGCGAAACGTGGCGTACATATACGGGTAATGCCAATAGAACCAATTTCGAAACGACCGGCGCAGCAATCGGGCGTCGGTAAATGGTGAACCGCCTTTGATGACGAAATGGTTTCCATCGAAAAAATCAGCGGAGTATTGCGGGTAAGCTTCGGATGCCTCAAAGCCCGGAAACGGCATAAACGGGGTTGACGTCCACTCCCACCCGTTGCCGATGAGATCGTAAATACCGTAAGGGCTCGCATTTTGGGGGAAAGATCCCACCGGCACGGGGGAGTATCGTTCAAAGTTCACATTGCCGGTATCGCAAGGCTGGTCCAGGTTATCGCCATAAGCGGCCCGGTGCCATTCGGCTTCGGTGGGCAGTTCTTTTCCCGCATAGCGGGCATAGGCGCGGGCCTCCGCATGAGTGACGTACACGGGCCAGTCGTGCGGCAGGGGAATATCCTCGAAAAAGTCCCTTAAAATCCATGTGTCATCCTGCTTTCGCCAGAAAAACGGGTGGGTGATGTTGTTTTCAGAGCGCCAGTCCCAGGTTTCTTGCTCCCAAAACGCACGCGTTTCATAGCCACCTGCGGCCATAAACTCCAAAAACTGTCCGTTGGTAATGTTATAGGCATCCATGGCAAAAGCTGGTACGGTGACGTTCTGCACAGGTATTTCGTTATCCCATACAAATGGAAATTCCCCCGGCATGGCGCCCAAAATAGCCGTTCCTTCGGAAATTTCTCGCATAACGGGAAGCGGCGCAGTACCCGTCGATAACGGCTTAATGTCATCAGGACGCTGTTTTAAATGGTGAGGTAGTTGGTGCAGGATGTACATGAGGGTTTCCTGATGCATCAGTTCATGTTCCAACAGCAGAAAAATAACCGCGGTATGCGGGACAGAATCTCCACTCTCCAGAAACGCGTAAAATCGCTGGTGAATTCCGTTTTTATACCGCTGCACAGCCTCCCTGTCCGGCCAGGTTTTTTGGTTGAGCGCATCGGCGGTGGTGAGATCCGACGGGTCGATGCCGCGGGCAAACAAGAGGTCCAGTTGGGGATCAAACGAATCCGCGCCCAGAATGTTTCGAAAAAGCGTGTTCCAGATGAACGCCGGCAGATGGCCTTCGTAAAAAACAATGGGATGCCGCAAGGGGATTGGCTTCTCATAGTAGGCATCCGGATGCACCATGCTGAAAATATGCTCGGTTCGCTGCTGCGCCATGCGCAGTCGCTGAGCCAATTGCTGTGTTTGTAAATCTTCAGCGGTTTTCATGGCAGTGATTACAGCACAGCCAAAACAGGATCATGATTGGGTTGCAGCGTTGCCAGATATTGATGGACATGGCTGATGGCCATGGCGCCTTCACCCACGGCGGAGGCAACCCGCTTGATTGATCCGGAGCGGACATCCCCTGCTACAAAAATACCGGGCATGCTGGTTTCCAGCATCATCGGCGGGCGTTCCAGCTGCCACTCGGTATTATCAACAAGCTGGGCGCCTGTGCGAACAAACCCTCTCTCATCCAGATCAACGCAGTCCTTCAGCCACCCGGTATTGGGGGATGCGCCAATCATCAGAAAGACATGGCGTATCGGACGGGTTTCGGTTTCGCCGGTTTTGCGGTTGTGCCAGGTGATGTTTTCCAAATGATAGCCGCCGTCCAGCGCCGTAATTTCGGTTTGCGTGTACAGCGTAATTTTGGGAGAAGCGTTGATCCGATCAATCAAATATTCGGACATGCTGGCTGCCAAGCCGTCTCCCCGAACCAGCATGTGTACATGATACGCCTGGGCCGATAAATAAATCGCCGCCTGCCCCGCGGAATTGCCGCCGCCTACCACAATAATTTCCTCGTTTTTGCACAGACTGTTTTCCATCGCGGTTGCGGCATAGTAAATACCGGCGTTGTCAAAATGATGCTCAAACGGTAGCTTGCGGTAACGGGCCCCTGATGCGACAACCACGGTTTTCGCAAGAATCTGCGTTTCATCCTCGTTGATGAGTTCGAAAGGCGTACGGTCGCAGTTGATTTTTTCAATGAGAAAAGGCAGCGCAATTTTGGCGCCGAATTTATGGGCCTGTACTTGGGCCCGATCGGCCAGTTCCTGCCCGGATATGCCGGTGGGGAATCCCAGGTAATTTTCGATTCTCGAACTGCTTCCGGCTTGTCCGCCCGGCGCATCGTATTCCAAAAGCACGACATCCAACCCCTCCGAAGCGGCATACACCGCCGCGGACAAACCGGCAGGGCCCCCGCCCACAACCGCCACGTCATACACATGACCGGGCTCAAGCACCTCTATCATGCCCAGGCTTTCGGCAAGCTCGTGATTGGATGGATTGTAAATCAGCTGTCTTTTCTGGTGGATGACCACCACCGGCAGCTTGTCTTCCTCAATATGCAGTTCCTTGATAAAGGGCTGATCCCGTTCGGAAGTCGCATAGTCAATAATATCAATCGGGTATCCGTTTCGTCTCAGGAACCGTTCAATGCGAAGGCTTTGGGCGCATTGGCGACACCCAATCAGCGTAATGGAACCCTGCTTTAGCGAAACCAGTCCCATCCGGCGCAGGATGAACGCCTGCACAATCATTTCGCTAATTTCGGGTTCTGCCGACATAAACCGGTGAAACTGGGCGGGGTTCATACGCAGCACCTGGCCGTCCTCTCCCATGCGACCGCCTACCAGAAGGCGGCGATCGTTCAGCAAGTTTACGTCACCGCTGAACTGGTGCTTGTCATGCACCACAAAGACATAGAGCCCATCAGGGCCATACGCAAATATTTCAATGTTCCCTTCCAACACAATAAAGAAATCGCCGTTGCGATCGCCCCGCTCAAAGAGAACCGTCCCTTTCGACAGCGACTCGACCGTGCCGTATGGTTTTGCAAGCGCCACCTGCTCATCCGTCAGCACCGGAAAAGTTTGTGCCTGACGGGCATAGAGATCGGCATCCAAAAGCTTGCTGAAAGCGTCATCCAGAGCCATAAGCCTTTTATCTCCACATTGAAAAGCATGGGTATTGTATCATGAACAAAATGGCTTAAAGGAGTCAAAAAATGGCGATTAACTGCACCCATCTCAGTGAGATTGAACCGGTCACCCCCAGCGCCGACGGCTGCGAGGAATGCCTGCAGACCGGGGACGCATGGGTTCATTTGCGAGAATGTCTCAAATGCGGCCATGTGGGCTGTTGTGATTCCTCTCCCAATCAGCATGCCACCCAGCATTTCCACAAAACACGCCATCCCATTATGCAATCCTTCGAGCCCGGTGAAGACTGGCGCTGGTGCTATATCGACAACGACTTCGTTTAGAGCGCTGCTGCCGCCGATAAGCTGGTCTCTTCCCGTATCATGCGACCAAGGCGCTCCTGAATGCGGTTTTCATCAAATTCAAGCTGACGCAGCAAGGCCCCGGCAATAATCCTCGCCGTTGCCTTGTCTTTTACCAACACATCGGTGAGGTTGCGTTTGGACAGTTCTTCATAATGGTTCATGTCATGCGTGGCGGCATACACCGGCAGCTCGGGGTTGAGCTGCTTCAAGGCATCGGCCAGATACAGGGAAGATTCCGGATCATCCAGCAGGTTCACAACCGCTTTGGCCCGGCCAAGACTTGCCAGGCTTGCCGTTTTGGGCCGGTGAATATCGGAATAATCGACCGCAAAACCCTTGCTTCGCGCTTCGGCAATACGCTCCCGGTTACCGTCAAACGCCTTGTATTTGACGCCCTCGGCCTCCAGCACCTTGGCGATTTCCTGCGCAATCTCGTCAAAGCCGGTAATGATAATGTGCCCGTCGTCCGTGTTTTCCAGATTAGACGTTGAATCCGAAGCGTTTTTTTCGATTTCGCAACTGAGCAATCCGCCAGTTTTTGCGAGTATCGGGGTTAACGCCATTGTAAAACCAATGCTGAGCAGCAGGAGCTGCGCTGTTTGGGAGGCGACCAATCCCTGCGCAACCGCAAAACTGAACAACACAAATGCAAGCTCGTCTCCCTGGGACAAAATTAATCCCAGCCGAAGCCCGAACCCTTTGCAATAGCCCACCAACCGTGCGGCAACCCATAACAGTACGCATTTTATAAGGACAAGCCCGGCCACCACTCCCAAAACGATTGGCGCCGCGGTAAATGCAAGCGGCCAGTTCAAGGACATGCCGATGGTAATAAAAAACAACCCCAGCAAAAGTCCCCGGAAAGGGGCAATTTCGGTTTTCACGAGATAACAAAAATCGCTTTCGGATAATGCGAGGCCCGCCAAAAAAGCCCCCAGCGGCAAAGACAGCCCCAACTGGCTCACACCCCATGCGATGGCCAGCACAAACAACAAGGCGGAGCCGGTAAACACCTCGCTGTTTTTGGTCGCGGTAATCCATGAAAACATGGGATGCAGCAGAAAACGGCCAATCCCGCTAACGGCCAACAAGGCAACAATGCCTTTGAGCAACGCCCACCCCATCAACACCAACAGGTTATGGGTGCCGGTAGTCAGATTGGGCAACAGAATCAACAGAAAGACGACAAAAATATCCTGTGCAATTAAAATAGCCACTACCGAACGCCCCAACGGCGTATTTTGCTCCCGTGCATCCTGCAACACCGGCATGGCAATCGCCGTGGACGACAGGCTGAGCCCGCAGCCAATCACAAATGCGGCGGTTAAATCTTTCACAAACCAGTACGCGATTAACCCAATGATGAAGGACGTCGAAACAATCTGAAAAGGTCCCAGTCCGAAAAAATCCTTCCGGGCTTCCCAGAGCATCTTGAATGACAGGTTGATACCGACGTCAAACAACAAAAACGCGAGGCCAATTTCCGCAAGCGCGTGGATGATATCGCTACTTTTAATCAAACCCAACCCAAACGGGCCAATCACCAAGCCCGCCAGAAAATACCCCAGAATGGGACTCAGGCGCAATTTTTGCACCAGCGTTATCCCCACTATGGCTGAAAACAGCAGTATCAATATGGGTTGTAAATAATCGGCATGGTTCATAGGCAATCATTATCTCCGATCATTCACCAGTTTATAACATTCCAGTGCAATCTGGGCTTTGTTGGTATTATCAAACCTTTGAAGCTGGTATACTCAGGCGATGCAACAGTCCATTTCACCCTGGGATAATAAAGACCTTATTCGCGAAGAACTTTTCAGTATTGAGCGGCTTGAGCAGCATGCGAAAAGCCTCGCGGCGGCGCAACAGGTTGCAACAAGACAAATATCCGGTCGCTCTCTGGCCAGCCGCCTGAGAGACAACCGATCGGTTCTGCTGAGAGCCTATCGTTCCATTGCGCTGGCCGTGGGTGAAGACCATGCCATCACACCCGCCGCCGAATGGCTGCTCGACAACTATCACATCGTTGAAGAGCAAATCCGCGAGATTCACGACGATCTGCCGTCGGGCTACTACCGGGAACTGCCGAAGCTGGCCGACGGGCATCTTGCAGGGTATCCCAGAGTGCTCGGAATCGCCTGGGCCTTCATCGCCCATATGGACAGCCGCCTGGATCCGGAGATGTTGTGCCGTTTCATCCATGCCTACCAGCAGGTTCAGCCGCTGACGATTGGCGAGCTGTGGGCTGTGGCCATCACGCTCAGAATCCTGCTGGTGGAGAACCTTCGGCGGGCCGCCGAGAGCATTGTATCCGGCAAGGTCGCATGTCATGCGGCGGACACCCTGGCGGATCGCTTCCTGAGTTTGGACGAGCCGGAAACAAAATCGGTGGACAAGGTCTTTCATCACTATGAACAGGCTGTTTTGCCGAGGGAATTCGCGGTTCAGTTGGTT
>Ga0207055_1190_pt1 | contig 12021 bp, 14 predicted proteins | sample Alteio_BWMinCont_57_FD_153293 | JGI IMG/M metagenome (GOLD analysis project Ga0207055, IMG submission 153293) | Enriched cells from forest soil in Barre Woods Harvard Forest LTER site, Petersham, Massachusetts, United States -... | ecosystem: Environmental > Terrestrial > Soil > Temperate forest >...
TGACGGCATCGCACTTCTGCATTATTGCCCGACCAACAATCAGCCACGTATGAGAGCTGTTCCGGGAACCGGAGAGGTGAAAGAGTTAGTCTTTGCGTTCGAAGGCGCGGGCAATCTGGCCAGTCCTGACGAGGGCCATGAGCACAAGCTGGTGATTCAGTTCCAGGATAAAGACCACATCATCGAGCACTGGACCTGGCGATCGAACGGCAAGGACAGCGAAATGGTTTATCGCTTCGCGAGAAAAAATGGGCAGGCGAAGTGAGCTTGGCTTTGCCGCGACGGGCCGTCAAGGGAGATACGGATGAAATTTGCCGCAGTGTTCCTGCTTACTCTCTGTGCGCTGGGCGCGGCGGGTCAGGAAAAAACGCCAGACATTTCCGGTGTCTGGCGGTGGAACCCGCAGAAGGGAGACCATCGCGGGAAACCTCCGGACAGCATGCGCGTTAAAATCGACCAGAACGGCCCGGAGCTGGCGATCGTTTTTGTGGTGCGCTCAAAAGGAGTGGACGATGTGATGGCGTGGCGCTACCGGGTGGGGTCAGACGACAATGCCAACGATATGCACGGCGGCGCGATGAAGAGTGCGGCTCGATGGCAGGGCAATGCGGTGGCGATTGACTCGGTGGTGATGTATGGAACCGACGCGCTGCGCCTGAATGACCTCTGGACTCTGTCCGCGGACGGGCAGACGCTTACCTTTAGGCAGCGCCACCAGTTTATGTCAGAACCCGCCGGTGAAGACGTCGACGTTTTTGAAAAGCAGCCGGACGCCGCTTGGGAGCCGCCGCAAACCGATCGGGCGGCTGAACAGGTTTACAAAAACATTCAAGTTCTGAAAGGTGTGGCCGCCTCGCGCGTGCCGGCCGTCATGCTATTTTTCAGCAAGTGCCTGGGCGTTGACTGCACTCATTGCCACGTTGCCAATGAATTCGAGAAGGACGATAAACCTGCCAAACTGACTGCGCGGTGCATGCTCAAGATGGTTCACAAGATTAACGGCGACAACTTTCCCGAGACTCAGCTTATTTCCTGCTGGACGTGCCACCGAGGGAATGTAAAACCTGAGTCGTTTCCAAAATAGGAGCCAGAAATCGATCTCCTCCGGTAAGTCCCAGCGCGAGTCTTACCCTGCCAGGAGCGATTACTTCAGAAAACAGCCAGAGAACGAACAGCGTTCCTTTTTCCCCATACTTGTGCCACTTGTATTTGGCGGGTTGGTTCCGTTTGGGCAAGCCTTTACGGCGCAAACCGCGTTGGGCGATACGCCTCGATAGGCTTGGAAGTCGAACCGGTCAGAACAAGCTCGGAGATCAATTGTGCGGTCACCGGCGCCAGCAGAATGCCGTTGCGAAAATGGCCGGTGGCAAATATCAAGTTCTCCCAATCGCTCCGACCCAAAATGGGCAGATGGTCGGCGGTGTCAGGTCGCAACCCAGCCCAGGCGCGACGAAACTTGAATTCCCCGACGCCGGGCGCGATTCGAGCGGCGCCTGCGAGGATAGATCGCAGCCCGTCACCCGTGACCGCTTTTTCAAATCCCGCGTACTCGCTGGTGGTCCCAATCACCACGCGTCCCTCGGAGCGCGGCACGAGATAGTGCTTGCCCGCGCGCAGGACCCAGGGAAAAAGACTGGACGATTCAAACTCCATCATTTGGCCGCGACAAGGTTTTGTTGGCAATGAAACTCCCACAGAGCGCATCAATTCTCCCGACCAGCAACCCGCGGCCAGAATAAAGACGTCTGCGGAGAACGTGCCGCGGCTTCCATCGGCGCCACCGTTGACGTCAACGCTTTCGACGCGGTTCCGCGCCAGGTTGAATTTTCGCACCGCACTTTGTGAGACGAATGTCACGCCGTTCCGCCGCGCGGCGCTGATCACGGCCGCGGTCAAGAGTTGGTTGTCAACCCAGTGGTCTTGCGGAATGAAAAGCGCCCCCAGCGCATCGGGCGCAAGCGCGGGCACCCGTTTTCGCGCCTCCTCGCCGGTGAGGCGTTCGTGTGCCAAACCTTGCATCGCCTGGCACTGCTCGATGTCGTTGAGTTCCGCGACTTCTTCGTTTTTCAAAGCAACCATCAAGGTGCCGTCGCGGCGGTAACCAACGCGTGACCCGGCGAGTTCCTCGACCTCGGCAACGAAATCCGGATACATCGCATGACTTGCCCGGCAAAACTCAAAAAATGAATCTGGCTCAACCCGCTCTCCATAAGGTGCGACCATCCCCGCTGCAGCGGAGCTCGCTTCGGCGCCCGGTTCGCCGCGATCGAGGACGCACACCTTGAGCTTGGCCTGCGCAAGTCGTAGCGCGATGGAGCTGCCGATGATTCCGCCGCCGATGATGACAACGTCGCTCCAATGTCTGGTACTGAAGTCTGTCGGCATGATTGCAAGTTTACCGGGAAGACCGCCCCTTGGCTATGCTTAAGGAGATTTCGCACAGGCACTGGGACGCGCCTCAGAGCCGCGCCAAGACTCGGCTCGACGAAGGCTCAGCAATTCTGCCGGCCATTTATTCCCAAGAGCAAATGACGGGCGAAAGCGTTTTCCAAGATCCTTTCGCTCAAATGTCGGGTGACTCGCTGCGAAGTTTCGGCTATATTGGTTTCATCGCGGTAAATCAATTGCGGAGAGAATCTTGGCCTGTCCCATTTGCCAGAAAAGGAAAACCCAACGGTTTTGTCCGGCTCGAGGAGAAGATATTTGCTCGGTGTGTTGTGGAACTGAGCGAGAAGTCACTATCGATTGCCCTTCTGATTGCACTTATCTCGTCGCCAGCCGAGCATACGATCTCGATCGCAGGAAATTCGACTGGTCACGGCTTCCGTTTGCGGACGTAAAAATCCCTTCATCTTTTGCCAATGGACACATGCCGCTGCTCAATGGGTTAGCTTACGCAATCTGTGCCTATGCTCAGCACAATGCCTTCACCGTGGACACGGACGTAGTCGTCACGTTGCAAGCTCTCGCCGAATCTTACCGGACCCTATCCAGCGGCATCTACTACGAAAAACCTCCCGAGCATCGTTTGCAACGCGAGCTTTACACCGCGCTCAAGGCCGCTCTCGAAGAATTCAAAAATGAGGGGGCAGAGGAAGCAGGACTCGTGGGCGTCCGAGACAGTGAGATCCGCGATGCGCTGATTTTCTTTACCCAATTAGGCGCCCGTTTCATGAATGGTCGCCCCAAGGGTCGTGCGTATCTCGATATGCTGCACCGCGATTTCATGCCGCAAGAATTGCCCAAGCGCGAGTCAAATATCGTGCTGCTACCTTAAGCCGACCCCGGCATGCGGCTGGCGGTCCAGGGTCGGCCTGACCTGTTGTGACCGTCACTCAGCTTGAACGCGCGTTCTCAATCTCGAGCCATTTTGTTGTAATGGATCAGCAGGCCCGAGTCGGCAAATCTTCCCAGCGCTTCAATCGTCACCAGTTCGTAATCCGGCGCGGAGATCTCCGTGCGCCGATAGGCTGCGGGCTCAACCTTAACGGTCTCCCGTCCACGGTCGTCGAGCAAAAAAGCCTGAGCATCCTTTGGCGTCGGCACGCGTTTCCACTCACGGTCGCGGCCTTCCGCCTCCATGACATACGAGCGCAGCAATTTCGGCCAATACTTGCGGAAGAGGTCAGGGCTTGAAAAAACGTCACTCCACACCAACTCCCCGTCGATGGCCACCACCACTCCGACCGCGCCGCGATCGCGGACCTGCTCCCGCAATTCCCGTTCGTACTCGGCTTCGATGGATGTTGCCGCTTCGTCCATTTTGCGCTTGGCCTTGGGACTGTTAAGCACATCCACATAACTCGAGGTGGGTGAAGGCGCGCCGGCGACCGCGGCCGAACGCGCCACCGATTCCCAAACTCCCGATTGGCTCTTAGTCACCTGCGCCTCTTTGCGGATCGACAGTTGGCCCATCGCCTTAGCGGAACCAAATTCGCCGCCGCCCGGAGTCCATCGTCCATGCTCAACGCAGAAAACGGTGAGCGGCAGCGGATCGCTCTTGGGCGGGACCACGAGGTCGGCGCCAATGATTCGATTCTGCTTTCCGCCGGAAACAACTTCGCCCGCCAGCAAGATCAGCGGACGCGACGAATCGTTCACCAGCACCAACTCGTTGACGCTGGCCCCACCGTAATCCGGCCGTCGGTCGCGCCACGGCTGGACCGTTTCTGAATCTCTGCGCCGGTAGAAGGCGTTCGAAAGTTCTCCCCTTTCGCCAATCTTCACCGAGCCAGCAGCCAAGCCGTCATCGAGGGTGAGAAACTCCGAAGTGTCGATTTTCAGATTCGAGACGACCGGATAGATGGCCAGGTTGTGACGCATAATCGGGTCAAGCACTCTCCAACTTTCGCGAAATTGTTCAATGTCTTTTCCAACAGGCGGTGCTATGGGCCGCGTCCGGCTGAATTGCGCCGACAGCGGTCCTCCCATTACGAGTAAAAAAACGATGCCCAAAGTTCCCCAGATTTTCTTCATGCTCCACCTCCCTGGACTGCCACCCGTGTGCCGAGCAGGCCCGAGCGCGTCCTGCAGATAGAACGAGAACGGCGAGAAGTCTTGCAAGAGAATGTTTTGGGGTTAGCCAGGACAGGCGACCCTTGTCATCGTGTTCAGCTATGTCATAGGCCGTTGGCCCGCAACTGTCGATGAAGATGTAGGGCCGATCCTTGGGTCGGCCTCAGGCCGGGGCAGGCCCCGGCCCTACAAAGGTACGGCCGATATTCTTCCGCCGCCTTTGCGGGATCAGGCGTTCTGCGTAACCTGTCACGAATTTGGAGATGCGGGCCTAGCGTGGACTATATTTTTCATGCAAGGCGCGCTAGGCTGAACGTTCTAACATTGTGAGTAAAATCTTCCGACTTTAAAAGGTGTGATTATGAAAACCCAAGTGATGAGTCGCTTAGTATTAACAGCTCTGGCTGTGGCCGTCATTCTGCTGGCCTCGAATGCGAAGGCTCAGACCACGCAGACCTCGACCGAGGATGAACAAAAAGATCTCGCGGTTACGGTCTACAATTCAAATGTCGCGCTGGTGCGTGACGTTCGCCGTGTTCATCTCCCAACTGGGATGGTCGATTTGCGCTTCGTGGATATCGCCGCGTCGGTGAACCCCGTGACCGTCCACATCGTCTCGCTCAACGCGCCGAAAGATTTGACGGTGCTCGAGCAAAATTACGAGTACGACCTGCTGAATCCGGCAAAACTCCTGGACAAGTACGTCGGCAAAGAGCTGACACTGGTGCGTGTGGTGACCGAAAATAACTCGACCAAAGAAGTGCCGGTGAAGGCCACACTGCTGGCGAATAACCAAGGGCCGGTCTGGCAGGTCGGCAATGAAATCATTACCGGCATGGGCGCGGACCGCCTCGTCTTCCCCAGCCTGCCGGAAAATCTCTATAGCAAGCCAACTCTGGTGTGGTTGCTCGATAATCGGCACACGTCTGAGCAAAACATCGAAGCTTCTTATCTGACGAATGACATGAGCTGGAATGCCGACTACGTACTCACGGTTGGGACTGATCAGAAGCTTGCGGATTTGAATGGCTGGGTCACGGTCGTGAACCACAGCGGGACCGCGTACCACAACGCTCAACTCCAACTGGTCGCGGGCGAGCTGAACCGCGTTCAGGCCCCGCGCCCGATGAAAGCGAGGGTCGCGGAGATGAACGGAGCGGTTCCCGCCGCCGCACAATTCGTCCAGGAGGCGCTCTCCGAGTATCACCTCTATACGCTCGAGCGGCGCACCACCCTCCAAGACAACGAAACCAAGCAAATCAGCCTGCTCGATTCTCCCGGCATTCACATTGAGAAAACCTTCGTGGTTGATGGCCAGCAATATTATTACCAACGCGCCCAATCCTCAGGGGCGCCCTACAAGGACCCGGTTCAGGTGCACATCAAATTCAAGAATGCGGAAGCCAATTCGCTGGGGATGCCGCTGCCCGCGGGCACCATCCGCGTCTACCAGGGCGACTCCAAAGGGCGCGTACAATTTATCGGAGAGGATCGCATTAATCACACTCCCAAAGACGAGTCGCTGGACCTGCACATCGGCGATGCCTTCGACGTGGTGGAAGAAAGAAAGCAGACCGATTACCAGCAGTTAAGCAACCGGCTAATCGAGACCGCGTATGAAATTAGGATTCGCAATCACAAACCGGACGCGATTACCGTTGAAGTGAATGAACCCATCGGCGGCGATTGGTCGATGGTCGAATCCAGTTATAAATTCGAGAAAACCGCCGCGTTCGCGGCGCGTTTTGCCGTGCCCGTGGATGCCAACGGAGAATCCGTCCTAAAATACCGGGTGCGCATCAAGTGGTAAGATGAACTCGCTCCAGCGATCTCGAAGAGGAGATGTGATGATGACGAAAACAATTCAGCAACGGGTTGAATTCCCGGTTTCTCCCCAGCGGCTATTTGATATCTACACGGACTCAAAAAAACATTAAGCGGTCACGGGAGCGAAAGCAACGGTCAGCAGGAAAGCGGGCGGGAAATCCACCGCGTTCGACGGAATGCTGTCAGGCAAGAATCTGATGGTTATTCCCGGCCAAATGATCGTCCAGGCCTGGCGCGCTACCCATTGGACGAAAACCGACCCCGATTCCATTTTGATCATCAGATTCAGCAGGACCAAGAAAGGCGGGCGTGTCGATCTCGTCCACGTCAACGTTCCTGACCACGATCACGCCGGCGTAACCAAAGGCTGGCACCAATACTATTGGAAACCGTGGAGGGCTTACCGTAAGAAGTCGGCGGGTTAATCTGGAAACAGCTCACCACAGAGAACGCAGAGAACACGCGGTGAATAGTAGCTCCGCGATCCCTGTCTTGGATGGGCTAAAGAGGCACAAGCTCTGTGGTGGTGGCCCTCGACTCCGCGCGGCAGAGATCTCGGGCGAACCTGGCGAGCCCACCTGCGCCGAATTTCTTCAAATAGGCGCGGACGGTTATCTCGCGGCCGGCGATCTGAATTGCTCCGCGAGGCTCCTTGAGGAACGTTCGATACCAACTTCGCGACTTCAGGCTCCACGACCGCACAAACACACGCCGTTCCACAACCACAGCCCAAATTTTGATGAAGCGGTGGGGTTGGGGTCCCAGCCAGAATCGCGAGGCCCTTGCCATCACGGATGGCGGCCACGATTTCGTCAGGAAAACGGCGCTTCGCTTTCATGGACTCTCCTTCGCCGCCGCTCGAGAGGACTGCGAATAGTTGTCACAGAGGGGGGCGCGATCAGTTTACTTTGCAAAGAATTCTCACGCGGAAAGGATCCGGCCATGAAGAGCCTGCAATCTTAACGCCAATCCACAGTTAGGGCGACACTAATTGCCCATCGACAAGTTCCCAGCGCCCCGGAACACGCTGATACTCGTCGAAGGTGAATTTCACTTTTCTCGGACGGCTCCCCTCTGGATCGTCCAACTGGTCGAGCAGCGAAATCGCCAACTTGAGGATCAGGCGCTCTTCTTCGGACGCATCCTTGTTTCGGCCTGCCACTTCGCAGAGATCGTTCAATAGAGCCATGTCGCTCTCCATAGTTTGATCACGCTAAGGGCTCACCGCCCTTCTATCGATGTAAGTTCTGAAGCGCGCAATGAGCTTTTTTCATCGAAGTCATAATATCAGCGCTGCCTTCCGGCGCAAGACGCGTCACACGATCAGCATGCAGTCGCCATAACTGTAGAATCGATAGCGCTCGGCGACGGCGTGTTGGTACGCGCGCAGGATGAACTCCCTGCCTGCGAAGGCCGACACTAACATCAGCAGAGTTGACCGGGGAAGATGAAAGTTTGTAATCAGTCCGCCAAGGACAAGAAATTTGAAGCCAGGCAGGATAAACAAATCGGTCTCGCCTTGACCAGCAATGATCCTCCCACCGTTCTCGCGGGCCACGTGTTCGAGTGTTCGAGCGCTGGTCGTTCCTACGGCGATAACTCGGCGACTTTCATCGAGCGCGCGAGTGATGGCCGCCGCAGCTCGGTCTGAAATCTCATACCTCTCGGATTCCATTCGGTGCTCTTCCACCCGTTCCGTGCGAACCGGCTGAAATGTTCCGCGGCCGACGTGCAAGGTGATTTCACAAGTCTCGACATCGCGCGCGCGCAAGGCATCGAACATTCGATCGGTGAAATGAAAACCGGCAGTGGGCGCCGCGACTGCTCCGCGCACCTTGGCATAAACCGTCTGGTAAGTATTCCGGTCGGTCGAGTCGTTCTCGCGATGAATATAGGGTGGGAGAGGCACGTGGCCCAAGCGGTCGATTGCTTCTTCTATGGACCCGCTGCGCGCCTTCAAGCGAACACGTCGCATCCCATACTCCCCGCGGCCAAGAATCTCGGCCTCCAGGTCGTCATCTCCGAATTCAAGAACTTCACCCGTCCGGACCTTGCGGCCGGGCCGCACCAGCGCCTGCCAGATTTCATCGCTCTCTTGTCGGGTCAGGAGCAATTCGATCTCGGCGCTCAAGAATTCGCGAACTGCCGGATTGTGTTTCCCGATTGGTTGCGCGGCAGTCCCGCGACGGCGGCCCAGTAGCCGCGCCGGAAAGACTTTGGTGTTATTGAAGACCAAGAGATCGCCGGGCTGGAGAATCTGAGGAAGCTCGCGGAATGTTCGGTCTTCCACCTTCTTCGAAGCGCGATTGAGTGCCATAAGCCGCGAAGCCTCGCGCTCAGCGAGTGGGCGCTGGGCGATCAATTCGGTGGGAAGCAAGTAATCGAAATCCTGGAGCCGCATCACTTCTTATCCTATCGAAGACCGCCCGATATAGTGACTGATTTCATTGGTTGGGGTGGTTAAAGGCGCGCTGGAGTTGCTTCTCAGTGCCTTGCGTCAAGTGGGGCGGAAGAGGGCGGGGCGAGCCCCGCCCCTACGGGAGCGCGAAGTTTCACCATAGCCCATGATAAGGTAGAGCGATGAACTTGCCCTCGGTCACCATCGCCAAAGGCGGCATTGAACGCATTCTTTCAGGCCACGTGTGGATTTATCGCACCGATCTTGCAGCCATTCCCACCGCCGAACCGGGCGCCATCGTTCGCGTGATCGACCGCAAGAAGCGCTACTGGGGGCAAGCGCTTTACAGCGATAAATCACAAATTGCATTGCGGCTTTTGACGCGCGAAACCCGGCTCTTTGACCGCGCGTTTCTTGCCGAGCGCATTGCCGCCGCCGAGGCGTTCCGCAAACAGGTGGTTGAAGGCGCCCAAGCCTACCGGATGGTCGCATCGGAGGGCGACCAACTTCCCAGCCTGATTATCGATCGGTACGGCGATTGTTTCGTGCTTCAGACCCTCAGCCAGGGCATGGAGAATCTGAAGCACCCTGTCGTAGAGATTTTGCAGGAGCAATTTTCGCCGCGCTGCGTGCTGGAAAGAAATGACGTAGCCGTTCGCGAGTTGGAAGGCTTGCCAGAGCAGAAAGGGGTCCTTGCAGGAGAATCTACGAGCGAGGTTGTGGTGGTAGAAAACGGCGTGAGATTTTCGGTTGACCTGCTGGGCGGGCAGAAGACCGGAGGATTTCTCGACCAACGTGAGAATCGCGCCGCGGCTAAGAAATACGCGCGCGGCCGATTGCTCGATTGCTTTACATATACGGGTGGGTTCGCCCTCACGCTTGCGAGGCACTGCGAATCGGTGGTCGCCGTGGATAGCTCGGGTGAAGCCTTGGCGCTGGCTCGGCGCAACCAGGAGTTGAACGCTATTTCGAATGTGGGGTTCCAGGAGGCAAACTGCTTTGACTTCTTGAAGGCAGCCGATCAGGCGGGTCAGCGCTTTGACGCGGTGGTGCTCGACCCTCCGCCGTTTGCGCGGCACAAATCCAACGTGGCATCAGCCTTGCGCGGTTACAAAGAATTGAATCTGAGGGCGCTCAAAATGCTAAACCCGGGCGGCTACTTGATCACCTGCTCGTGTTCGTATCATGTGAGCGAAGCAGACCTGCTTGACGCCATCGCCGGCGCGGCCCTGGACGCCCACCGTACAGTGAGCGTGGTTGAAAGACGAATGCAATCGCGCGACCACCCTATCTTACTGACTGTGCCTGAGACGCATTATTTGAAATGTCTGATACTCCGTGTGTTATAGACTGGGGCACCCAGATTTTTCAGAGATCCCAAACCGACCAACTCAAGTACTACCGCGCGTCGACGGCTTACTCGATAAAGGTCTCATAATTCCTTCACTTCAAGACGGCCGCAGAGTTAAACTGATACGAGTCCAATCAGGAGGCTGACGCGTGAAATCTTACGTATTTAAGGTTGTTATCGAACCAGACGAAGACGTTTGGCACGCTCGAGTTCCTGAACTTGAGAGTAAAGGAGCAGCGAGCTGGGGAAAAACGCAGGAGGAAGCACTGCGCAACATTCAAGAAGTCGCGCGAATGGTGATCGAGGAATTACTGGAAGATGGCGAGCCGCTACCCGGAGGCGTCACGGTCTATGATGAGCCACTGGTGTCGGTCACCGTATGACGGAAATCCGCTACGATCAACTGCGGTCCGTCTCCGCGCGCCGACTTGCCGCGGCGCTGGAGAGAGATGGATTCGAGCTGAGTCGTCAGGTGGGCAGTCATCGACATTACAAACACCTCGACGGTCGTCGAGTCACGCTCACGTTTCACCATTCTTCCGACACGTTTCGTCCCAAAACTCTTCGCAGCATGATCGATTCACAAGCCCGGTGGACATGGGAAGACCTCAGAAGACTCCAACTAATCTAACCTTCGCCCTCGCTCTACTGCCACTTTGGGTTGTCTGCTCCCAGGTCACAGGTTTCACGCAAAGCCAGCCTCTCAAGTTTGTAATTACCCTCGACCAGCAAGCAATCTCAGCGCCCCTCCCGGCACGCGTGACCTTGCACCTTCACAATTCCGGAAAAGAAGCGCTTTGGCTTTATCGGCGGGCGTTACCCGACACATCTGCGGCGCCAGGCCATTCTCCGGAGTGCCCCACTCTCGCCATCCGACTCGATCCCGCCGAAAAGAGTGCAACATCTCCGGGCGCGGGCGAAGTTCTCGACAACGTCGGCTTACCGCACCCGAAATTGATTCGCCTGGCTCCCAATGACGACTACGAGGAGAAAACGACAATTCGCCTGTCTCCGGCGACGGCTGAAACCAACGGCGTCAAGCACCCCGTTTGGGGCCGCTATAAGTTTGCCCTGACCTACGGTGCGAAGTTTTCAAACGCGGACGAGCTGGAAAGAATTCTGGGTGTGGCGATCTGGCACGGTGAGGTGGAAAGCAATCCTGTTGAGCTCGATCTCCAGCCGGCGCCCGCAGCAAAGCAGGGATCCATCTCAGGAACGTTGACTGGCTCCGAGAAGGTGCCGCGCACCGGAGTGCTGGTCTCTTTAAGCGACCAGGAGGAACGCCTGGTGGAGCAGACCACAACCGATTTTGACGGAAAGTATTCCTTCACCCAACTTCCTTTCGGCCTCTACTGGGTCACCGTGCGCCGCAGGGATTTTACTGAAAACACGACGGTCTTCAGGCATGTCGTCCTGGCGCCGGCCGATCCCGCAGGCACGATCGACTTTCTCCTCACGCCGCCGGAGACTTATGAGCCCAAGCAAATGTTACACAAGCCCGTTCTGTTCCGCGTCACTGACGGCGGCGGCTCACCGCTCGGGAATGTTTCACTCGAAATCACCTGGTCGAGCGGGACGGTGGTTGACAATGTGAAGGGCCGCACGGCGGACGATGGAACGGTGGCCGTGGAATTGATACCGGGACGCAATTACGTGACCATAAAACGCAAAGGCTGTCCGAAGGACGAACAGCGACTTGACGTCTCAGATGGCGTGGGGATTGACGGCTTCAAACTTGAGTCTGAATGTAAGAAAAAATAGAGGCCGCGAAGAGAGACGTTAGTGGTCAGTGGTCAGTGGTCAGTAGTCAGTTGCTCGTCGTGGGAAGTGAGTGGCAACCGGCAAAGGACGACGGACCACGGACGGTTCTTATTGCAGCTCCGCCATCACTTCATCCAGAACATGCTTGGGAGGACGGACGCGCGACTCC
>Ga0207055_1193_pt1 | contig 11895 bp, 11 predicted proteins | sample Alteio_BWMinCont_57_FD_153293 | JGI IMG/M metagenome (GOLD analysis project Ga0207055, IMG submission 153293) | Enriched cells from forest soil in Barre Woods Harvard Forest LTER site, Petersham, Massachusetts, United States -... | ecosystem: Environmental > Terrestrial > Soil > Temperate forest >...
TTGCAGTGCGAACGATGTTCCCTTTGAGCCCTACGAAAATCTAGTAGCTGATCCGCGCTGGGCGCCTCCTGCGCAATCCAGCCAAGTGATTCGGGCCGTCACGCGCACCGATAAATTTAGAATGCCCCCGCCTAGTGATTCTGAGGCTCTGTCGACCAGCGACATTCAATTAATTATGCAATGGATCGACGCGGGTAAACCAAATTAACGTTTCCAGAATACAGTTCTGATCGAGACTGGCTTGACTAAAATTGAAAGCAAATCGACCCTATTTATGGAGGTTTGCCGTGACGTTTTTAATTTTTCTTCTCGCCTCTATTTCTTCCAGCCATGCTTATCAAAATCAATGTGATCAGCGCCCGATTGCAAATCGTGAAGCCGTCGTCTTATTGACGAATGCTCCGCAGGGGCTGACTCCCACTGAAACCTATGTGCGCAATCTCTTCCTGGCACTGACTGGAGCTGCCAAGCCGGTTTACGATCCGCACTTTCAAAAGGCCGTGAGCTTGGTGGATGCTGGTCAAGCCTTGCAAGCCGTGCAGTTGATCGAGTCGGATCCAAATTTTTTAAGTGTGAGGGTGCGAGCTTTCGCAATTCCTTTTATCGATTCGCAACATCAGGCGGCCGATACGCTCAACGACTTGCAAGCCTTGATCATCGGTTTGACCCGCGATGGTCTGGATGCCCGCCTGCTTCTGACTGGCGACATTCGCTACAGCGGCTACAAATCTTTGGGGCTGCCTCCCGTTTCACGCTCTGACAACGATCACTATGCCGCCTTTGAAAATCAGGGCTTGGATTTCAACTCAGATCTCGAACGCGTGAACAAGCAATGGGATGATCAAGACTATGTCGCCGGTGCGCTCACCACTCAGGCTTGGGCAGCGGCCTATTATAAAGCGGGAACGAATCGTCTCGGCGTAAAATTTTCGCTCGATGAATTCCTTTGCACGCCTATCGACACCTGGAAGATCGCGGGAATTCCCGATGGCTTTATTCGTCGCGATGTCGACCGCGCCAAGGGCGGCGACCCCGAAAGCTTTCAAAATACCTGTAAGAATTGTCACAGCGCCATGGATGCTATGGGCGGCGCGTTTGCTAAGTTGGATTACACGGATAATGGCTTCGTTTATCAAGCGGACGGTGTCGTCGATAAGATGAATAAGAACGCATTTTTCTATCCTGCAGGGTTTGTTAGCACCGACGATTCGTGGGTAAATCTGCTGGCTGATCATCCGACGGCTGACTTCGGCTGGCGCGATGAGTTTCAGGGAACCGGCCTTCCAGAACTCGCCAAGACTTTGGCTGACTCGCAAGCTTTTAGCCGCTGCATGGTGCAAAAAGTGTTCGCTGCGGTTTGTGGAACAGTCGTGCAAAGTGCCGATGGCGCAAACTTCCAGCCCCTCGCCGATCAGTTTGAAAAAGACAGTTACAATTTAAAAAATCTATTTGCCAATGTGGCATTAGAGGACGCGTGCGTATCACACGCGCCTTCAACGGAGGAAAAATGAGCATTCTCGCGGCCCTAGTCCTAAGCTTTAACGCCTACGCCACCGATCCCGTGCTGCTCAAAACAGGGCGCGAGATCTACGCCTCTTATGTCAATATTCTAGGAATTCCCGGCAGTGATCCCGACACCACGGCCCTCTTTCAACAAAATATCGGCCGGCTGCCCAAGGCCGGTACGCCGAATGAATTGTCAAACAACGTGGTTCTCGCGGTAACTGAGTTGGGCGGATTATTCTGCCAAAAAGCGGTGGCTCGCGAGTCAGCGATACCCGCTGGCCAGCGCAACCTCTTTGGCAGCATCGACTTTAGTAAAGATTACTCCCAATTTGATGACTACACCGTTGGCAAGTTTACCGAGGATCTAGCCATGGCTTTCTGGCAACGCGATGTTAAAGACGCTGAAAAAGCGGCCCTTGCCAAGGCCATTAAAACCGCCTCGCCCGGCCCGGTCGATAAGATCGCGCAAGTCGTTTGCACTATCTACGCAACCAGTTTACCCACCCTAGTCAGATAAAGAGGACAGTATGAAGAAAAAAATAATCCCCGCCAAACATCTCCGCGACTTCAAACATCCCTTGGTTACCCGCCGCGACTTTCTGACCCACGGAGTTCTGGCCTTCGGCGCCATGGCCGCCATCCCGACCTTCGCCAGTCGCCTCCCCAACTGGGCTAAGAAAATAGTCGATGCCAGCAGCACACCGTTTATGGCCTTCGACATGGCGGGCGGCGGATCCATGCACGGCAATTTCCTCGTCGGTAAAGCCGGCGGTCCGACGGATCTCTTAAAATCTTACGACACTCTCGGCTGGGATCCGCGCGAACAAGGTTCGCTCAACACCGACTTCGGCCTTCCCATGTCGGCAAAGTACAGTAAGATTCTTCAGGGAATTTTGACTTCGGCAAGTGCTGGAGCGCGCGCCAACTTGCGCATGGGCAGCTTTTGCCACAATGTCGCCGAATTTGATTCAGACAGCAATAATCTAAACAGTACGATTCTAGTCTACAAATCCGGCTCGCATGGCGCGTACATCGGCAAGGGCCTCGGCTTGCTCGACTCTTTTTCGGGCGGCAATAGCAGCGCCGTACAAGGCGCCGCAAATTATGCGCCGATCGTGATCAACAATATGGGCGATCTGCTTCACGCTGTAACTTTCGGCGGCGATGCCACGCAAAATATGCCGCTCAATCAGGTTACGGCTCTGGCGCAAGGCGGAGTCGATCTCAACGCCGCACAAAATCCCGACTACATTAACCTGCCGGGAGGTTACACACTCGCCACCAACGCCACTCCGGCTTATGGACAAACCTTGGCGCTGTTAAATGGCGTGCAAGGACTTGATCCACGGGGCGATACGCTCGCTCCAGGCATTTACAATATCAGTACTCAAACTCCCGACGACGACATGAATGCAATTGCGGCTGGTTTGGCGATGAACACCATCCTCGGCAATTGCGGTCCAAGTACGTGGACTTTAGGTAATTGCGATTATCACACCGGCGCGGCCGCCGATGGCGATGGTCAAGATTTGATCATCGGCACTCAGATCGGTCTTGCGGTTGAATATGCGTTCCAGGCGAAAAAGCCGTTCTTCTTCCAAATTATCACTGACGGCAGTTGCTCGGCTGAGGGCGGCTCGCGCGATTGGAATGCCGACTCTTTCGCCAATATGACCATCATTGGTTACTTCAATCCGACAGCTCCCCCGCAATATGTGATGGACGGCAACAATCCGCGCTATCAAGTGGGCGCCTTCACCGATGCGCAAAGCCCCGATACCACCACCGTGGTTGGCAATAGCCCGGATCGCGTCACTTGTGCGGCTTTCGCCAATTATCTTAACGTGTGCGGTCGTCTCGATGAGTTCAATAACTATGCGCCCGGCGTGTTCTCTGACAAAGAACTGCAGAGTGTATTGATTTTTCAAGGGAGTACGACGTGAGATTTTTAAGCCTCGCCCTGCTTCTGGTTGCAAACTTCGCTCAGGCCGCGCCCTGCGATGCGGGCCTGCAGGCTTTTAAAAATACTGTTTACGCCAAAGTTATCCGCGATTGCGCTGGCTGCCACGATGGCACGCGCGGCAATGCTCCCCCATTTGCGTCGGCTGATCCCGCCACGAGTTATGCACAGCTTATCAACTATGCCAACTTCGTTAACGTCGACCACTCGCTTATCGTGCAACGGGCGGGAAACAATCACTGCGGAATTTCTCTCTGCCAAGCCGCTTCGGGCACTGAAATGTCAGGTCTGGTGAGCAGCTGGTGGTCTACGGGCCAAAGTCAGTGTCAGTACATGGGCACCTATACGACAGCGCAGCAAGCTCTGCCGAGCAATCTTCCTGGAATGAACGACGGATTCACCACCATGACTTTTGATTTGGGTTCGATTAAGCCCGAACTCAAAGGCATTAGCTTTCAAATCGGCGTACAAGATTATTTGGATGCCAGCCCCCAAACCCATGGCGCTATTCGTTTTCGCTCGCCGCGTTTTGTGGGCGGCGGTCAATCGCTGTACGTTAAAAACATCAAAGTCATGCTCAATGGTGCCTTCACTGCCAGCTACAATATCTACACCACGGTTGATCGCACGGTTTCATTTTTCAAAATTAACGATGCGGTCAAGACCGCCACTCCGATCGTCTCGGGCGAGTCATTGTTGATTTTAAAAGATGGCAAATCCAATCCGATGATTACGGTTTCGTTTGAAGACATTCACGTAACGACCGATCAGCCCTCTTGCGCCAATGTCAGTGGTTACACCTCGCAAGTTAAGCCCGTGCTGACCACTTTACAGTGCATGAGCTGTCATCAAGCTGGTGGTGGATCGATTGCTGAAAAAACTTTGGATTTTACCGCGGATGATACGCGTCAGTGTGAAACCGTTAGCGCTTTGCTGGATCCGCATTACTTTATGCTATCGGCTATGATGAAGTTCCCGTCGATAGGATTGATCAAGCATCCTGCACTGACCGACGATCAGCGCCTTCAATATGCGAAGGCGCTGCAAACTTGGTTGAGTAATTAGTCGTTAGCCTGAATATAGAACTGAGCGTCGGGCCCATAGTTATGGTCGTAAACCGATTGGTCCGACTCGTCATAGGGTAAAGAAATCACACAATCATAATGATCACCGGGACCAAAGGGATTGGTTCCATGTGGACACGGCTTGCCATCGGTGTGCAGGAAGTGAACCACTGAGTCATCGTTGAAGATGCGAAGTGTCTGACCCACTTTCACCTCAACCGGTTTATCAGGAGTGTTCCAAGGTTTGCTGCCGGTGCCGGCCGGAATATGAAACTCCACCACGTCGGCAAGTGCGAATAACGGAGCCAATAAGAGCAGGAATGCGAACTTCTTCATAAGTATTTTCCTCGCGTTGAGTTGAGAAAACATTATTTGATTGTTTGGCGCAGAAAACAAGTGCTTTGCCCCCTGCATGAGCTAAAATTAAAAAGTTATTTAACGGAGGAATAAAATGAAATCTCTGATCTTAATCTTAGCAACATTGGGCTTCGCATCGGCTCACGCTTCGGATGCGGGCTTTCGCTTCAACGGTACAGCGTGTGTGAACTCGCAGGGACAAAGTGGTTTGAACCCGGGCTTCTTCGGACAGTGCGGCGACTTGCAGCATATCGTCATCTCAGGTCTGCCCCTGGATGGAACTGACTTCAGTGGCTCGGTTTTCGACGGCTCTGATTTCTCGACCACCTCGTTTCAAGGTGCAAAATTCAATGGTGCAAGTCTCAAGGGCACAAATCTGACGGGCACAAATTTGATGAATGCGCAAATCCACGGTGCCAATTTGCAAAATGCGATTTTGACCAATGCCAAACTGGCCAATGCCGACATTCAAAATTCTGATTTTACCAAAGCCAATTTTTCAGGCGTAGCGCTTAGCTTGATGGATCTTTCGGGCAATAAACTGGTTGGCGTTAACTTCTCGGGTTCGGCTCTAGACGGCGTCAATTTGGCAAATGCCGATCTCTCGTCCTCGCTTTTTGTGGGAGCCAATTTGCAAGGCGCCACGCTCGACGGAGCAAAACTCAATTCGGCTAATTTCGCTACTGCCGATTTGACTAAGGGAAGCCTCAAAGGCGCCACTGGCACTAATGTTGGCTTCTCAGGAAGTTTACTGCGCCAGGCCGCACTCGATGCTGTCGACTTCGCGGTCTGCAATTTCCGTGGCGCGCAGATGGATAACTCCACTATGAGCAAAGCTTCATTCGAAGCGTCCGATATGCGCTCAGCGGTCTTGCAAGGGGCTGACGTGGCCGACGCTAACTTCCGCGGCGTGCGCATCAATCACAGCACTGTACTGCCGATTACTCAAGATCAAGCTATAAGCATGGGAATGTACTTTGATGCCAGCGGCAATCTTCTCTTGATTGCTGATGCCGGCGATGCGGGACTGGTTAACTTCGTCGCTAGCTTGCAACAGCTTGGCGTTTCGGTCACCATTTCGAGCGAACAGTTTACCCAATTCAATGGCGATTTAGACCTTTCCGACTACACCGCTATCTTTTTGTCAAACGTCGCCGCTTATGATTCTGAATTGCCCGCTGCGGGTCAGACGGCGATCGTCAATTTCGTAAATAACGGCGGCACGATCATCACGCCAATGTCGATCAACTACACCTATTATTACGACGGCTATTTGCAGGGCTTTAAAGATTTCTATCTGATGAATTACGGTGGCTCGAATCTTTCGATTTCCGGCGCACAAACCATCAATGACCCGAGCAATCCCATTTTCAATGGTGTCGCCGCAACAGACTTCCAAGGCGAGGTTTACAATCAATCGACGTTGGTGAGCTTTGCCACCAATGCTCCAAAAGTTCTAATGAGCTATGGTAACGATCCGCTCGTGGTCAGCCGCCAAGTGGGGACCGGTCAAGAGATCGACCTCGCCTTCTGCCCACCGAACCAACAGAGCTGCCTCACGAATCCTAAATTCGCGAAGTTGGTTAGCAATATGGTGAACGTGGCGCAAACCGCTCAAGTGAAAGCGCGTAAGCACTAGTGCCGCGCCTCAAAGCCCAAAAACTCTAAAGGGGAAGTTACGTGAAATGTCTTATTTTTTTATTGGTAGTTCTAAATGTCACTGCCGCTCGAGCTGGCGACTTGGGCTTTCGCTTCAATGGTGCCGCGTGTGTGAACGCTCAAGGAAAAACGGGATTGAACCCTGGCTTCTTCGGGCCTTGTGGTGACTTGCAACATATCAGCGTTAACGGACTCCCTCTCGACGGCACGGATTTGACCGGTGCTGTCTTTGATGGTTCAGATTTTTCAACGACTTCCTTTAACGGCGCAATTCTTGACTATGCGAGTTTCAAGGGCACTAACCTGACTGGAACCAATTTGATGAATGCACAAATTCATAGTTCCAATTTGCAAGGCGCGATTTTGGTTAATGCTAAAATGGCGAATGCCGATATCAAGAGTTCCGACTTCACCAAAGCCAATTTCACCGGCGTAGCGCTAAGCTTGTTGGATCTTTCGGGAAGCAAATTCAGCGGCGTTAATTTTACGGGCGCCGCTCTCGATGGCACCAATTTCTCAAACGCCGAGCTCACCTCGACTCTTTTTGCAAATGCCAATTTGCAAGGCGCGGTTCTCGATGGCGCCACCCTCAATTCGGCCAACTTTATGGGAGCCGACCTGACTAAGGGCAGTCTTAAAGGAGCCAAGGGTACGAATGTTTCATTCTCTGGAACTTTGTTGCACCAAGCTGCGCTCGACGGAGCGGATTTCGAAGTGAGCAACTTCCGCGGCGCCCAGATGGACAACACGACGATGAATAAAGCGACGTTCGAGGAGTCAGACATGCGTTCGGCAGTTCTGCAGGGCGCCGATGTCAGCGATGCCAACGTCAAAGGGGTGCGCATCAATCGGAGTACAGTCCTCCCTATTTCTTTAGATCAAGCGATCGCTTTGGGAATGTACATTGATACTAGTGGGAACATGCTTTTTATCGGAAATAGTACCGATTCAGGCTTGATTGCCTTTGTCGGCGCCTTACAAAAATTGAACGTAGATGTTACGGTTGCCAGTGAACTTGAGGATTCATTCGCCGGCGACATGGATCTCACGGATTACACTGCCATTTTTGTGGCTGGTGGCTATTCGGCGGATATGCCGACGGCTGGTCAGACTTCGATTCTCGCTTTTCTAAAAAACGGCGGCACGGTACTCACAACTATCTCGGCCAACTACGCCATGAATGAATATGGCTATCTGGCGAGTTGGGGCGACCTTGATTTGATGACTTATAGTGGAACGAATGTATTCCTTAGTGGCGCGATCACCATAGCCGATCCAAGCAATCCCTACTTCAATGGAATTTCTACCACTGACTTCGCAAACGAGGTGTACAACCAGGCCTCGCTGGCGAACTTTGGCACCAATCCGGCCAATGCCCTAATGAGCCTCGGAAGTTACCCCTTGGTCGCAACCCGTCAGGTGGGAACCGGCCTGGTGATTAACCTCAACTTCTGCCCAGTCGGAAATGAGGAGTGCTGGACCGACCGTCAATTTGCCAAACTGGTTAGCAATATGGTGAACGCGGCCTACACTGCGCAGAAGAGGCGAATGACACTCTGCTTTTGAGTGGCAACTTAAATGTTAATTTTCAAAAGAAGGGGTGCGAAAGACAATCCTCACACCTTGCGCACCAATTGATAAGCGCCCAAATTCCAATCCAAGCTAGGATTTAACAAGCGCGGTGCACTCAGCGTTTTATCGCGCCCTTCACGAAATTTAATGAATTCGTCGCGCGAGGTGTTGGCGCGCAAATGAATATTATGGGCTTTCTGATCGCCGATGGTCGATTGAAAGCGCAATGGTCTTCCTCCAGGTTGATAGTCGTGGCCCACGAAAACTCGGGTGGAGTCGGGCAAGGAATAAAGCCTTTGCCAAATTGAATCGTAGAGCTGACTGGCACTGCCGCCTGGGAAGTCACAACGGCCCGTTCCCGCATCGGGCATAAACAATGCGTCGCCAGTGAAAATCGCATCGCCGATTTTATAAGTGGTACATGCCGGAGTATGCCCCGGGGTCGCAATCACCTGCACCCGTAAGCTTCCCGCACTAAATTCCTCGCCATCGCGAAACCAACGGTCGACGCCTAAGTCTTCGAGCCGCAAAGTCTTTGGCCAAGCAAAGACCTTGCTGAAATTCGCAAACACTTCGAACATGGTGGCGCTCATTCCCCACTGCAGGGCCGGCCAGTGACGCCGCAAGAGCCAGGCGCCCGTCAGATGATCGGCATGCACATGCGTGTCGATCACCCAAGTTACCCGCAAACCCTTGCCATCCACAAAACGGCGAATTTTCTCGAGGCTATTTTGCGAAGTCAGCTGCGTGGCCGGGTCAAAATCCAAAACCGGATCGATCACGATCGCATCGAGTGAAATGGAATCCCAAACTACGTAACTTAAAGTCGACGTGGCTGAATCAAAGTACCCCTGGATCTGGGTCATTTCACGATAAGGCGAATTTGAGCGATGTCATCGATCAGGTCCATCACCCGATCTTTCGCTTCCTCAATATGGTCGTTGATAGTTTTGATTTGCTTCACGCGCGTGTTGTCTTTACGCAGTTTTTTTAAAGCCGCACGCGCACCTTCGATCGAGAAGCGATCGCGGTATAAGAGCTTGCGAATTAAAAGTAAATTCTCAACATCACGATGTTCGTACATGCGTTGATTGTGCTTACTCTTTTTGGGTTTCAAAATATCGAATTCAGTTTCCCAGTAGCGCAAAACGTAGGGTTTTACGTCCAGCAGGTCAGCAACTTCACCGATCTTAAACGCCAATTTGTCGGGAATGCGTGAAAGCTCGGCTTCGAGCTCAGGGTCAACCTCCACGGCCACTTCGCCCGTGGGCATAGCAGGAGGAGCGTAGCGCTTTTCAACTTCGGTATTTAGAACGACTTCTTCAACCAAGGTTTAATCCTCATCATCTGAAACGAGAGTTGGGTCTTCACCGTTCAGTAAAGCTTTCAACACTTGACTCGGACGGAACGTCAGCACCCGGCGCGCGCTGATTTTAATCTGATCACCGGTCTGGGGATTGCGGCCGATACGCTCTTTCTTGCCACGTACAATAAAGTTACCAAATCCCGAAATCTTGACCTTATCACCATTGCATAAGACGTGCTTGAGCTGATCAAAGACCATCTCGACGAGCTCAGAGGCTTCCTTCTTGGAAAATCCGATCTTCTGATAAACCTTCTCGATGATATCGGCCTTGGTCATCGTTGAGCGGCTGGTGTTCTGGCCTGGCATGTTCTATCCCCTCCAAAGCTTCTAGAAAAAGGCTAACAACTTATTGAAAACTTTCAATAATTTTATTAACACGCTAATGACAAAATGCATTATGAAGCCCCACGCCCGCAGCGCAGGCAGTAAAAAAGCCAACTTTGGCCGTTTCAACCAAAAATCGTGACAACTTCGGCAGTCACGGACAATTTAGACACATGCTCGAGTCGTTCGATATCCTAAAATCCATTGGCAATGGCGCCACTTCCGAGGTTTTTCAGGCCCGCGACCTTAAGACTGACACGATTGTCGCGCTCAAACGCTTTCACCCCGTCTTGATGCAAGATCCTGAACTGGTGGAACGCTTACGTGGTGAGGTGGAGGTGCTTAAATCTCTTCGTCATCCCAATGTCGTGGGTCTTCGCAATGAGCATTTCGCCGACGGTCAGTACTGGCTAGAGATAGACTTTGTTGATGGCGGCGATCTTCGCCACTGGTTGAGGCAAAATCCCGCTACCCTACTCGAGCCAAGAATTTTTATTTTAGCGCAAATCGCGCGCGGCCTTGGCCACGCCCACGAACAAGCGATTGTTCACCGTGACCTCAAGCCCGAAAATATTCTCGTAGCGAATGATGGCCAGGTCCGCATCACTGACTTTGGCTTGGCTCGCTCGATCGAAAAAGTCACGGTGACTCGCTTGGGCCTATTGGTGGGAAGTCTCGGTTACATGGCCCCCGAGGTGATCAACGGTCACAAAGCTAAGCTGAAATCTGATCTTTTCTCGTTCGGCGTGATTGCTTATGAAGTTTTGACCGGAAATCCGCCGTTTCTTGGCGAATCGCCACAAGCTCTGATTCACTCCATCTGCGAGGGCAAATATCGACCGCTTAAGGAACTGGGTGGTCGCGTTCCTCCACGACTTGCCGAGATCATCGATCGCTGTTTGCAAACTAAGCCAGAGGCTCGGCCAGCCAGTATCTGGGCCGTTGAAGCCGAATTAATGAATCATCTTTTGTCGACGGGAAATCTCACACTTTGTCGTAAGCTAATGACTCATCAGGAAAGCAGCCTGCAAGAGGCTCTGCGCCGCAAATATCAGTTTATCGATTCGCGCCTTGCTGAAATTACCGAGCTGAACCCCGAGATCAAACGGGAATTGATGTATTTAGCGAGTGAAGTCAAAAGTCTCTTTCCCAACGATCCGCTGTTAAAGAAAATTTTTGCGCTACTGGGCGTACAAACTGAAAAGCGTCGGAAGCCGATCTACTGGTGGGCGGCAGGATGTCTCATGGCCATGATTTTGACAGGTGTCGCGGTCACTTGGAGACCAAGGCCCGCGCCCGCTTTGCCGCCACCGCCGCAAGGCTTTATCCAGGTTAAGGTCGACGACTCCGCCGCTGTGAAAGTGGATGGGCGCTTGTTGAATGCTCTGGAGCGTTCTCACTTTGCGACTACCCCCGGTCGCCATAAAATTGAAATCAGTAAAGAGGGCTTTCAGCCTATCGCGGGTGAAATTGAAGTCACCGACGGCCAAACCACCCAAGTCAATGCCGGTGCGCCATGAGAATCTTTGCCTGCGTGGGTGACGAATTGCATGCCCTCGAGATTACCAACCTCACCGTGGTCGGGGGCAGTCAGAGCACTGGTCTTAGTCTTGGTAAATTGAAGGCGAAGGACGATTATGCAATCCTGTCGATTGAACGCGACCATGTGATCGTTCATCCTCTTAAAGGCGACTTGCGTTCAACCCAAACCTTAACGCCCGGGCAGGCCATTACGCTTTTGGATTTAAAGATCTTCGCCATTGGCTCTGTAAACCAAACCTTGGCTGAAACCCGCGATGATTTAGATCCTGTAATTAGCGGGCTTCTAGCGAAATTCTCCGAGAACGAAGAGCTCACTCTAGCGATGAGCGAAATCATGCGCGTGATGTTACAGCGCTTTAAATTCGAGCGCGGTCTGGTAATTCAAAAAACGTTGGCGGATAAGTTTGAGGTCACTTGTGAACTTGGGGTAGAAGCCTCGCAGCCATGGTTATCGGAATCTCTCATTCAAGCGACATTGCAATCGAAGTCGCCAGTTTTTGTGGGCAATATCGTAAGCAGTGAATTCGCGGCCAATCGCAGTCTTT
>Ga0207055_1194_pt1 | contig 11855 bp, 9 predicted proteins | sample Alteio_BWMinCont_57_FD_153293 | JGI IMG/M metagenome (GOLD analysis project Ga0207055, IMG submission 153293) | Enriched cells from forest soil in Barre Woods Harvard Forest LTER site, Petersham, Massachusetts, United States -... | ecosystem: Environmental > Terrestrial > Soil > Temperate forest >...
TTCCATCAACGACTCTGGAATCGCGCCGCAATTCACCGTCACGAACGGACGATCTTTGAGCGGACCATTGAAGTGGATGGCTTTGGCCACCATTTCTTTACCCGTACCGCTTTCTCCCGTAACCAACACGTTGGTTGGAGTTTGCGATACGCGGCGGATCATTTCATAAATGCGATGTTGGGCCTCGGAATTACCGACGAGATTTTGAAAGCTGTACTCTTTACTGAGTTCTTTTTTAAGAGTTCGGTTTTCAACTTCGAGATTGCGGCTGCGCAAAGCATTGGCGATATTAATGCGCACTTCATCGATCTTAAACGGCTTGGTGATATAGTCGTATGCGCCAAGCTTCATGGCCTCAACGGCGGTTTCAGTCGTGCCGAAGGCGGTGATCATCATGAAAAGCATTTCGGGATATTGGTCCCGCACGTTGCGCAAAAGTTCGATACCGGTCATATTGGGCATCTGCAAATCTGAGATGACCAGATCGATATTCTTTTTCTTGATGGTGTCTAGCGCCTTCTGACCGTCTTCTGCGCAGGTGACCTCATAGCCCTCTTTACGCAGCATAATTTCGAGAAATTCGCGGATTGACTCTTCGTCGTCGACAACCAAAACCCTTGATTTCATAGTCTTCCCTCGCTCTTCATTTAGTTTCGCGGCATTCCGTATGAATCTCAACCCTCTCGTGACTGTTTCAATGGAATCAAGTCTTCGGTATGGACATCACGATGGGCCGGAAACTCCACGAGAAATTTTGTACCCTGGCCCTCGACACTCTCAACGAAAACGCGCGCCTCGTGCGCCTGTAAGATCTTATGAGTCACGGCTAGACCTAGACCTGTGCCTTGCGGCTTAGTGGTATGAAACGGCTCAAAGATGCGATGCAGATTCTCAGACTTAATTCCATTGCCGTTGTCACGAATGATTAACACAACAATATTAGTTTGGTCGTGAGTTTCAACCTCGAACACCGGCCGCTCGGTCTTCTCCATTGCTTGATAAGCATTGATGACAAAATTTAAAAGCGCCTGCTTGAGCTTGTCACGATTGCCGAGAATATCGCATTTGGCATGCAGCTCAAGTTTTTGTACAACATCTTTGCGCAGCTTAGGATTGAATTGCAAAGACTCCACTACCTCACGAACTAAATTATTTAAATTTACGGGTAGGTTGACTTTCTTTTCTGGGCGAACATAGTCCAAGAATTCAGTGATCAAATTATTCAAACGATTGATTTCTTTGTCGACAATACGCATCAGCTTGAGGTCTTCTTCGTTGTGGTTCTGCGGGCTCGAGACCATCAACTGAATGCTGCCTGAGATGCTGGCCAGAGGATTGCGGATCTCGTGAGCTATGCCGGCCGCCAATTGCCCCACGGCGGCCATCTTTTCTTGTTGGCGGAGGTTTTCCTCTAACAATTTTTGTTCCGTGCGGTCGTCGATCAACAAAAGCCAGCCTTTGAGTTTTCCGTCGACATCGCGAAAGCGCGCCGCCACGACCTCGAGAACCTTGGTGATATTATTTTCGCGCGTAACTCGCACTTCGCGCCGCTCAAACGGCAAGCTTTCATCTTCAATAAGCGAGGTCCACGGCCACTCGAGTTCCGGTAAAATATCTTGAATCTTCACCTGCTGAAAATGATCGGCACTCAAAATGCGCGACGACGGTGGATTGAAAAATTGCACAAAGCCCGTGCGACTAACGACTACCATTCCCGTAGTCATATTATTTACGATCAAGTCATTGAGATTCTGCAGAGCCAAAAGGTCGGAGTGGGTCTCTTGCAGCCGAGTGCCGACCATGCTGACTTGTTCGGCCAAGCGGCCGCTCAAAAATGTAACCGCCACAAAGGCCACATTATTCACCATAAGGGAGAAGTAAAGACTCTGCCCAGAAATCTCCGGCGACAAGAGCAGTAAGGCACTAAAGCAAATCGAAGTCCAAATCGCCAAGAGCCAAGAGCCCTCTTTAGCAAAAACCAGCCCCCCCGAGAATTAGATTCACCAAATACAGAAACAAGAACAGCGATTGGCTAGTGCCGGTAAAATAAATAAGTAACGTAACAGCTATGGTATCGAGCGCAAAGAGAGCCGCATTCCAAAACTCTTGTCTTTCGACGCGCTCGAAAAGGAATAGATAAATTGAGTTGAGAAAGAAGTTGGCCAACAGGACCGCGTAAACTGGCAACCAAATCTCAACGTTTAGAAAATTGCCTAGGTGAATCTGATAAATTACCGAAACCAATAGAATGCCGACCAAAAAGACCGTACGAATGCCGTGCACGAAGAGCCATGGCCGATTGATTCCCTCAAAGCTCTTGGGCTCGACTAAACGCAGATTGCGAGAGGGCAACTCAAGCGTAGTCATCAATTACCCCACCGTATTGGCCATGTTAAAGATCGGCAGATACATCGCGACCACAATCACGGCGATAATACCGCCGAGCACCACCATCAAAAGCGGCTCCATCAAACTAGTCAGGGCATCGGTGGCGTTTTCAACTTCATCTTCGTAAAAATCAGCGACCTTCGCCAACATCTGATCGATATTACCGGTTTGCTCACCAATCGCGATCATCTGGGTGACCATGTTGGGAAAGTAAGGAATTTTTTGCAGTGGCTCCGCCAAAGTCTTGCCATGCGAAACTGCGTCGCGGGTTTCGAGCAAAGCCTTTTCAATCATCCAGTTGCCGGTAGTGGCCGACGAAATTTCTAGAGCTTCGATAATGCGCACACCGGAACTGAGCAGCGTAGAAAGGGTTCGCGAAAAGCGTGCAATCGCAGCTTTTTTGATCAAATCACCGAACACCGGGATTTGAATAAAGACCGCATCCATTGCCTTACGGCCATCGTCGGTGTCATAATACATCTTAAGGATCAGGGGAATACCTACCACCGATGCCGCAACCATATACCAATAGTGCACAACAAAATCCGAGGCATTGATTACAAAGACAGTCAGAGCAGGCAAAGCCTGATTCGACTGCTTGAACATAACCGCCATTTTTGGCACCACGAAAATCATGATAAACGTCACAACTATGATCGCGACCACCACGATTGCAGCCGGATAAAACAGCGCGCCTTTGATCTTAGCGCGTAACTTAACCGAAGTTTCTATGTACTCAGCCAAACGATTCAAGATGGTCTCAAGCACACCGCCCTCTTCGCCCGCGCGAACCAGGTTAATATAGAGCCGGTCAAAAACTGCCGGCTTTGTCGCTAGCGCGTCGGCCAAGCGCCGACCGCGCTCGACTTCGGAAGTCACCGCCTTTAAAACGTTGGTCATATTGGCGCTTCGCGCTCCACGCGACATCGCCTCCAAGCTTTGCACGATGGGAACGCCGGCACCAACTAGCACCGCGAATTGGCGGGTGAAGACCTGCAGGTCTTTCATATTCACGCCGCCGCCAAATTTAAATTGGAAGCCAGGCTCTTTAGCGCCCTTTTTGGCCTCGAGCTTAAGCGGCATCATGCGCTGAGCGCGCAAGCGGACGCGGGCCTCGAATTCGTTAGCGGCGTCGAGCTCGCCCTTAACGACTCGCCCGTCTTCGCCCTTGGCCATAAAATCAAAAACTGGCATTAAACACCCGCAGTTTTGAGCATTTTGTCGAGCTCTTCGGGATCATTGCTATTGAAGAACGCCTGTCTCACTTCAATCTTGCGCTTTAGGACTAGCTTCACCAGCGACTGATTCATGGTAGTCATGCCCGACTTCTCTTGCCCGACCTGCATCATGCCGTAGATTTGGTGCAATTTATCTTCGCGAATGAGATTGCGCACTGAAGTGTTCAAGGTCAAAACCTCAAAGGCCGCAGCCATGCCGCCTTTCAGTCCCGGAAGGAGGCGCTGGCTCACTACTAAATTCAAAGTCAAACTCAGCTGAGTGCGCACGCGCTCTTGCTGGTCAGAAGGAAACACGTTCACGATCCTCGTGATGGTCGAAATCGCCGAGTTCGTATGCAATGTTGCAAACACCAGGTGACCCGTCTCACAAATATTTAACGCCGCCTCGATGGTTTCAAGATCGCGTAACTCTCCCATTAAGCAGACGTCGGGATCTTGACGAAGCACATGTTTCAAAGCTGACCGATAACTGACAGTGTCGATGCCGACTTCACGTTGATTAACGATGCTATTTTTATGAGGATGCACATATTCGATTGGATCCTCAAGAGTGATGATGTGATTGCGCTGTTCGCGATTAATCTTGTCAATCACCGCGGCCAAGGTCGTCGACTTTCCCGAACCCGTAGGGCCGGTCACCAGGACCAATCCCGCTGGAGCGTTGACCGAGTCGATTACTATTTGCGGTAGACCAAGCAGCTCTACATCCGGGATATCAACGGGAATTCGCCGAAACACTCCCGAAACTGCGCCACGTTGAAAAAACAAATTGGCGCGAAAGCGCGCCATGGATTTAATGCCAAAACTGAAATCGAGCTCCTTAGTCGCCTCAAAACGACTCTTCTGAGCATCGGTCAAGATCGAATAGCAAAGCTGGCGAGTGTCGTCGGCCGACAAGTCCGAGGCTTTCACTCTCACAATGCGACTTTCGACGCGCAAAACCGGAGGCGAGCCAGCCACAATGTGCAAATCCGAAGCCCCTTGTTTTACGGCCGCCTTAAGAAGCTGATGCAAAGTAATCATATAGCGTCGTCTGCCACAGTTGTATTGAGAACTTCTTCCACGGTCGTCTGACCGGATTTCAATTTAAGAAGCGCCGCCTGACGAAGCGTACGCAGGCCATCCTTGATAGCCTGGCGTTTAATTTCCATCGGCGAGCCTTTGCGATAAACGATTTCTTTCACCGCGTTTGATAAGCGCAGAGTTTCAAAGATTGCCACGCGACCGCGCAAGCCCGAGCCGCTGCATTCTTCGCAGCCTTGTCCACGCTGGAGTTTTTTAAATTCCCCCGCCTTTTCTTTCGCCACGCCGATCTTAATCAGAACATCTTCGGGAACTTTGTGATCCATTGCGCAGCGCTGACAAACTCGCCGCAAGAGACGTTGCGCGATGACCACCGTCGTAGCTTCTGCCACCACGTATGGTTCCATGCCCATCTCTACCAAACGCGAAACAGTCGACGAAGCATCGTTGGTGTGGAGAGTGCTCACCACCAAGTGACCGGTGCTGGCCGCCTTGTAAGCGACTTCCGCCGTCTCAAGATCGCGAATCTCACCGACCATGATAACTTCGGGATCTTGGCGCAAAAATGCGCGCAGAGCATCCGCGAAGGTGAAGCCGATTGACGGCACAACCTGAACTTGATTGATTCCGTCAAGATTGTATTCAACAGGATCTTCGGCAGTGGAAACATTGACGTCAGGTTTATTTAGTTCATTTAGCGCCGAGTAAATCGTGGTGGTCTTTCCGCTTCCGGTCGGGCCCGTGATCAAAATCATGCCCTGTGGTTGGCGAATGGCATTGAGAAACGCATCAAAGTCGTCATTCTCAAAACCAAGTTTAGTCATGTCGACTTGCAAATTGGAGCGGTCGAGCAAACGCATCACCACTTTTTCGCCAAAGATGGTCGGCAAGCAGTTCACGCGAAAATCGACCTCTTGCCCGCTACGCATCTTCACTTTCATGCGTCCGTCCTGAGGCCGGCGACGTTCACCGATATCGAGTTTCGCCAAAATCTTAATACGACTGATAATTGCGGTTGCAGCGCCAGCCGGAGGCTGAGTTTTTTCGATCAGCGAGCCGTCGACACGGAAGCGAACGCGAAAACGCTTTTCATAGGGCTCGATGTGAATATCCGAGGCCCCAGTTTTAATGGCCTCGGCGAGCATAGCGTTCACAAATTTGACAATCGGAAATTCATCGCTATTTAGCTCGGTGTCAATAACTTCCACCGGCCCCGAGCTACCGACCTTAGTGATTTCATTCGCCTCTTCCATCTCTGAGACGATGTTGTCGATGCGCGTGTTACCGCCGTAATTCTTGTCGATCGCATGATGAATCGAGGCTTCGCTGGCGATCACCGCCTCGATTTTCGAACGCGTCAGCAACGCCAAATCGTCTTTCACGTAGAGATTGCTCGGATCGGAAAACGCGACCACCAGGCTCTTACCAGCCTTGCTGATTGGAATGACCAGATGTTTTTCGCAGACCTGACGCGTGAGCATTTTGACAGCTTCGAGATCCACTTCGAAATTGCTCAAATCGACTGTAGGCAGGCTATATTGCTGGCCCAGAAACTCAACCAGCTGATTGTCTTTGATCAAACCCAAACGCACAATCGCCGTGGTCAGGCGCCCACCATTAGTCTTTTGATCGCGCCGAGCCTGTTCAAGTTGTTCGAGGTCCAAAAGATTGCTCGAAACTAAAAGCTCCGCGAGGGCTTTTTTTGCTCCGGACATGACACTCCCCTCTTTATATAAAGGGTAAACTTAGGTGACGTTTTTTGTAACTAGACGATGGTAGAGAACTAAGCAAATGCCGACTTGAGCGTCTCGCGATAAGCCCCACCATCAATGTCAGTCTGAAAACCCCACTTAGCCCACAGGATATCGGTGCGCGCTGCGAACTCAATTCCATTCACACTGCGCACTCCCGCATCCATCGCCTCTTGCAGCAAGGCGTTGGGTTTGCTACGTCGGCTGAGGTCGAACAGAAAACCCGGACGTTTTAAGAAGTTCAGATATGAAAGCTCGACCAAAAGCGAATTGTCTTCGATGCTCGGGGTAGAATTGATGATGACTGAGCTTTCGCCAGGCAAAAGCACGATTTTATCGGTCGGCACCCAATTCACGGTCAAACCAAAGAATCGCGCGCGCAAGTCCTTGATCAAATTTTGGGCTTCGCTCTCGTCAAAATTGGTGATCAGGAATTTCTGAAACCCGCCCTTGAAGAGCGCGGCAACCGCCGTGCGTGCCATCCCACCAGCTCCCGCGATCAATACATTACCTCGCGTGTCTAGATCTTGGCCCAGTTGAATCAACACCTGACCGAAGGCTTCATATAAAGCGCAAAGCGGCCACCACCCGTGCGGCGTACGGTTCATGCCGTCAACCACACCGAGGAGCGTAGTCCATGACGACTGCACTTTGAGATGTTTCATAATTTGCGGAGCAATTCGACTGCTCAGCCGAATATGATCAAAAACTTCAAAAGCCTCGAGATTTTCAATCAATCCCGTTTCACCACTCCAAGGTACAAATTCGTTTTCGCAGCCTTTGGCCGTGAGGGCATCGCTAAGCGCTTGCCAGCGCTTGTCTTCATTGGTGGTACTGAGAGCGGTCCATTTTTTCATATTCCTAAAATGCCCTTGGCCTTTAGGATGTCGCTTTGAATTTGCTTCTTCAAGTCCTCAATGCTCGAAAATTTTTTTTCGTCGCGCAAACGCTCGAGTAAGTGCACGTCAATCCGCTTTCCACGCCAATCGATGTCCTGGTTGAGCAGATGCGTTTCAACCTTAATTTGCGAACCCGATTCGAAGGTGGGATTGACGCCCACATTGGTCACGCTCGCAAAGGTTTGGCCCTCGCAAGTCGTGCGCGTGGCATAAACGCCGATCGGCGGAAGAGTTTCATTCGCCACCCGCTGATTCAAAGTGGGAACGCCAATCTGCTTTCCCCGCCCCGCGCCTGAAATGACTTCGCCGCGCAAGTAAAAAGGCCGGCCCAAAAGCAGGCTCGCGCCGTGCACGTCACCTTTGGTGATCGCATCGCGGATGCGGCGAGAAGAAATGATTTCTCCCCCCATGCGTAGCGGAGGCAAGACGTCGAGCGTGATCTGCCGACTCGCGGTCCACCCGCGCAATAGTTCCAAATTGCCTTCGCGACCATTGCCAAACGCAAAGTCATAACCGGCCACCACATGCTTGGGTGAAAACGCCTGGCCCAAGTAACGATTTAGAAATTCGCCAGCGGGAATGGTCGAAAACTCATGCGTGAACGGCAAAACCAAGAGCAAGTCGATGCCAAAGCGAGGGAGCTGCTCTTCGAGGTCAGAAACTGGAAAAAGGCGCCTTAGCCTCCGCTCGGGACGCAAAACCTGCATGGGATGTGGATCGAAAGTGATAACTATTCGTGGACTAGGATACTCGCCGGCCTGTTTAAGCAGGGTCTGATGGCCCAAGTGCAGACCATCAAAATTGCCAATCATCACCACGCTGTTATGAAAATTTTGCGCAACGAGGCCGGTCCACACCTGCATAGTCGGTAAAATGACCCATTTTGCGAGCGGAACCAATTGAATTCTCTGCGCAATTTTGCTACGTTGCATCGCATTATGAGCCGCTTTTGGAAAGCCCGAGGCCTATGGCTACGCATTTTGTTTTGCTGGATGCTTGGCACCTGCTTCGTCTTTTTTGACGAAGTGAAGGACTTTGATTTTCGATTTCAGCTGCGCGGCCAACAAGATTCGGCGAAACAAATCGTGCTGGTGTTTTTCGATCAAGAGGATTGGAGCACATGGCATGGACAGACCAGCAATCTGATTCGTTCAGTCAAAGAGTTCTCGACCATCACCGACAGTTTTTTTTGGCGCGCGCGAACTTGGGATACGTTGCTAGGAAAAATTCTCGAACAAAGTCCTAAGATCGTCGGAGTGAATTTTGTCTTTAGCGACCAACTGCCTCATCCCGACGAGTCTTTTCACTCGCTCTATGATCCGCGGGTTTTATGGGGAGGACAGCTCGACAACGAAGGGCGCCCCGCTTTGCCATTGATGGCGAACAGCTACGGTTACAACGTTGGCTTAGTGGACTTGCGCGAAGACGAGGATCGGATTTTGCGGCGCTTCGCCGCGCCCCTCGCACCTCTGCCACCGATGCCACTGAAATTGACTGAAGCGGTGACCGGCGCTTCGATGCAGGAGTTGAATTCCTTTTTGGGCGAAACCAAATTGATCAACTTTCGTGGCGGCAAAAGCTCTTTTGCCTCGGTGAGCGCGCTCGCCGTGCTACAAGATCGTGTTCCACCAAGCTTTTTTAAAGACAAAATCGTTCTGATCGGCACGCACTCGGTGCAAGGGCATTTGTATCAGACTCCGCTTGGGCCGATGAGCCGCTCCGATATTTTGGCGCAGGTGGTGGACAATGTGCTCAACAAGCGCTGGATCTCGCGCCTGTCGATTTGGTTATGTGCGCTTTACCAATTGGCGATCACTTTGCTGAGCGCATATATTCTTATAACCTATCCGCAAGCCGTGGCATTCGTTTTCCTGCTGTGGTTGAACCTTGGAGTCACGGCGCTTTCGGTGTGGGTTTTCGATTCCCTTTACTTCTGGATTCCCGCGCTTTCCCCCCTGCTTTTGTCGCTCGTCACTTACGTGATCTTTTTGGGCTATCAATTGTCGGTGAAAGAAAATCAAACCTGGCGTCTTGAGCAAGAGAAGTCGCTACTGTCGGAACTCGATCAATTGCGCAATAACTTCGTGAGCCTGATCAGCCATGATCTCAAAACGCCGATCGCGAAAATTCAGGCGATCTGCGATCGTCTTTTAGCGGGAGTTTTGCCGGAGGACGTGAAAGAAGGACTGGGTTCTCTGCGCAAGGAAAGTGTCGAACTCCACCGTTACATTCAGAGTATTTTGCAGATTTCGCGGCTTGAATCGAGCCAAGTGCAGGTGCGCCGCGAGGCCTCGGACCTCAATGAGTTGGTCGAGAACGTCGTCAATCAGATCAAGCCTCTCGCGGATGATAAACGCCAGACTATCGAGGTCAAGCTCGAGCCTATGTTCTCGCTCGAGATGGACAGCTTGATGATCCACGAAGTTCTACTCAATCTGGTTGAAAACGCCGTAAAATACACTCCCAATGACGGACGCATTGTGGTGCAAACCAACGAGGTTGAAGACAAAGCGATATTCACGGTCAAAGACAATGGCCCGGGTATCCCCAAAGCCGATCAAGAGCATATTTTTGAGAAATTCTATCGCGGCCAAGCCCATTTAACCCCTATTAAGGGCACGGGACTGGGGCTGTTTCTGGTTAAATACTTCATTGAGCTCCATGGCGGCGAAGTCTTCTTGGAAAGTGAAGTTAACAAAGGTACAAGAGTAGGGTTTGCCCTGCCCCTAGTCTCCGGGGTCGCGCAAACTTGAGGAGTAGAAGGTCATGACAAATGAAGTGAGCGTTCTCATCGTCGACGACGAAAGTGAACTGCGCAAATCGGTTGCGTCGGTGCTCACCAGCACGATGCCCGAATTCAAATTCGAGATTAACGAAGCCGCCACCGGCCGCGAAGCTCTCGAAAAAGTTACCCTAGCTGCTAAAGGCGCTGGCTTCGACTTAGTGTTGATGGACGTACGCATGCCTGAAATGGACGGCCTCGAAGCTCTGGCGCGCATCAAGACGGTGGATCCACGTATTTTCGTGGTGATCATGACCGCCCATTCGAACTTGCAGGACGCGGTTAAAGCCATTCGCGACGGCGCCTACGACTATGTTGAGAAGCCCGTGCAGCCTGAAAAACTCGCCCACATCGTCAAGAAAGCCATCGAGACTCAAGAGATGGTGTCGAGCCTCGCCCTCTCGGCGCCGATCCTCGACGACGATGTCGATTCAGAATTCGTCGGCTCAAGTCAAAAAATGCGTGAAATTTTTGATCTGGTGAATCGTTTAAGCCAAGTCGATACGACCGTGCTGATTCGCGGTGAAAATGGCACGGGCAAAGAGTTGGTCGCGCGCGCGATTCATTTCAACTCGCCTCGTAAGCATGGCGAATTCGTGGCTATCAATTGCGGAGCGATTCCCGAATCGCTAATGGAGAGCGAACTCTTTGGTCACGAGAAAGGTGCCTTCACCGGCGCCGTCGAACGCAAGATCGGAAAATTTCAACTCGCGAACAAAGGGACGATTTTCCTCGACGAGATCGCCGAGCTTAAACCCGACATGCAGGTGAAGCTATTGCGCGTTTTACAAGAACGGCGCTTTACTCCGGTCGGAAGCAATCGTGAGATCGCCACCAATGCCCGAGTGATCGCAGCCACCAATCGCAATTTAGAAAAAATGATTGAAGACTATAGCTTCCGCGAAGATCTATTCTATCGCCTCAACGTCATGCCGATCTTCTTACCGCCGCTGCGCGATCGTCTCGAAGATTTGCAGAATCTAGTGACGTACTTTGTCCGTCGCTTCAATCGTAAGATGAATCGTCAGATTCTAGGCTTTGCGCCCGAAACGCTTGAGATTTTGCGCAAATATCGCTGGCCGGGAAATATTCGTGAACTCGAGAACATTATCGAGCGCAGCTTCATCATCGAGAATAGCCCCAATGTGACCCCGAACTCTTTGCCTGAAGCTCTCCGCGCAGCCGCTCAGCGTGATGTGGAATTCGATTTGCCGGGAAGTTATCAAGGTCCCTTGGATTTTGATCGCTTCAAAGAGCAAACTGAAAAGGAATTTATTGTTCAGGCGCTCAAGGCGAACAAAGGTCGTATCAATCAGACCGTGGCTCAGGCAAATATTCCGAAAAATACTCTGCTTCGCAAAATCAAAAAATACGCGATTAATGTGCGAGAATTGAGCGAGTGAGCGCGGCCGGCTCAAGGCCCCGCTCGCGCACGGTCGCGATATAAGTTCTTAAAGCTTCGCGGAATTCAGGCAATCGCCGTGCGGGTTGACGATCATGCAAGAGCACGATCGATCCGCCCTCCACCTTTAGCGCCGCTTTTCGCGCTCTAGCTTCAGTCCATGGCCTAAGCGTATCGAAGAAGCGTTGGTTCCACAGGATCAATGGCGTGTTCAGCTCACGACACGCACGTCGCACATGCGGAGTCACCACGCCGGCTGGTGGACGAAAGCCGACGACCTCAGTTTGCAAAAGCGCCCGGCCATTTTCGATCCAATCCATAACTTGCAAATGTCCGCGAAAGAAATTGCGATATTTATGATCCGGCGAATGA
>Ga0207055_1195_pt1 | contig 11848 bp, 12 predicted proteins | sample Alteio_BWMinCont_57_FD_153293 | JGI IMG/M metagenome (GOLD analysis project Ga0207055, IMG submission 153293) | Enriched cells from forest soil in Barre Woods Harvard Forest LTER site, Petersham, Massachusetts, United States -... | ecosystem: Environmental > Terrestrial > Soil > Temperate forest >...
TATTTTCCTGCCGGTTGCAGGGCGCCTTGTGTTTTCGCGGGCTCGCAGCTGAGATGCGCTGTTCCGTGTTTGGGAGTAGTGTCCCCGCCGAGGAGGTGCTGCGGTGTTCGAGTCGCTCGACGCGTTAAAGCGAAAGCTGCGCGACGCGAAGTACGTCATCGACCCCGTGTCGCTAGAGGTTGTTTATCTCGCGGCGCGCATGCAAAAACCGCTGCTCGTCGAGGGGCCGCCCGGCTGCGGTAAGACCGAGCTCGCGTACGCCGTTGCCTTTGCTGCTGAAACGGTTGTCGAGCGGCTGCAGTGTTACGAGGGCATCGCCGAGGACAAAGCCATCGGCAAGTTCGATGAGTCACTCCAGAAACTGTTTCTGGAGATCCAGGGAGATCGCCTTGGTGAAGACTGGGACGCCATCCGCAGCCGACTGCATTCGCTGGATTTCTTTGCTGAGGGACCGCTCCTGCGTGCTTTGCGTTACAGGGACAGACCCTGTGTGTTGCTCATCGACGAACTCGACAAGGTGAGCCACGAATTTGAGGCTCTACTTCTCGAGATCTTAAGCGCCTGGCAGATGACGATTCCGAAGCTGGGGACGATTAAAGCCGAGACGATTCCATTCGTTGTACTTAGCTCAAACGAGGAGCGTCGACTTGGAGACCCCTTGAGAAGGCGCTGTTTTTATCTGCGAATGGAGTATCCGACGGTGGAACGCGAAGCGGAGATCCTGGCAGTACGCAGCACCACCCGCGATCCGGCATTGCGCGGACAATTGGCAGGACTGGCGCGGGCCCTGCGAGGCTGGAGCCTGGAGAAACCACCCTCGATCGCCGAAATGCTGGACTTGGCTAAGGCTCTCGAAATCATGGGCGCCCGCGAGATTGAACCAGAGCAGCGCGACGTGCTGCTGCCGCTCTTGGCGAAGACCGAACCGGACCGAAGACGATTGCTGTTGCGGGCCGGTTTTGATGGCCTGGTGGCGGACTCGAAAAGATACCGGGATGAGCTGGAGGTGAGCGCGTGAAATGGGTCGGCAAGACATTGATCGTTCTCATGTGGTTTTCTGCTGGGGCGTCAGCCGCTATGCCCATGACCGTGAAGGAGTACTCAGCGCGCTGCGCGGAACAGTATGCGCGCGTCTATCAGGTGCCTGTCGAACTGGTGCTTGCGGTGATCGAGGTGGAGTCAAACTGGCAGCCTGACGCAGTGTCATCAGAAGGAGCTGCAGGCCTGATGCAACTCATGCCTGCGACCGCGGTGAGATTTAGGGTGAGGAACCGATTTCAGATCGAGGAGAACATACGCGCGGGCGTCGAGTATTTGGCCTGGTTGATACGCTTTTTTCGCGGGGACCTGAGACTTGTCACAGCCGCCTATCTTGTCGGGGAGTCTTCGATCCGCTCTCGAGGTCTGGAATATTCTTCTCCCGGAGTCTACCTGTACGTGAGCCGCGTGGCACGCCTTTACCGTGCCAAACGGCTGGCCAGAATGAGGAAGCTCTCCGAGTTGCACACTTGCGAACGAAATCGAGGTGGAAAATGAGCGCGAGTCAAACAGTTTGTTTCTTTTTCTTGTTGTGGTCGACCGCTACTGCGATGGCGCAGATACCAGAGATCAAAGCCCAAGTGACGACCAGGCCAGAGGTTGAAGGAAACGTCGCCACGGTCGAAGTGGCTGCGCACTTCGTGACGGCGATTCGGATGCCGGAAACAGTGAATTCGGTAGTTGTCGGCGACCCTGCGCTGTTCCAGGTCGAGCACTCGGACCGCGAGCCACAACTGGTGTTCGTCAAGGCTCTCACCCCAAAGCCGGCAGAGACCAACCTGCTGATTTCGACCACTCACGGGCACGAAGTGAGTTTGTTGCTCATTTGCCGCGGAGAGCAGAAGTCGACGGCGCCGGCGACAGTGGACTTTCTACTGAAATACAAGCCTGCTCATGGATTTTTGATCGAACCGGACAGCCCATCTTCTTTCGTGGCACAGACTATGCGTGTGTCACCTGAGATACATGGCGCTGCCACCCTGGCTGCTGCGACAGCCCCGATGCCCGTATCACTCACGAAGCCAGATCTTCCGTTTGCCTCGGTTCCGGAAGCGCATGGCGAGGCTAGAGGCGACAGACTGGGCGAGTTTCTGATGCAGCAAGAGCGCGCCCCCTTGCCGACATTGTATGGAGGGCATGTCGCTACTGAGAACTCTACCGGCGACCGAGTTCGCGCGGGTGTCAGCGCTGTAGTAGATGGCGGGCAGCAGGTGATCGCATTGTTCTCGGTGGTCAACCCGACTGACCACAACATCCTGCTCATGCCCCCGCAGGTTCAGCTTGGCGGAAAGATCAAGTCAGGCAAAATCATCCGGCGCTCGCGCTGGTCTTCTGCCGATCAGTTGCCGGTGACGGATTTCAAGTTGAATAAGCGGCGGCTGGGACCCGGCGAGCGCGCTGACGGCGTGGTTCTATTCGAACGACCTCCATACAAACAATCGAATGAAACGCTCTTTCTACAGATGGCCGAAGCTGGGGCGGTAGATCGCCCGGCGCTGGCCCCTATTGGTTTCGGAATCAGCACATCACGAGAGGAGTCTGACCATGGAAAACCAGCCACAGGAAAATAGCCAAGTACGCGAAGCAAATGCGGCAGCACCAAGTGGGCCACAGGGCGTAGACGTCGTGGAGACAACCCAACAGACGCCGTGGATGAAATTCCGCCAATTGTTTCGCGAGTCGTTTGAGAACGCCCGAAAATCCCAGCAGCCCGGGAGCACTCGCCGTGAACGGAGTAAAGACAAGAGTAAATCACTCTTCCTGGTGGTTGGCGCGGCAATAGTACTGCTCCTGATCTTTCTCAGCGTGCTCTCCTCTCCACAGAAGGCGAAGAAACTTAACACCGGAAGACGGCCACTCACACCCGACTTGGGGCGCCGCGTGACACCCGGCCAGGAGAATGTGCAGCCGGGATCCGTAACGCCGATGCTGAACGCGCAGACGAACGGCGATCAAGGCACGAATAGCGGTGATGTGACGCCCGAGGATGTCGGCAGAACGGCACGGCTTGGGATGGGCCAAAGCCACGCAGCCATGCCGGCAGCGGCGTCATCGCAGGGAATTCCGGAGAAGAGGAGTCAACAGCAATACGCACTGAACAGGATTCAATTCGACTCCGCTCTTGCCCAGCAGCCTGGGTACGGCGTAGCGCCAGCCAACCAACAGGCTCCCGTGCCGCTTGCCGGAGCAAAAACCAACGAATCCGACGAACTCCGGAAGCCTTCGCTGGTCTTTATTCGCGCCGCCGAGAGCAGTCCTGAACGAGTCTCAGCGGCGCGGACGACGGTCGCACAAGAGCAGGCCGCAGTCCTCGATATTCTGCCCGCTGGGACGCGTTTGGTGGCGCGGCTGGAATCGGCAGTAAGCACAGCCGTGAAAGAGCCCGTCATCGCCGTGATCGAATACAACTACGAACGCGATGGCGAAATCATCGTGCCCGCGGGAGCGAAGGCGGTGGGCCAGCTCCGTCAAGCCAATCGCTCAGGTTATGTCGACATCAAGTTTGACACGCTCGAGATGCCTGACGGGACCACAGAAAAAATGGAAGGCGTGGGCATGGACCTGAAATTCGGGCCGCTCAAGGGCGATGTGGGCGGGAAACGAACGGGCACGAAATTTCTCGTGCGATCGCTGACGGGCGTCGGTACGGTGGCTGCCTATCTCGTTGGAGGGGGCGGCACAGGGTTCAACGGCCCGCTGTCAGAGAGCGCCTTATTGAGAGAGCGAATCGCGAATAACGTGGGAATGGCCGGCGACCAGGAGTTGAACGACCTGGGGTTCAATCAAAACATTGTCGTCACCGTTCCGGGCAACACGCGGTTCTACATTGTCCTTCAAAACGTTGCGCCCGGTAGAAGCGGAGCGATGCAGCCGTCAACCCTCACTTCCACAAGGCCCGGAGGCACGACTGTGCCGACTTTGGATGAGTTGCGTCAGCTGATGCAGCTCAAGCAGGAGCTAAGCGCGATGTCTCAACAGGCCAGCACGACATCGACGGCGGCGCAAGCGCCGCAGCAATAAAACGCGAAATGGAGAAAGAGAATGCAGCCAAATTGGAAACCCCTTGAAGATCGGCTCGGCCGTGACCGCTGCGCGGGATTCATGTTCATGGGTCGCGTTAACGGTATCAACCTCTACAAGCACGGAATAACGCGGACCTATCTAAACCTGGACGATCAGGGAAATTGCTATGTAAATCGCGGCAATCGGCGATACGAGCCAGCGGATTTTTCGGTCGAGCTCGAAAAGCTCGAAATCTTTTTGAAGCAACAGGGAGAGACGCTTGAAAGCGTTTACGATGACGAATATATCGCCCGAAAGACCGAGGCCCTGCAAAAAGCTGGGATCCCTCTCTTGCTGTTCAAAGTCGAGCCAGAAGAGGTGAAAGTACACTAACTGTCCCTATCTGACGATTACCTGCGCGGCGAAGTTTCATTTTGTAAGTCTTGGTGTTCAAGGCAGACAGTTGAGCGCAAAGCCAAAGAGCGAAATGCTTTTCTTGCACCGGAACATTTCCCATCCAGCGCGTTTCACCGAATTGTTTGGCAGGCCAGCCTCCCGGTTGCTCTCTCTTTGTTCCCTGTTTGGCGTTTTACTGGTCGTTGATCCCTCGTACTCGTTTCTCCGGCGTTTGACAGAAAATAAATCTCATTTTAGGTTGACGACGGCTCAGCGGTTTTTCCCGGTTTTGCAGTAGCGGGAACCCAGAGGGGCCAGGAAAGGAGGAAAACTTTTATGCGAATCAAATGGAAGGACGCACTGAAGAAGCCGCTGGCTGTAGGGGCAATCTGCTTCATTCTGGCTGGACAGTACGTTCTGGCTCAGAACCTGGGCGGCTCGCCACAGTTCAACGTGGCGGTTCAGGGGCAGACCGGGGCCCAACCCGAAGGTGCGTTTCTCAACTTCATCAACTGGGTGGGCAACGTGATTGCACCCGTGGGTGCGGGTGGCGCCGTGCTGGGAGCCATCATCGCCTGGCTGACGGGCCGGGGTTTCGGGCGGTGGCTCTTTGCCGCCGGGGCCTTGCTAGCGGTCTCTGGTGTAACGCGCTTGATCGAGTTCTGGATCACCAACGGAACAGGAGGTGTCACTTAAAAAAAGGTGGAAGTCGGTCTGGCAGGCAGCCAAGCCGAAAGGTCTGAGCTGCCTGCCAAATTCAGATCGTATCGATTCGAGCGCGCGCAGCCCGGCGCGAGTGAGATGCACTTATGGCTACACCACAACTTTTGAACGATGTCATTAACGTTCTGCTGCTTTTGGCGCCATCGGCCGCTTTCGTATGTCTGATTCTGGGCGGAATCAGCCTGCGGCGTGAAGGCGGAGGAATCAGCTTCCTCATCGGCGGCGGATTCACGAAATGGATGTTTTGGGCGGTGATCTTCTTGACTCTGCAACCGCTGCTCAACTGGTTCAGTTCCTTCGGAGTGTCCGTGCCGCTCCCAGGAGGCGGCATCAACTCGTCATGGCTGGCGTCAATTCAGACAGACGTAGCTAACTTTGTGACGAACTTTGTAGTCGGGCGACTCGCTACCACTCTTGCCGCGTACTTTGTGCTAAGGGCCATCCTGGATACGGCGGCGGGCGGGCACCCACTACCGTCGGTGTTGACCGCGATGTTTCTCCTCGGCATTCAAACAACATACAGCCTTCTCGGAAGCTACAACACCGGTGGGCAGTACGCGACCGCGGATGTGCTCGACAGTTTGTGGACCTATTTGGCCTCGACCATCATGCCCATCGCCGCGGGTCTCGCCATCATCGGCGCGATCATCAACATCGCTACGCAGCGGCCGGCGCTGCGACTGGTGGGCGTGGCATTGGCTTTGCTTTCGGTCTCGGCGCTTTGGCAGTTGGTGCTGGCGATGGTGGCATAGAAGTGGAGCAGACATGTCTTTCTACAACGGCATCCTCAATCTGACCGGTTGGACAGGCAACGTGATCCTGCCGACACTCGCAGGCTTGTTCCTCGCGATAGCCGTCCTTCAGTTTTCGAGAGGGGCTGCCTACTCGCACGCGATGTACGGCGGGTTCCTATGCCTCATGTCCTCGGGCTTGTTGCGCGCCTTCGAGACGTTCGCCTCCCAGCGCACTTGGAACGATCCTGACCTGTTCTGGGTGGCGTCGATCAGCCTCGTCGATTGGATCTGCAACGTGCTGCTGCCGCTTTATGCGGCATTGCAGGTCGCAGCCGGAGGCATGCAACTGGCCGGGCTAACGAACCGCTTCCAACCGATCTCATGGATGCGGCACTTCACGGCTGCGGGATTGTGCCTGCTGATTTCGGGACTGCTGCGTCTCGGCGAGTTCTTCGTGACTCAAGGAACGGGCGGGGTTACTTAATGGGAGAGCGATTATGGCACTTGATGTAACGCCGGTTTATCGGAACTTGCGAACACGCGTAACGTTCCTGGGACTCGAAGCGGAGGATCTCTTCGCGATTCTGGCCCTGGCGGTCGTCACCAATATTCTCGGGAGGTTTCTGAACCGCGAGATGTTCGGTATGCCCATGAACATGATCATGCAGTATTTGGTTCCGCTGCTCAGCATCCCTGCCCTGATGCTGTTCAAGTACGGCAAGCAGCGCGGGTATCTGCTGGACCTTGTCACGTTCCACTCAAAACCGCACGTGTACTCAGCTCTCGAACGTGACTCGCAGCTTGTGCGCGAATACCTAAGGACAGAGGACGAATCATGCCGGTGACGGTTGAACAATACGAGAAGTCGATCGCGAGCCCGCCTTTATGCGAGCAACTGCGGATCCGCGACCTCATGGACGGTGTGGCCATCCAGATCGACGGGTCATTTGTGGCCGCGTATGAGCTGGGCGGTGAGCACTCTTACTACTCGAGCGACGAGATGAGGAACCGTACCAAGAACGCGCTCGAAGCCCTGGTCAGGTCTCTCCCTGAACGCTCCATGCGGATGCAGGTGCGGTTCGAAGTTGCCGAAGGCGCGGGAGACCTGGTGGGCCGCTACAAACAAGAGCAACGGAGTGAGAGTTCCGTCCTCGAGGCGCTTGACCGCCTGCGCGTCGACCAATGGCGCACCAAAGACTCTACAGGAAATTATCTCAGACACATCCTGCACGCATATTTCATCTGGAACCCGAAGATCCATCACCAGTCGCCGGATTTTGAGTGGAAGAAGAAAATGCGTGGCAACGGCATGAGTTTGGCGGCCACGAAGTGTATTGAGCGGACTCGGCGCGAGCACGAGGAATTGCTGGCGGAGTTCAACAGCCTCATGGCCGGGGTGGAAGCGACGCTACAGGCCACCGGCATGGCCATCCGCCGAATGACCCACGACGAGATCTTCCTCGAAGTCAAACGGGCGCTCGATCCACTGGGCGACGATGTGATTCGATACCGGCCTCCGGAAAGGTCACTGGTCTATGAAAGCGCGCGCAGCCAGATGGCGAATGTCAACGTCGAGGATGAAACGGACGACTACCTGAAGGTCGGCGGGCTCCTCTACACCTGGATCACCCTGAAAGACCTTCCCGACGCTACTTTCCCCGGCATCATGCGCGAGTTGGTGTTGCTCGAATTCCCGCTGGTGGTCAATGCCGAGATCACGCTACCCGATCAGGCCAGGATGGTGAAGCTCTACAAGAGCCGGCTGCGCAAGATGCTCGCGGCGCAGCGAGACTTCCACGGCGGCTTCCGCATTAACGTGGACGCGCAGGTTGCTGAGGGCCAGTTGATGAAAGTTCTGGAGAACCTGATTTCAAGTTCGCTTAAGAGCTGCCAGATGAGCCTAATCGTTGCCGTGCGAGCGTCGAAGCCCGCACGGAACAGGCTTGAGCGTGAGGAGGCGGAGCGAGTGCTCGCAGACCGCCGGCAGCGGGTGCTGCACGCCGTCGCCCGCATGAATGGCGCTCGAGGGATCGCCGAGACACTGGCGCAGAAGCGATTGTTCTTTGGCGGCCTGCCGGCGATGGCGGGCTCGAACAAACGCGATCTTGACGCCCTGACTCTCAACGCAGCGGACCTGCTCCCCGTCGAGATGCCATGGCGGGGAACACCAAACTCACCGGCCATTCTCTTTGAGACTCCCCACCGGCAACTGGTGCCATTCTCGCCCTTTGACCCGAGTCTCGAAAACGCCAACCTGTTGATCATGGCCGTGGCCGGTGGCGGCAAGACATTCCTCGCGCAACAACTTCTCCTCATGCTGGCGAGGCTCAACACTCTGATTTCAATCCTTGAGCGCGGGGATTCGTATCGGCCCCTGGTCGAGCTGATGGGCGGACGTGTCATCGACGTGGACCTCGAAGGCAGCGAAACCCTGAACCCGTGGGATCTGCCTCCGGGTGAGATCACACCGGGCAAAGACAAGGTCGCGTTCTTGAAAAACCTGACCCGGCACATGCTGGGCGAGAGTTCAGGTTCCGATACCGCGCTCCTCGATAATCTGCTCACCGACGCCATCGTCCGCACTTACAAGCGCTGCGCCATCCGGTATTCGAATCCGATTCCGACCTTCAATGACCTGCGTGAAGAGCTGGCGCAATGGCGGGATGAGGAACGCATGCAGCGCACGATTGACGAGGCAAAGCTCGCCGCGATCAAGCTGCGGTCATGGACAGGGGAGAAAGGGATATACGCGAAACTGTTCGACGCTCCCACGACGATGAGAATCGACAGCAACTGGCTTTTCTTCAACGTCGAGGGCTTGAGCTCTGACCCGAGACTCGAAACGGCCATGAGCATCCTGATCGCGAGCGCCATGGCTACGAGGGCTGCGGGAAGGACCGGGCAGCCCAGCGTCACCGTGCTCGACGAATGTTGGTCGTTGCTCGATTCACCGACGCTCGCTCCAGAGGTTGTGCAACTGTTCCGCACCGCTCGCAAGCGGAACTCAAGTGTATGGGGGATCAGCCAAACCGTCGAAGACTTCGTGGGCACCGACTTCCAGCCGCGCGAGCAAGGGCCGGGAATTTTGAAGAACGCCGCCACCAAGATCGTCGGGCGGCAGCCCGGCGATGTCACGCCCCTGGTGAACCACTTGGCGTTGAACCCAGTGGCGCTGAATGAAATCAAGCTTTTCAATGCGCCGCGTAAAGGACAGTACGCCGAGGCCCTGCTGGTGATGGGAGAGAGGGCAGAAACCACTCAGACCATTCGGATTGTGCCCACGCCGGTCGACTACTGGGTATGTACGACTTTCCCCAGGGAGCGCAGATATCGGGTGTGGTTTCTCAAGAAAAATGGGAACCGGCCTCTCCTCGAATCGTACCGGGAGCTGGCTCAAAAGTTTCCGCGAGGCCTCGCGGATGCGGCGCCGCTTCCCGAAGAGGTTTCGGGCGAAGTCAATGCAGCGTTTGCGGAGCGAGGAAAGTGAGCATGTGACGAGTCACGTTTTCATAGAACGGTTGGGATCGAGCAGTCGGAGGATAATCATATGACTATCGCGTTCTTCATTCTCTTTTCATGGGCCATGATCAAGGCTAAGAGCCAGCGGCAAGTCATAGCTCTGTCGCTCGGAGGAGCCGTGGCCGTGATGGTCGTCGCGCCGCCGAGCGTGCACGCGCAGAGTCTATGGGCCGAGATCCAGGCTGTGCTCGACGCCATCACCGGCATCATTCAGACGGGTCTCGATTCCATCAACACGGCAAGAACGGCAATCAGCAATTCCTATCAAAACGTCATCTGGCCGACTCAACTGATTAATCAGGCGACAGCGCAGGTGACGCAGATGATTGCGCAGTACCAAAATCCCATGCGCGGCATCCTCAGCACCAACCTTGCGAGCGCCACATTACCCCCTGTGCAGCAACTTGAGAGCGTGATGCGAAATCATCAGATCGGAGATTTCAACACCTTGGTAACCAACTATGCCAACGCTTACGGACCCGTACCAAGCGCCACGGCCGCGAGTCCTGCCGACCGGGCCATGACGGATATGGACGACGCTCTGACCTTGGACAATCTGAAAACGCTGAAGGCGACCGACGACACCGCAGACCTGACGCTTCAAGCGGCAGACCAACTCGAAAGCGGAGCCAGCCAATCTGCGCCCGGATCGGCGCCGTTTCTGACCGCTACCGCAGTCGTGGCCAGCATCCAGAGCCAGGCGGTGACACAAAAGATGCTCGCGGCGGAGCTGCGGCAGGAGGCGACGCGCCTGGCCCATGACAATGCCCTTCGTAAGCAGGGTGCGACACACACCGGCGAGTTCGGTAATCAGATCATCAATCTGCTCAAACGCAACTGAAGATTCAAGGGGGAAAAACAGATGAAGCAAATTTTGACCAAGAGTTTAGACAAATTCAAGAGTGGTCTCCGCTGGGCGTGGGGTCACAAGCTGCGCGTAGCCGTACTTGGGATGGTCCTCGCCGTGGTCGCGCCGCGGCCGGTCAAGAGCCAAATCATCGATCCGTGCTGCGCCATTCTCTCCTTCGGTCTGGGCACCATCTCAGGCACCTTGAACAGGGTCATCGGTGGGGGTTTGAACAACATCTCCTCGATCGACCAGGGTATACAGAACTTTGAACAGACAACTGTTTGGCCGCAGTCCCTGATCACCCAGGCCCAGACTCTCGTCGGCAATATCCAGGGAATCTCCACCCAGATTCAGAGCGTCATCCACACCTCGGTCGCCAGCGCGACGCTGCCCGCGCCCCAGCAACTGGAACAGAACCTGCTCTCGGCAGATTCAAGCCAAATCAGCCAAACGGGCGCCGCCTATACCGCGGTTTATGGTTCAGTGCCTGACGCGACGGCCGCGCCTTCGGACGTCCGCAACCGGATCGATATGACGGACGCCGCAGCCCAAGCAGCGATGAAGCGGGCGATCGAGATCGACCAGCTCGCCGATCTCGAGATTCAAGCCGCAAACCAGATCAACCAGAGCATCCAGAGTGCGGCGCCGGGGAGCGCTCCGATCATCGAGGCGCAGGCCGACGCCTGGCTCGTCCGCGCCAATGCCTACACCCAGGCCGCCACCGCTGATCTGATGCGCGTGCGAGCCATTGATCTGGCGAATGCGGGCGCTGATGTGAAGACCGGGGCAACAAACACCTCCAATCTCGGACAACAACTGATGAACATTCTTAAGAGGCAATGAGCGATGTTTTATTTTCAACAGTTACTCGATACAGCGCTGCAAGGAATTGACAACTACAACATCACGTCCGGCGTGCTGAGCGTAGCCGGCTCAATCTTGTTGCTCAGCTTCCTCTACAGCGCCTACCAGGCGTTCGCCATGGGCGGGGACGTGCGGACGCTCGCCATCGGCGGAATGACCTACCTGGTCCTCGGCTTGGTATTTGCCAACTACGGAACGGTGTTTCGCGACGTGCTCGGGATGTTTAATTCCGTGGCGAACTTTATTTACAACAGCATCGGCGTAGGAGATCTGTTTTATACCTGGTTGAACGACCTCAGTGACTACTTCAACCAGAATGGCTGGTCCAGTTTGTGGGGACTCGTCAACGGCGGTATCTCCGGCCTCCTGGGCGCGATGCTCATCATCGTTGCCTTCATCATTTTTCCGCTCTCCTACACCCTCTTCTCACTTTTCTACGCGCTCTACGGAGCAGTTCTCTATGTGGTCGGGTCTTTTGTCCTCGCGCTTTTGCCCGCGCGGGGCTTTGGCCAATTGGCCCGGACTTACCTTGTGAACCTGATGGTGTTTGGCGCCTGGGGCCTACTCTATGGAATCATCCAAGCCCTTATGTCAGCCGTCAATATGGGCAGCTTGAACGCAGTGTTGAACTCGAATGGAATTCTCAACAGCTTCTTTGGCTCGGGCCAGGTGATTCTCCTGGCTATGGCCAGCATCCTGTTTTCGATTTCAATCGCGCTCA
>Ga0207055_1196_pt1 | contig 11758 bp, 15 predicted proteins | sample Alteio_BWMinCont_57_FD_153293 | JGI IMG/M metagenome (GOLD analysis project Ga0207055, IMG submission 153293) | Enriched cells from forest soil in Barre Woods Harvard Forest LTER site, Petersham, Massachusetts, United States -... | ecosystem: Environmental > Terrestrial > Soil > Temperate forest >...
CTCGGAGGTACTCATTATGTCGACGGATCTAGTTTACCTAGCTTATACAGCCGTGTTAACGGCCAGCTTGTGGATTCCCTATGTTGTTTGCCAGGCAATGACAAATGGCCCCTTGAAGCCACAGAATTACAAGGACCCGACCCCTCGGCCCCTGCCACTTTGGGGTAAGCGCGCCGATCGAGTGTATATGAACGCTATTGAGGTCTTCGCGCCATTTGCCGCTTTGATCATGATTGCTCACTTAGCGGGCAAACCGAATTCCGTGACCGGGTTTTGCGCGATGTTTTTCTTTTGGATGCGAGTTGCCCATGCGGTGGCTTATTGGTTCGCAATTCCCTACGTTCGTACTTTGGCGTTTACGGCGGGATGGATCGCCGTGATTGGGCTCTTTTGGCAGGTGATTTTTTGAGAGTGATTTGATGACTCAAGAAAAGCTTTCATGACCTAATAACAGAGTCTACTGCTTCTCGAGTTTCAAATCATCTGCCCACACGGTTCCCAGGCCTTGCATCACCACGCCGAAACAAATACGCGATGCGGTCGAATCCACGCCAAGAGCGACGATCGCCGGCGTCCAATCCATGGTGCCAGTGTAAGGCCGAGAGAACATATTGTCGAAGGCTAGAATCTGACCTGAAGAACTATCGACTCGGGCCCACAGTCCCGCGGCTCCTGCCGCAGTGGCTGCGCGAACATTTTCTAAGCGAAGATATCCGGTCAATTGAAAGAGCGAACCGATAAACGGCTGAGCATCGATACATTGCACGATGCCGCCGAAGTCTTGCACCCGCTGCTGATCGCTTTTTGGTTCGATACGCACGCTGGCTTGACCGGTGTGGATTATTGAAGTGTCGGTCACCGCGGAGTAGGTTCCATAGCCGACCGAATTCCATGCCTGGGGTGTCTGCCCTTCAATGGGATTCAATTCAAAATCAGCATTTTTAACGGCAGAGGCCGTGTAGTAATCGCAAACGTCGTGCCATTTATAGGAAACTGCGTTTCGGTCTTCATCGGTCTGATTGTCGACGCCGATCACGCGCAGATATTCGTGAAAGACCAAGCGGCAAACTCCGGAGTCGCGTGGCGAAGCGGTTTGCCAAAAGCTTTGCAAAAGTTCAATGCGCATTTGGCCGGGGTGATTGGGGTCCGGCACCACGCGCGCATCGACTGGATTTCCCTCGTTGTCATTGAATGGGCCGTCGGTATCAATGGGCTCAACGTCGATGCTGTCGATGGCTTTGCCGAAGGCATCGAGCTGCGTGGTTGTCAGGATAGAGCTCTCCGTGGGGTCTCCCGCAATTGCATCGTGAATCACGCGGGCCCACGAGATAAAATTAGATTTTACCTCGTTGCCGCCGTCACTTTCGTGGCCCGCCATCGCCGTGGACTGAAGCGAGATCAGGCAGGCACAAGTCGCGAACGCCATTAATTTATTCATGGGATCCCCCGTTGGTTTTTAAAAGCGGAAATAGCGAGACCGTTAAATAGTAAAGTTGATCTTTCTTGTTACCTTTTTCAAGCAGCTGCGAAAGATCGCGGCGAAATTTGCGAATAAGGTTTTTTGCTGCCGGCAGATTTTTGGAATTAACGGCCATTAAGACCGACGATTGATTGCGGCGCTCATAGTCCACATCTTCAAGAGCCGCCATGGCCTTTTCTAAAATTTGTCGCTGCAAAAGGCGTTTGGCGACGGTCGTGAATTGAGAGTTGACTGTGGTGGTAGCCCCGACACGATCCAGCCATTTGCCTTTAGCAGAGATTTCCAAAAAACCAATGCGCATGAGTCGCTGGACGGCAATGTTCACTTCGCTAACGGTGATTCCCAATTGCTGAGCGATCCATGTCGGCTCAGGTCGAAATCCCTTAACTTTCATCAACTCGAGAATTCCGAAGTGATACCAGTCGGCGATCAGATGAAATTGATCCATTGAAATCTGATGGTACTCATCTAGGCGCGAGACTTTATCGGAGCCATTAACCGATTGACGATAGCGTTCGGTCACTTCGGGATCGAGGCCCAGTCGGGTAGCGAGTTTTATCAGTGTCGGTTCGGAGAGCTGGCGTTTGCGGCGAATGAATTTCGAAAGGTCAGAGGAGCCCACTCCCAAATGTTGAGCGAAGGCTCTAAGCGAATAGCGGGGATTGTTCTTGCAGCGATCCGCGAGTTCGTTTTGTAGCAGTAGGCGGAAGTCGCCGGGCGATGACTTTTCTTTCATTCCTTCATTGATGTAGCAAGAGTCGATTCGACTGGCAACTCTCAAAGACGCAATCTGCGTCTCACGGGGTGGACGCGGTTTGCGTCTCCTGGATCTTGTCAAACCGGTTCGATTGGCCTTATTCAGTGGGAGAGCGCTCAATTAACCAAAAAAGGAGTCTAAAGTGATTAAATATATGTGTTTTCTTATGTTCGTTCTGGTTCCCGCGACCTCGATGGCCCTGACGCCTACGCCCCAGGACATGAATTTTGAGCAATGTACCTATCCCGGTGAGGCTTTACCAAGTTGGTCCACTGCTGGAAATCAGGGATATAATACACAGTGCGCGCCGGTGGGTACTGGGGCTGCACAGTGGAGTGCCTTGATTTCTTCAGCGAGTGGGCATGGGCAGTTCGGAGCCATCGTTCAATGCATGGACGCCGCGAACTTCCACGGCAACATCGTTTTCACCGGCGCGCTCGCGACGGCGAATGTGGTGAACGGTTACGCGGGCCTTTGGCTGCGCGCCGACGCCGCCGACGGCACGGTCGTAGCGTTTGACAATATGGCGAGTCGGGGAGTTATGGGAACGACGAATTTCCAAAACTACCAGATCTTGCTCAACATTCCTCAGTCTGCAGTACGCATTTGTTTTGGTTCGCTGCTCACCGGCGACGGTCAGGTATGGGCGGCGGATTTGAGTTTGGATTCGTATTAATTTCGTTTGGCGCGATGTTTCGCTGATTCGGCGAAACATCGCTTTGCTAGGCCGCGACCGTCTTTTTCGATCGGGGAGTGCTCGAGTTCTTTGACAAGGATCACTCGGCCCAGGAAGATCGATTCTGGATCATTGGAAGGTCATATGTTGGCCGCACGCTTCTGGTCGTTTACGCTTTCAGGAGATCGTATGTCAAAAAAGAAGAGTTCTACCGTCGTATTATCAGCGCGAGAGTTACGAAAATTAGTAAAGACTGAGGGAATCAGGTTCCGGCACGTCGCCGACAAGGATATCGACTATTCGGATATTCCCAGGCTGACCGAAGAGCAAATGCGGCAGTTTCAGCCAGTGAAGAGGCGAAAGTCGGTGAAGTAAGGAAGCGGGGTATCTTCAAGAAGGGTCCTTTGCGCTTAAACCAAATATAGCGAAATGGCTAAGATGAGTTCGGGAATAAATCCACTAAACCTGAGATCAAATTAAAAGGTAGAGGGCAGCAATTTTAGCCATTTGGCTATATTTGGCGGAGGCTAAGAGGGGTGCGATGCTGATTACCTTCGGCGCTAGAGGTAAACTACTTTGCCGTTTGACCTTGACGCTAGGTCAACCTTTAGGCTCATTGCAGAGGTAGAATGAAAAACTGGCTGAGCATTGGCAAATTCTCAAAACAAGCAGGGCTATCGGCGCGCTCGCTGCGGATCTATGAGGAGATGGGACTTATTCATTCCCACACTCGGGGCGAGAATGGGTATCGCTATTACCTAGAAAGCCAATTGGAAACGGCTCTTAGGATCAAAACGCTTAAGGCTCTGGGTTTTAATTTGAGTGAAGTTAAATCCTTGCTTCACGCGGATTCGTCGATGGACTCCGGCATTTTGCGGCAGTTTCTGCAAAGGCGTTTGCAAGCCATCGCCGGCGAAGAGCAGAGTTTGCGTGGTCAAAGGGATCAGATTAATACCATTCTATCCTCTCTTGAAAATGTAACAGTGGGACTAAGTCCCAACGAGAGGAGATATATCATGAGTCACTTCGAAAAAATTTCGGTCGTCGTCACCGGCGTCAAAGATTTGAATCTTACGGCTGATCATATTCGCAGGCATTTACTAAATGCCGGGCAGGTTGCCGAGGTCTACATGTGGGACGAGGACATGACTTTACCCGCAGAGAAGCCGTACATTTTGGTTATTCCTGAAGCGCGTCTCGCCTCGCAGAAAGTTGCGAGCCTCACGCCCGATGTTGTTGTGATCAAGAATCTGAGTGCATTCAATTCGGATCTTGAGGCTGCGTACTTGCAGCTATACAGCGCTGTGGGACCGCACATGACGACTATATTTAATGCCGACGATCGCATTTCCCTCGAACTCGCGGCGCATGCCGAAATTTGCAAAGGCCGCATTTTCTATTTCTCAAAAAATTTCGGACTTGAGGAACAGATCAAAAATATTGGCGGCGTAATTAGCGATGGCGACGAGGTTAAAATCTTTAATTTCAATCTCGCTAAGGATTCGATGAGTATGAAGTTTAGCCGGGCCTTAGCATTTGACGAGGAAACCGCACTTATCGCTTCGATCGCGGCAGTGATGGACGTCGGTTTGGATCGGGCCAGTGTCAATCTGCAAAGCACTTAAGCTTTATGCGATGATCCCTGTCTTCACAATTTGGCACGAATTCTTGGTTGAAACATTTAACAACCCAATCGGTTTCATCTTGCTGACAGGCATTTAAGAGCGACGAATCCGGAGACTTACCGAGGAGAAGTGAGTACGAGCAAAAGCGGGTCATCATCGTTACGGACGGCTCCGCTTGGAAGGTAATCAAGCCTAAGGACATGCCATTCTTGCAGGTGAACTTGTGGATTGTGTAAACGCGTTCGGCCGAGAATGCGGAGAAACTGAGAATGAGGAGTAGTTGCAACATATGAAATTAATTCTTTACCGAGCAAGCCAGAATTTGATCACAGACGCGAGGGCAGTAAGTCCGACCAGTAGAAAGGCTGCAAATCGAATTGTAAGCCGGTTTTCGAGGCGTTCAAAGCGTCCTCCAATAGTTGCAACTTCATATTCTATTTTCTTGGACAGGCTATCGAAGCCACTTTCCATCTTGGCTTGCAAAAGTTTAAATTCCTGTTTTGTGACCAAATCATCCTCCAGGACTTCGCCGATTATTTGCAGTTGAATCTCAGTCTGCTTAAGAGCATTGAACATAGAATACCTCCCAAAGGAGGGTATAGCAATCGTGCCACAATTGTCCCTAGTCTCCGCCAAAAGTATAAGACAGCGAGTAAGCATTAATCTTAACCGAATCCAAATCCTGACTATTGCGCACCATCGAGTAGGCGTTTAAGCGCAAACTCTTGTATCCGACATTCAATCCAAACGCAGTAAAGCTTGCTGAGGTGGTCAAGCACCCATCCGAAGTGGGATTGGTCGGAGAATCATAGGCCTTGCATTTGCTCTGATCGCTGAAGAAAAAGCCGTAGGGATTTATAAAAATCGGGCCCAACTTCACATCGAATTGCAGGCCGGCCAGTGGGCCCGCAATAGTGGGGTTGGACTCGTAGGTACTTTCAAAGCCATAGCCTCCCGGAATTGAAAACTGGCTATTGAATTTGAACGCAGCTCCGCCGCCGAATAAACCTAAAGCGAAAGGCGATTTGTCGCCGCCGATCAAGCGGTAACCTAAACCTGCAATCACCGCCTGACCTGACGTTTTAACATTGTCTAAATGGGTGAGTGCAAAGCTCGATGTTGTCGGATTGATATCGACGCTTCCGTTCATGGAATTGGCCATGGCCATTACGAAAAAACGAAAGTCGTATACCTCACCGGAGGTCAACCCCGCCGTATATCCATTGCCTTTGAAAGTTGCATTGTAAGTGCCGATCCCGGGCATTGGTCCAGTCGCCTTGCCGGTCAAATAGGTTCCTTGGACTGGAACGGCAAAGCCGCCTTTTTCTAAACTTGGGGGAGGAAGCGACGCGAGCAGACCTTGCATAGCCACGATCGAGACCTTGACTCCAAAAACCGGGTCCAGTGCGGTATCAGCAAAAATCGGTAGAGGCAGCAAAGTCGTGAAGAGTATAGCTATGAGACCGGTATGCATTTGCTAAGTATGATAGAGGCGAATAAGGAGTTCCAGTCTAGTACACGGCCCACGATTATTTTGGCGCCAGATTTGCGATACGGATGGCTTCTAAGCTGTCGGGTCCGTACCCATGGTCACGAAGAACCTTTAAAATGAATTCGGTTTTGCCCTCAATATAGTCATCAATCGAATTTTTAAATTTGGCGGCCAGTCGATATTTTATCGCAGCATATTCATCCCTAAGCGCAGGGTTAGCGCGAAGTGCATCGCGAAGGCAGAGGTGATTTCGCAATGAAATGCTATCCTCGGGACATACATATAAATTATGTTTATGTAAGGGCTGTGAGGCTCGAAATGCTTCTCGGCCCACTATTCCTAGATTTCCTCGATGCTCATATCCGAGTTTACTAAGCTGTAAAATAGCGCGACTCAAAACGGAGACGTCGGGAATTATAATATCAATGTCGACAACCGGCTTCGCCGCGAGTCCTACAACCGAAGTGCTTCCGACGTGCTCGATGGAAACTGCAATTTCTGAGACCGCCGGCCAAAGTAAATTCTTAATCTCTAAGAATTGACTGGCCCATTCAGGATTGTAAGGTTCAACGACAACTGTTTGGGACATAACTGAGCCATAACAGGCGACGACAAGCCTCGACAATCCACAATGTTGACTGCTGGCACGGCGTGCCGACGGTCAACATCATGGATGAGGGGTGCTCAACCGGTTCGCTAGCCGTTCATCTTTGCGTTGCCAAAGTTGATGAATCCAGGTCTGCAGGCTTTCGCGGTCGTCGGCTTTCGGAAGGGGAATTTCCTGCACCTCCACAACGGCCTCGGGCATTCCCCCTGAGAGCAATCCCCACATAGTGACTGGGCCGCGCGGATAGTAAATCGTGACGTCCAGTAGCGCGTGAAATTGATCCCCCATCGCCTCAAGCGCGAAGGCAATGCCACCGACTTTTGGCTTCAGAAGGTGGTGATAGGGCGATTGCTGCCGTTGGTGCTTGGCCGGCGTAAAGCGTGTTCCCTCGAGAAAATTCAAAATCGCAACGGGCTTGCCGCGCAGTTTGGCGCAAATTTTCTTGGTGGTGGCCATATCTTCGCCGCGCTTTTCGGGATGCTTTTGCAAAAATTCTTTCGAGTATCTCTTCATACGTGGAAAGTCGAGCGCCATCCAAGCCAGGCCGAGCAATGGTACGTAGGCCAATTGTTGCTTAATAAAAAAGCGACAGAAGGGGATGTGTCGATTGAAGGTTTTTTGTAAGACGACGATATCCGTCCAGGACTGGTGATTGGCGCAAACGAAATAAGAGCGATCGGGCTTTAATCCCTCAAGGCCACTGATTCGCCAACGAATGCCCTGTAGCACCCCGAGCGCCCAGTTGTTGCACGAAATCCAATTTTCCGCACACGCCACCGTAAGCTTTGAGCTTGCCTCACGCCAAGCCCGCACGGGCAGAATGTATTTGAACAGGGCAAAGACGTATAAAAACACGCACCAAAAAACTGTGTTGAGGAATAAGAATGTAGCTGAAATAAGTCCGCGAATCATTGCTTGAAGTTAAACACATTTGCGCGCGCAGTCCAGGTTGATCCGACATTTGCGCTCGCGTTCGCTACGAAAATGTACCAAACTAATGGCATGCCTGAAGCCCTTCGCGCATCGCCATCCAAAAACCCTCGCTTCATTCCTCACTTGACAGGTCTGCGTGGGGTTACGGCCATGTGGGTGGTCCTAGTTCATTATCGACATGCGTTTCAATTTTCGCCGCTTATTGCCACGGTTTTTCCGAATCGCCTGGTCAACGCCCCCCAGGGCCAAATCGTCATGGATTTCTTCTTTCTGCTCAGCGGTTTCGTGATCACGCTGACAGCTGCCAAATGGAATGGCGAGAATCGGTTTTCCTATTTCAAAAGCTTCATGCGCAAGCGTTTCGCGCGCGCCTATCCGCTTCACTTGGTCACAACCTTGCTTATGGTGGGAATTGTTCCGTTCATGTATCCCGCAAAACTGGTCGGCACCCCTTGGGCAAGCTCACTCCTGCTGCATTTGACCCTCACGCAGTCATGGGGAATTCATCTTTTGCCCGACTGGAATTTCCCGTCATGGAGTTTGAGCGCGGATTGGCTGAGCTATCTTTGCTTCCCGTTCATATTGGGGCTGAACCGCAAATGCAATAAGACCCTGAGTTCAACTTTGTTGAGCATAACACTCGGTGCACTTTCGGCCATGGCGGTCTGCTACTGGTTCGCCGATGGCACAGACGGGCGCGGTTTCGAGATCGGATGGAGCCAATGCCTCGCGGAATTTTGGGTTGGAATGAGTCTTTATGACTTAAGCCAGCGCTGGGAGAGTCGATTTTCGAAAACGGCTCTAGATATTTTCGCTCTGGGCTGGATAGCGGCATTTTCCGCGATGATAATATTTGATTGGTCGCCGATTGTGACGGCCCCAATGGCGGTCGTAGGCATGCTGTCCATGGCGCTTGGCTCGCAAATCTGGCGAATCCTCTTGGCCAATCGCTTTATTTTCGTGCTCGGCGAAATCTCCTATTGTCTCTATCTTTTGCATTGGCCGATTGGGCGCACCTTCCTGCGCTTGTGGGCAGGGTATTTCGGTGAGGGAGCGTCTTTAGCCAATGGCATAACCGCCGCGGTTCTCACGATCGTCTTGATGGGCGGCCTTTCTTATCTGACTTATATCTATTTTGAATTGCCGATGCGACGCTTGTTGAGCGGTTCGAATTAGATTTAACGCTCAATCGCCGCTTTCAGCGCAGAGTCAATTCGGTTATGAAGCTCCTGCTGGTCTGCTAGTCGTGAGATCCTATAGAGCGGCGTTTTAAGCGTTTTTTTCAAAGGCACTCGAATCAAGGAGCCGCCATTGATTCGATCCTTCACCATGAACCAAGGGACTAGGCTGTAACCAAGCCCACATTCCACCATGGCCACCTGGGTTTCTTGACTATTGCATTGATGAGCGCCGTCGATCGCGAGGCCGGCATCGGCGAGGAGTGACTTCGCGGCATAGGGGCCCCGGTAGTGTTTGGAAAAAGATCCGATAAAGGGGAATTTGCGCAAGTCTTTAGTTGCCGGGTTACCGTCAAAAAGCTCGGGGCTTGCGATCAGCCAGAATTCAACCGATGTAATTGCCATGCTCGAGAGGCCCGGCGCCTTTGAGGGATGATAACAGTATCCGGCATTCGCGTTTCCAGCCATGACGGATTGGATGATCTCTTCAGCTGTGCCGCTAAAGAGTTCGAGTTGGCTGGCTTTTTTTTTGGCGAAGATTTTGGGAAAGACGTGAATGCAGAGATTTTCCGATGCCGCAATTCGGATGGCGGGTTCTTCAACTTCCGTGCCCGCGATCGCGGCGCATTCCTGAAATATCTTGTGGCATCGCTCAAAAACTCGCTCACCATCCGCGGTTAGGGTGACGCCCCTCGGATGCCGCGAAAACAATTTCTTTTGCAGATCGCCCTCGAGGTTTTGCACGCTACGGCTGACAGCCGGTTGCGTGACTCTTAGGGCATTGGCCGCTGCAGAAACCGACCCGCGTTTTGCCACCTCATAAAATACTCTTAAATGCTGGAGTTCCATGGATATGCATATAGATCATATCGGGCATCAAAACTATGCATTTTTCTTTATTTGAAAATTCGCTTATCAAAGTAGGCACCTTTGAAGGAGGGATTATGAAAATTCTAGTGTTAATTTTAAGCCTATGTTCGGCAACGGCCTTTGCTGACTGGACCTGCGACAACGGCCGTGACGTGGAAGGCGCGGGCATCTCTACCGATGCGAAGGGCTTAACGGGAAGCGTACAGTGGGATTGCTGGCCAGGCGGCGGAATCTGCAATGCCGAAGCGGTTGTCACAGAGTCGAAGAATGCTCAAGGCGATCTGGTTTATAAGGGAGACCATTTCTGGTTAATCATCCACATATCTGCTGGAAAAACCGATGGCGGTTATAAAGGCCATCTGATAGCAACCGATGTGGCCGATGATGCGGATATGGGAAAAGGCCTTAAATTCGATTCCTTTGTGACTTGTAAATAGGGGCGTTCAAATGACGAAAATTTTATTTTTGCTAGTTATTTTGGCGCCGGCCATCTCGTTCGCCGGGCAGCTGTCCTGCGAAGTTAAGAATCTGGAAGTAGGCACGGCTTCAACGGTCAACGTCAGTATTCCGACCGGGGGCGATCCAAAGCAGATGGACGATGTCACGCTTGCGTATGACGATTCAACTGACTCTGGATACTATATCGATATTCCGGCGGATGGAGATCTTACGAGAGTTGCGTTGTCGAGAGTCATCGCACAGGGGGAAGGGGGTGGAATCTCTTTGACCGGAGATGTTTCAAATTACCCGCTGACGCTCTCTGATGGCTACTATTCTATCGTGTGTAAAAACTAAGCGGCGGCCCCTATTTGATCGAACTCGCTGATCCGCTTGATCGACCTAGGTACATATGTACCTAAAATGTAGACAAATGTACCTACTTTAGGTACATTATACAGAATGGGAGGGGATAAATATGCTCGCAGGGCTCTTTGGAAGTGAAACCGCCGAAAAAGTCATTTTATACCTCGCCTACGTTGGCGAGGGCCATATTCGTGGAATCGCGTCAAATTTTGAGCTAAGTCCCGGCCAAGTGGATCGTACGGTGAAGCGCCTTGAAGCCGCGGGAATCATTGTCGCTAAGCAAGCGGGGCGTACCCGATTGTTCCGCTTGAATCCCTCTCTTGTCGTTAAAAAAGAGGTGATCGCGCTAGCAGACAAAGCGATTTCCGCAATGCCTCAAAGTGAGCGCGAAAAGTACATTCAGCGCTCGCGACCTCGACGGACCGGCAAGCCACTATGAGCGTTAAAATATCTAAGAAAACGACTCGCCTCGAACTCGCGGCGATTATTACCGCAGCTCTGGGAAAGGAAGGAATGAGTGCAGTCTTGGTGGGTGGAGCGGTCGTCTCAATTTATACGGACAACCGCTATGAATCTTATGACTTAGATTTTATCTCGGCGGATGACCATGGAAAAATCGCGAATGTGATGAAGCACTTGGGATTCAAAAAAGTAGGCAAGAACTTCGAACACCCGAAAACCGAATTATTTGTAGAATTTCCCCCGGGTCCCATCGGCATAGGAAATGAAGTCCCGGTCGAGCCGAAAGGTGCAATCAAAAGCGGCCGAACGACGGTCACGCTGCTGTCGCCCACTCAATGTGTGATGGACCGTCTAGCCGCTTGGTATCATTGGAACGATACGCAAAGCCTTGAGCAGGCGGTGTTGGTCGCGAAAAGCCAACCGATAAAAATAAACGATATCCGCAAATGGTCTGAAGGTGAGGGCGAAACCGAAAAATTTGAACGGTTCTTAACTCGGCTCAAGTGAGACAACGCAGAGCTTAACCGAAATCGGCGAAACGTCGCGTCGGAGTTTGGAAGAGCGTTATTACTAGCATCGACTTAGGGATTAGCTCAACCTTGAACTATGGACAGCACGAAAGTTGTGGCTAGACGAAGGCGTGGTTTTGGCCGCGGAGTCTTCGCCAATAAGGCCATCAGAAAAAATGAAGTCATCGCCACCTTCGACGGTCCTATTTACGACGCCAAATTCGAAGCATGGACCGACGACCTCCTCAATCACGCCATACAATTCGCCCGCGATCGTTGGCGCGACTCCCTAGGCATCGCACGTTTGATCAACCATTCCTGCGATCCTAACTGTGGCATTAAGTCTTTGTTCAAAATCGTAGCCA
>Ga0207055_1170_pt2 | contig 11678 bp, 5 predicted proteins | sample Alteio_BWMinCont_57_FD_153293 | JGI IMG/M metagenome (GOLD analysis project Ga0207055, IMG submission 153293) | Enriched cells from forest soil in Barre Woods Harvard Forest LTER site, Petersham, Massachusetts, United States -... | ecosystem: Environmental > Terrestrial > Soil > Temperate forest >...
AATTTCGTTCGTCCTCCGCGCCACGGCATACGACATCCGCACCTTTGCCAATCCGACGAGCGTCGCAGAGGCCATTCACCATGAAATTAGTTCAGTGGACAAGACTCTGAGCGCGTCCGACATCCACACGGTGGGCGAGCTGGTGGACGATTCGCTGGTCCGCGACAGGCTGATTGCGAAGCTCGCGAGCTTTTTCGGAGCATTGGCACTGGTGCTTGCCTCGATCGGGCTTTACGGCGTGATGTCGTATGCCGTGGCGCGGAGGACGAACGAAATTGGGGTGCGCATGGCGCTTGGCGCTTCCCGAGGAAATGTGCTCTGGCTGGTGCTGCGGGAAACTCTGGTGATGGTGGCCATCGGGATCGCCATCGGTTTGCCCGCCGCCCTCGCCGCGAGCCGCTTGATTTCAAACCGCCTGTTTGGATTGAGCCCGAACGACCCGTTGACGATTGCCTTCGCCGCTCTCGCTCTGATAGTGGTGGCCGCGGTGGCGGGTCTAATCCCGGCGCGGCGCGCCTCTCGCGTCGATCCCATCGTCGCGCTTCGCTACGAGTGAGATGGGAGAGCGGCGAACAGATTGCCGAAAAGCTGCCTTATGGCACGCCCATCGATTCATGGCCGTTCGTAATGCGGACGTATCTCTTTGACGATTTTATTTCCCGCCAGGTTCAGCAGGGCGCGGATATGGTCATTAATCCCGGGGTGGGCCTTGAATCGAGGCCGTATCCCAACGCAACACTAGAAAGTAATGCGCAAGCCGACCTGCGCTGCGAAGGGAATTCCGACCGTCGTACCGGGGCCGAAGAAATCTCCCAGGGCGCCGGCCGGCGTCAGCAATTGTTTGAAGCTACTGATGGGTGTGGTCTGTGTACAGGCAGCATTTTGGCAAAGCGCGGTGGCGTTGAATAGATTGTTGACGGGGGTCGGGAGAGCGGCAAGGCTGGTGACATAATTGGCTCCCGGATTGTTGCGATTGAAGAGGTTGAAGAATTCGACGAACGGGGCCACCGACCAGCGTTCATTCACCATGAACGGCCGGGTGACGCGCATGTCAACCTGAATGTAAGGAGTACCGCGGAACTGGTCAAGGCTCGTTTGAACTCCGTTCACGACGGCGCGATCGTTGATGGAATCACCGACGCCGTTCACGTCCACCGGTGTGGTGAGGGTGATGGGCCGGCCGGTTTCGGCTTGAGAAAGCATCGAGACTTCGAATCCGCCCGGGGCGTGGAGAATTCCAGCTACCACCAGCCGTTGGGGAACATCTTCACCGGACGGGCCAAAATCACCCTTGCCAAAGGCGTGCAACGGGTCGCAGACGCCATCCACGTAATCGAAAAGTTCGCCCAACACGCAGCCCCAGGTCTTGGCGCTGGACAAAGTATAATTTACGATCAGGTTGAATCGGTTCGTAACATTCCCCTGCAGATGGAATGACACGGCGTCATAGCGCGAGCGATTGTCGGAGCGGAAGAGCGTAATGTTGGGAACGTTGTTCATCTGGTCCGCTGTGTCTGAAGCAGGGAACAGCGGAGTGAAAAGTGTGAAGCCAGCTTGGTATTGATAACGGCTATAGGAGTGAACGCCTTGCTCGTGGGTCCAATCCGCGGCCAGGTTCCAATTGGGGGTGAACGCATGTTGGACGCCGGCGCTGGCATGAATCGCATATGGGGTTTTGTATTGCGGGTCGATAGCGGCCCCAGCGCCGCCGTTGGCCGCGCCAGGGGTACACCCTGCGTCGCCTAAGTTTACGCACGGTGCCGGAGGCTGGTTGACGGCCTGGAACGCCGTCACCCATCCATTCTGCGCGAGATCGTTGTAGTAAAGGCCGAGCCCGGCGCGATACACGGTTTTTCCACTCTGTCCCGGCGAGTAGGCGATGCCGAGCCGCGGCGCGATGGCGCCTCGATAATCCTGGGGAGCCGCGTCGACAAGTGGAATTTGAAGGGCCTTGAGGGTTAGCAGCGCCGGGTTCTGCAACTGGTTACGGCTTGACGCCGAGAAAAGTCCGAAGGTGGTGTCGTAACGAAGACCGTAGTTGATCGTAAGATGCGGCGTTATCCTCCACGAATCCTGAGAATAGAATCCCAGGCGCTGCACGTTTTGGGAAAAACTGCCGTTGCCCGCCGGCGTGCTGCTGCAAGTTGTCCCGGGAGTGGCTACCGCGGCGCAGCTCAAATCGAGAGAGAACTGTGCTTGATTGTTCAGGTAATCCGTCGGGTTCATGGGAAAGATGGTGAAGTTTTCAGCGGTGCCAGATAGGGCCCCGCTCATCACCGGCTCATGGATCACGTCCACCCCGAATCGCGGCGCGTGCCTGCCCGACGCGTGGCTGACGTCGTAACGGGCCTGGTATTTCTCCTGATTGCGAAGGACGGGGAAGGCGGTAATGGGAGTTACAAATTGATTGTCTCCAAAAGTCTCGAAGCCGGAAATAGTCCGGGATGTGGAACTGAAGGGAAACGCCATAGCAAAGCCCAGGTTTCCGTTGCGCGTCTCAGTGTGGTGCAAGTAACTTCCGCCAAGAGTGAGCGATCCCAGCCACGTCGGGCTAAAGGTGTGCTGGTTGTTGACCACCAAGTTTAGATAATTGGAGTGTGCGGACGCGCCCGTGGAAGGCAGCGTGGCCTGCTGCACCAGATCGTTTTGAGTGGTGTAGTTGTCCGCCGACAGCCGAAGGAACCACTGCGAGCGTGGCGACTGCGACCAGTCAAAGCGCGTACCCCCCAAATAATCGCGGAATGGGACGAGGACGTTGTTGGGCACGCCGATTGAGTTCACGCCAGGAATCAGTCCCTGCGCGGCGAGAGCGGCCAGGGCGTTGAACTGGGTCAGGCTGGCGGGACTGTAAGCGATGCTGGCGTCCTCGTGAACATATTCGAGAGACGAGAAAAACCAGAGCTTGTTTTTCTGGATCGGTCCGCCCAGAGTGCCAATATAGTTCTGCTTGGAAAAAGGCTGCTTGGGATCGGGCGGGGGATTCTCGATAGGGTAGCGCGCATTCAGCGCCGCCGCGCGCTCATAGAATGCGAGGTCGCTATGCCAATCGTTCGAGCCGCGTTTGGTGGTGATCACCACCGCGCCGCCCGTAGTGCGTCCGGTGTCCGCGTTTTCCTGCGACGTGCTCACCGCAAATTCCTGGATGGTGTCGGGCGAGAAGTTTTGCAGGAAACCGCCAATGTAGTCGTCGGAGTTGTCCGCGCCATCTACCGAAAGCTGATCGTTCAGTCCCGAACTGCCGCCGAACGAGACCGCGGTAATGCGCGCCTTGGTGGGGTCCGAAGGCTCGACGGGTTCGGTGCCGGGAACGAGGAAAGCGATGTTGGCAAAACTGCGGTGCGCCAGCGGAATGGTTTGCAGGTCCTCGGTTGTCACCACACCTTCGTGAACAGCGCTGGTGATGTCAATCGGCTGCGTGGTGATCGACGAAGCTTGTCCGCGCACCGTGATGGTTTGTTGCACGGTCGCCGGCTGCAGCGTCACGGACACTTCTCGAACGGAGTTGACAAGCACGGATACATCCGAGTGGGCTTCCACAAATCCTGCGAAAGTCACGGTCATGCGATAGGCGCCCGGTTGCAGGTAGTCGAGCCGAAACTCTCCGCGGCCGTCAGTGGTAGCTTCTCGCTCGAAGGACGTTTCGACGGATTCCACCACAATTCTCGCCGACGGAATTACCGCGCCGCTCGGGTCATGCACCGTGCCGGCGAGATCTCCTTCGAGGTTCTGCGCGCGCAACGAGGCGGGGAGCAGGAAGACAGTGAGAAGCAGGAGAACGATAAATTTGAATGAACGGGTATCGATTAATTCCAGGCGCATTCAATAGAATTCCTTATGAAAATAAATAAACTCAAATGAGCGGTTTGTCGCCCACAGTGATTAGACGGAGCGACGTGCAAATTCTTCCATGCCGGGCAGGATTCACCGTGGCTTTGAAAATACCAATGGCGGGCGATCAGACTGAATGGCTGTCGTTAAAAGAGCAAGGACGCTCAGCGCTTGAGAACCGAAATATTCAAGACCGGATTCACTTCATTCCATTTGCGATCGGTTTGTGCGTCATACCGAGCCACACCGTAGACGCGCACGTGGCTGCCTTCGGCAGGAGCAGGCATGTGGATCGGATTCATAATCTCGCAGACGACAAAGGAACCTGACGAATGCTCACTGTCGACCAGCTTGAAAGCCACCGTGCCCTCCTCCTCGTCGGTATGCACGTCCCGGACAAAGCCGTCAGTCGCGACGTGAGGCTGCGTGTTGGATTTCAGCTCCGGAATGCTGAGCTGGCGAAATTCTTTCAAGTCCAGCGCGCTAAGTTTGATGGCCGCGCCGCTGCGCTTCCCGAACACATATCCACGATTCGAAACCAGCAAGAACGTAGCCTGAATCAGCACGAGCACGGCGAGCGCCGTAACCATTCTCGGAGTCGACACGCGGCCGAGCCAGCCCTCCCAGAGAGGTGCCCGCTCGTGGTGCATCGGGGCCGATGGCGCAGCGACCGCCATCAGGGCTTCAAGCTGTGGTTGATGCGGGGCGCCAGGCATGAAGTGAGGCAGGTTCTGAGCCATCTGGTGCCCGGCTCTGAGACGCAGCAGCAATTCGCGGCACCAGCCGCAGTCGAGCAGGTGCTGCTCGATTCGGCTGACGTCGTGGGCCTCGAGCTCGCCCTCGATGTAGGGTACCATCTTTCTTCGCAAGTCAAATCGCCAGCAATTCATCGCCAATACCCCCTAGAATCCTTTACAAAACCCGCCGGAACGGCCGCAGACGTTCTTCCAGTTCCACCAGAGCCCGGTTGAGTCGTGAGGCCACCGTTCCGGCTGAACATCTCAAAACCTTACCCATCTCTTCGTAAGAGAATCCTTCGACGTACTTGAGCACGATGACTTCCCGCATCTTGAGCGGGAGCTGCATGACCGCCTGTTGGATGATCAGCTCGCGCTCCCGCCGTCCGTGGAGGGCGTCCGAATTCGGCTTCGTGTCAATTTCATCGCTGCTTCCGAGAATCGCTTCCAGGGGCACGTGCGAAATCCTTTGGCGCCGATGGTAGTCCTGGCATTCATTGTGGGCGATCCGATAAATCCATGTGCGGAGGCTGGACTGAAATCGAAAGCGCGCCAAGCCGCGAAAGACTTTGAGGAAGACCGTCTGTACGACATCCTGCGCCTGCGAAGCATCACCGATCATGTAAAGCGACAGGTTAAAAATCTGCTCGCGGTATGCTTCATAGATTTCATGGGATGCGCCTAAAGTCCCTCGTTGCACCGCCTGAACGAGCTCCCGCTCTTGCTCCCTGTCGGTAATTCGCGACCGGCCACCCTCCGCGAGACGAACCGCGGTTGGTTTTTCCCGTTCATTCGTTTGGTTGTTCATCGCGCCTGAGACATTTGCATTATACATCGAGCAAGAGAACGTTATCCAGATGACTTTATGGGTGGCCGTCCCGTTGCTCTGAGTCGTTAAGCAGACACGTCAAAGAATGACCTTCGCAGCTCCAGTCGGCGGACATGCAACCGGCTGGGAACAGAGGGAGGAAACAGCTTTTGTACTCTGGATGTTGTCTGAGCGTGTTCTCTTAATTTCTTTTTTTGTCATCATAATATATTTTTATGCGGGCCGCGCAAGATTGTGTCAGGAAGTCGCGTGGAACTTTACTTCCATTAGTGTGCAAGATTTTTACCCAATTTAGGGTCTTTTGCGCCGCTGCGGGTCGCAGATTGAGCGATTTCACCAACAAAACAAAGACCAATTCTGTTTTGTGCATTATGCCCAGGTTTGGTCAATAAATTGCCTGAAATCATGCGAACTAGGGTTGTATTTCAGCCAAGAAATTGATATTGTGCCTTCGTCCCACGGAAACTTGAATTTGTTACGGGCTCACGAAGCGCGTTCGACAAGGGTATCTTTGGGACCTTCCATTACACCGAAGATGATCGTGAGATTTAAAAACTTCCCTCAAACAGGAGACAACTTGATGATGAGCAAAGGAAAGGCAAGGTTGCTGCTTGCGGCACTTGCACTAGTCTGTTGTACGGCCATTATGAACGCTCCCGCGGCGGCTCAGGGCAATTCGCACGCCACGGTTATAACGGCGCAGCACGCTGTTTCTCCGGCGTTGCGCGACCTTAAACCCGATACGCCTTCTGGAAAGCATGACGTGTTTGACTTGGAATTGATCCCTCGCCAAAACTCCGCAAACAGTCCCTTGGTCGATCAAGCCCTTCAGACTACCAAAGGCCCCTTGGTCAACACCACGAACGGCCTAAATTTCGAAGGTATTGCCGAAAACTGCGGCGAACCGTCCGACTCGAACGGCGCCATAGGCGCCACTCAGTATGTGGAGTGGATCAACTGCCAATTCGAGGTTTTCGACAAAACGACTGGTGCGCACGTTGCCGGACCGTTTAACGGCAACACGCTCTTCACCTCGTTGGGCGGCCAATGCGCCAGCAACAATTCCGGTGACCCGATCGCGCAATACGATAAATTGGCCAACCGCTGGGTTTTGACTCAGCCCGTATTCAGCGCCCCATACTTTCAATGCATTGCCGTCTCCCAGACTTCGGACGCGACGGGCGCTTATAACGTTTATGCCTTTTCACTCGGCAGCACCGACTTTCCTGATTATCCCAAGCTCAGTGTTTGGCCGGACGCCTACTACGTCACTTACAACCTCTTCCCCAGTGGTTTCATCGGCCCGCAGATCTGCGCCTACGACCGGAGCAAAATGCTCGCCGGCCTTCCGGCTACGGGACAATGCTTTAACCCCCACAACGATCCGAATCTCACTTCGAACGACGGCGGCATGCTGCCTTCGGACGTAGACGGCATCGCGCCCCCTCCCGTGGGCGAGCCGAACATGGTTTTGGAGCTCGACCGCACCGCTGCGAACTCGAATCTCGATATGTGGAAGTTTCATGTCGACTTCACCATTCCAGCCAATTCCACCCTGACCGGGCCGTTTGCCATTCCCGTGACTCCGTGGACTTATCTCTGCGGCGGCGGTGGCACTTGTGTTCCCCAAAAAGGAACGACCAATAAACTCGACACCCTCGGCGACCGGATGATGTACCGGCTGCCGTATCGCAATTTTACCGGCACTGGCGGCCCGGAGATCATCCTGGCATCGCATAGCGTCGCTTCCGGCGGCGTCTCCGGCGAGCGTTGGTACGAAATTCACGACCCCAACGGATCCCCCACCGTGTACCAGCAGGGAACCTTCCAGCCTGACACCACTTGGCGCTGGATGGGCAGCATCGCCATGGATCAAAATCAGGATATCGCGCTCGGATATAGTCTCTCGAGCAGTTCCATATTTCCCGAGGTCGGATACACCGGCCGCGTCCCTACGGACCCGCTTGGAACTTTGGAGACGGAAAACGTAACCTTTAACGGAACGGGTTCTGAAACCGGCCACTCTCGTTGGGGAGACTACGAGGCCATGTCGGTCGATCCCGTTGACGATTGCACGTTCTGGTTCATCGCTCAGTACATACCGGTTACAGGCGATTTCAACTGGCACACGCGCATCAACAACTTCAAGTTTAATGGATGCGGCGGGCCGCCTACTCCGAATTTCAACGTGACGGCGACTCCGTCGTCGCAGACTGTGACGCCCGGAGGGTCTACCTCTTATACGGCAACCGTAACGCCGACCAACGGCTTTGTCGGAAGCGTGACTATGACCGTGAGCGGCTTGCCTAGCGGCGCCAACGGCACCTTCACCCCCAACCCGGTGGTGATCACCAGCGGAGCCCAGTCCACCACGCTCAACGTAACCACCTCCAATTCCACTCCGGGGGGCACTTACACCCTGACCATCACCGGAACGAGTGGCGTCCTCGTCAACTCCACCACCGTCTCTCTCGTGGTCGCAGCGGCTGGCCAAATCACCATCACTCCCACCAGCCTGACGTTCGCCAAACAGGTGATTAACACCACCAGCGCCGCGAAGAAAATCACGGTGAAGAATACGGGCTCAGTCACGGTGAACTTCACCAGTGTGGTTGCCAGTGGTGATTTCGCCATTTCCAGCAACACCTGCACCGGCGGCCTGTCGGTAGGGGCAACCTGCATCACCATGGTGACCTTTACCCCCACGGCTCTCGGAGCCAGAACTGGAAGCGTCACTTACACCGACGATGCGTCGGGCAGCCCGCAGTCGGTTTCCTTGACTGGAACCGGCGTGCTGGCCGCCACACTGACGCCCGTTTCGGCGACCTTTAAGGGGGCCGAGTTGATCACCACCGCGGCCAAGGCGTTCACCTTGACCAACAATCAATCCGTCACCTTGAACGTATCCAGCGTGGCGGTAAGCGCGAACTATGCGGAAACCGATAATTGCCAACCGACGGTCGCGCCGCTGGGCCACTGCACCATCAACGTAACCTTCACGCCCCCCGGCGTGGGAACCTTCAACGGCACGCTGACGGTGACGGACGATGCGGCCAACAGCCCGCAGAGTTCGACGCTGAGCGGAACCGGCCTGGCGCAAGCTACGATCAACAAGACATCGTTGACGTTCGGCCTGCAAACGGTGGGGACAACCAGCGCGCCCAAGCAGGCGACGCTCAAGAACAACCTGCCCACGCCTCTGACCTTCAGCACGGTCACCACCGGTGACTTTGCCGAGTCGGATACGTGCGGAGGCAGCGTGCCGGCCAACGGCGGCACCTGCATCCTGAACGTGACCTTCACGCCGACGGCGACGGGAACGCGCACGGGCACATTGACGGTCAACAACTCATCCGTCGACACTCCGTTCGTGGTCTCGCTGAGCGGAACCGGGAAGTAAGGATAGCGGTCGCGACGGTCCGCCTTCGGCGGACCGCGCGACACTTCGACTTCCTAAACCATTAATGTTAATTAACCGGAACCGTCCCGAGCAATCGGGACGGTTTTTTTGCGCCCTCGCCTTCGTTTCTTATTTATACGAAGCGACCAATGTTGTTGCGCATTTCAATGTAGCGGCGGTCTCTGACCGCCGGTCGGCGCTCAGAGCGCGCCGCCACAATTTACGTTGCTCAGTATAGAAGTCGGATCATTTGCAAGACCCGTGCGCTCCGAGGTCCAGTCGTTCCGATCCCGCGCCTTCAAGACGAATCTGCTCCGCCCGCCAGTTTGTGTAGTATCAAGCGATTCGCAAACCAAGTCGGCCCAGGCAAACGCGTGGAACAATATTTCCCTTAGTGTGCAAGAGTTTTACCCAATTATGGCAGGTTGGGAGGCTGGGGGCCGCAGGAATATCCGATTTCACCAACAAAACAAAGGCCAATTTGGTTTTGGAGGTCAAACTCAAATTTGGCCAATAAATTGCCTGAATTCAACTGAGTTACGGTAGTATTTAAGCCCAGAGTCCAATACCGTGCCATAGTCCCACGGAAATCTGAATATGTTCCTGGCTCACGAGGCGCTTGCGTCAAGGATATTCTTGGGACCTTGCATTGCACCGAAGATCATCATGAGACTTAAAAACTTACCCCCTACAGGAGACAACTGAATGTGTAAAAAGAGCAGCACCAGATTGTTGATTCCGGTTCTTGCGGTGGTTTGTATGGTCCTACTCGGGAGTCTTCCCGCATCGGCCCAGCACACCCGAGTCCCCATCGTTGTCCAGGCGCAGCAGGCCGTTTCTCCTGCGCTGAGCACCTTGAAGCCTGATCCTCCGTCCAGCGCACCGCGCGTCGCCATGGATATCGAACATATTCCCCTTCACCTGGTTCCACCCAGTCCCGACGGCGCCTTGCAGACAAGCAAAGGCCCGTTGGTGATAACGACCAACGGCCTAAATTTTGATGGCCTCAGCGCCGACGGCTATGCCCCGCCCGACACCAACGGCGCGGTCGGCGACACTCAGTATGTGGAGTGGATCAACGTACAATTCGCCATTTACGACAAGACAACAGGCGCGTTAATTTCCGGCCCGCACAACGGCAACACTCTTTTTACGGCCCTGGGCGGCGCGTGTGCCAGCAACAATTCCGGAGATCCCGTGGCGACTTTCGACAAAATCAACCATCGCTGGGTTCTGACTCAACCGGTATTCAGCGCTCCATATTTCGATTGCATCGCCGTCTCCCAGACCTCGGATGCCACGGGCGCTTATAATCTCTACGCGTTCCCGCTCGGCAGCGTCGATTTTCCCGACTATCCCAAGATCGGCGTTTGGCCGGACGCTTACTACCGAACATACAACCTCTTTACAAATTCGTTCCTCGGACCCGAGGCTTGCGCCTATGACGGCGCCAAAATGCGAGCCGGCCTGGCCGCCACATCCGTTTGCTTTTCGCTGGCCGGCGAAGGCGACAACTTTGGCTCGCTGCTTCCCGCGGATTTTGACGGCACCTCTCTTCCGCCATCCGGGGAGAACGAATTCTTCGTCCAACTCGGCTCGAACACCACTGATACTCGCTTGTTCGAGTTCAAGATGCATACGGATTTCGTTATACCCTCCAATTCCACTTTCACCGGTCCCACTACGATTACCGTTCCGACCTATACCACCACGTGCGGCGGCGGCAACGGGGCTTGTGTTCCCCAGAAGGGAACGAGTCAACTGCTCGACGCCCTCGGCGACCGCATCATGTATCGGCTGGCCTATCGCAACTTCCCGGGTGATCACGAAGTGCTGCTCGACACCCACACCGTCACCTCCGGTGGCGTGTACGGCGCAAGGTGGTATGAGATTCGCGATCCCAACGGTTCGCCCACTGCCTATCAGGCGTCGACTTTCCAGCCTGACAGCAACTACCGATTTGTGCCCAGTATCGCCATGGACCAGAGTGGGAATATCGCGCTCGGGTACAGCATTTCGAGCAGCTCGATCTTTCCGGAAATCGCTTACACCGGTCGGCTCTCAAGCGATCCTTTGAATACATTGGAGACCGAAGACGTCACCATGGTGAGCGGAGGGTCTCAGGGGTCCGGCCTTAACCGTTGGGGTGATTACACGGCCATGACTCTGGACCCGGACGACGATTGCACTTTCTGGTACATCAATGAGTATATTCCGTCGCCCGGCACCTTTAATTGGCACACTCGCATCAACAACTTCAAGTTCACTGGATGCGGCGGGCCGCCTACTCCGAATTTCACGGTGACCGCCAGTCCGTCGTCGCAGACTGTGAACCCCGGCGGGTCCACATCTTATACGGCAACCGTAACGCCGACCAATGGCTTTGTCGGAAGCGTGACCATGAGTGTGAGCGGCCTGCCTAGCGGCGCCGCTGGCACCTTTACTCCCAATCCGGTGGTGATCACGAGCGGCGCCCAAACCTCCACGCTGAACGTCACCACCTCCGGTTCGACTCCGGGCGGGACTTACACCTTAACCATCACGGGCACCAGCGGCGTCCTGAATAATTCCACCACCGTCACTCTGGTGGTCCAGTCCGGCCAAATCACCATCACTCCCACCAGCCTGGTTTTCGGCAAGCAGGTGATTAACACCACCAGCGCCGCGAAGAAAATCACGGTGAAGAATACGGGCACGCTCATTGTTAACTTCTCCAGCGTGGTTGCCAGCGGTGATTTCGCCATATCCAGCAACGCTTGCACCGGCAGCCTGTCGGTAGGGGCGTCTTGCATCACCATGGTGACCTTTACTCCGACAGCCTCGGGGACAAGAACTGGAAGCGTGACTTACACCGACGACGCGTCGGGCAGCCCGCAGTCGGTTT
>Ga0207055_1197_pt1 | contig 11622 bp, 7 predicted proteins | sample Alteio_BWMinCont_57_FD_153293 | JGI IMG/M metagenome (GOLD analysis project Ga0207055, IMG submission 153293) | Enriched cells from forest soil in Barre Woods Harvard Forest LTER site, Petersham, Massachusetts, United States -... | ecosystem: Environmental > Terrestrial > Soil > Temperate forest >...
CAGGGTGAGCTTGCCGCCCTCCGGCATAGCATCGCGCGAATTCACGGCCAGATTCATGATAACCTGTTCGACCTGCCCCAGGTCGGCCTTCACCCTTCCCAAGTCCCCAGCCAGGTGAGTGACCAGGTCGATGTCTTCACCGATCAACCGGCGAAGCATTTTATCTACGTTGCCAACGACCAGATTCAGATCCAGGACTTGTGGCGCCAGCACCTGGCGGCGGCTGAATGCCAGGAGTTGGCGGGTTAAGGAAGCGGCGCGTTCTGAGGCCCGAAGGATTTCTTTGGCGTGACCCTGAATCGGCCCATCGATTCCGGGCTGCTCGAGCAGCAACTGGCTGTATCCGGAAATGATCGTCAGCAGGTTGTTAAAATCGTGTGCCACGCCTCCCGCCAGTTGGCCAACCGCTTCCATTTTTTGCGCTTGACGAAACTGGTCTTCCAGCTTCTTCCGCTCGGTAATGTCACGGGCCACCGTAGACGCTCCGAGAATGTTGCCTGCGCTGTTCTTGATAGGAGAGATCGTCAGACCCACATCGATCTGCCGACCATCTTTTCTAACTCGCACTGTTTCGTAATGGCCGATGCATTCCCCCCTCTTGAGCCTATCGAGAATCGTGGGCACTTCCTCCATCCGATCCGGGGGCACCAAAAGAGAAATCGGGCGGCCCACGATTTCTTCTCTGGAATAGCCGAACATGCGCTCCGCTCCCGGGTTCCAACTGACGATCACGCCCTCCAATGTCTTGCTGAAAATGGCGTCACTTGAGGATGTGACAATGCTCGCCAATTGGTTCCGGCTCTCCTCGGCCCGTTTGCGCTCCGTGATGTCGTTGGCCAGCACCAGCTCGGCGGCCCGGCCGCCAAAGGCGAGGGGATGAGAAATAATTTCGACGTCAATCACCCTTCCTTCCTTCTTCCGGTGCCGCGCCGTACCGTTCCGATCGATGCCGGCGGGCGCATCGTGGGGGAATTTCATGAGCGCCGGGATCTCCTCCAGGGGCCGAAGATCATTGATGGTCATAGCGAGGAATTCTTTCCGGGAGTATCCATACGCATCGACCGCGGCGTTGTTCATAGCAAGAAATGAAAGGGATTCCAGGTCATACACCCACATGGGCTGGGGGTTACTCTCGAAAAGGAGGCGATAGCGGGTTTCGGACTCTCCCAGCGCTTCCACCGCCTGCTTGCGCTCGGCAACTTCGTTTTCGAGCACGCGGTAGGCGTGGGCGAGTTGGGCGGTCCGTTCCGTGACCCGGTTTTCCAGTTCGTCGTTCAGCCTCTTGATCTCGTATTGCGCGCGCTTGCGCTCCGTATTGTCGCGGGCCACTCCATAAATCAACTGCCGCTCGACGAGCGACGCGGCGGTCCACTCAAACCACTTGTACGAGCCGTCTTTCGAGCGGAGTCGAATTTCAAATGAGACTGTAACGTTACCGGAAGAGAGCTTCTTGGTTTCCGCCAAAGTCGTTTCACGATCGTCGGCATGGACGAATTCGATGAACGGTGTCGTCATGAGCTCATCACGTGTATAGCCCAGCGTTTTTTCCCACGCGGGGTTCAATCGCTTGTAATAACCATCAAAGCCGGCGATGCACATCAGATCAAGCGAGAGCATGAAAAGGAGGTCGCGTTCCTCTGCCAGCTTTTCTTTCGTAATATCCAGCATCACCCCTCGCACGCGGAGTGCCCTTCCACTCGCGTCGCGGATAACACGGACGATGCTGCGAAACCAGACGGCCCGGCCGTCCGAGGCCATCATTCGATACTCAAATTCATGATCTTTCCCGGCAAGAAGCATGGCTCGAAAAGAAGTCGCGGCCTTCTGGCGATCTTCAGGATGAATGTGATCGACCCAAAAATTGGGAACCGTCACCCAATGTTCGGAAGGGTAGCCCAGTATCTCCTCGGCCCTTTGATTCACAAAAATGAAAAGAAGGGTCGATGCCTCTGCTTCCCAGATAATGGCATCGAGTCCTTGCACGAGATCGTGAAACCGCTGTGCCAGGCCCTGCGCCACCGCGTGCTGGCTCTTGCTTCGGATCAGGTCTTCACTCGCAACCTCAAGGTCAGATTCGAGGGTCTCCTGAATGAATTTCAGGTCGTGAATTCGGCGCCGGTGGGTGCCGACCTCCTGCGCCAGATAGCCGATGGAAATTGCGGTGACAAAAAAAAGAGGAAGGTGCATCAAGGCTTCGGGATTCCACAGAACGCTCATCCCCTGGTTCAAATGGAAACCCATGTAGAGCGCTCCGGCGACCACCCCAATCCCGACGCTGTTGCGCAGGCCTCCGCCCAGGGTGGCCATGAAAACCGTCAAATAGTAGAGCAACAGGGAATCTGACTGTATGCCCGAGACAGCGCAGAAGAAAACCGTCAACACCGTCATGTCCAGAAAAAAGACGGCATAGCCCGCGGCCGGATTCTTGAAGTTTGAGACGGGTACAAAAAGGATCACGAAGTTGGAAAGTAAGAATACAATTCCGAGAAGCCAGAGTTTAGGAGAGACGATGGTGTGGTGGCTGGAGAGAATGGCCAGTAAAATGACGCCCAAAATCCCTCTCAATTCGAAAAACACCGACCGGCGATGGAGAAGTCCGCTCATAAAATTCATCGAGATGTGTGAACAAAATCAAGAGCATCACAAAGATTTGCTTCTACGCTCCCGCGAACAGGCGAAACCACATCGGCGGCCTTGTCCGGGAGACCCGAAGAGAGGCGGGTCTTCTGGTGAGAATAGCAGGCGCGCCGTCCCCCCGCATCTTACTGGGCTGCCGCCTTGAGTTGGGGAGTGGGACGCATTGCCATCGGCAGAAAGAACTCGGCATGCGGGGGAGAGGCCTGAATTTTCTGTACGCCTGAATAGAAAATGCGGACACCGGCCACTTCCAGGCGGATGTTATTCCAAACCTGTTCGGGAATGGAAAGGAAAACCTGTACAACCTCGGGATCAAACTGCCGCCCCGACTCGAGAGTGATCTCTGCCCGCGCCGTGCTCAGCGGCAACGCGCGGCGGTAGGGCCGGTCGGAAGTCATCGCGTCCAGGGTATCAGCCACGGCAAATATCCTGGCCCCAATGGGTATTTCCTCTCCCGTCAACCCCTGAGGATAGCCCGTGCCATCGTATCGTTCCTGATGAGTGAGAACAATTTCGGTGGCGGGCGCCAGGAATCCGATTCGGCTCACCAGGTCATAGCCGACGCGGGCGTGAGTTTGCATCACCGCCGTTTCCTCTTCCGTGAGTCTCCCCCGGCTTAAGCAGAATGGCGTCCGGGATGCCGATCTTTCCGATGTCGTGCAGGTACGATCCGCGCGCGATCTGTTTTTGTTGCTCGGTTGTCCACCCCATCGCTTTCGCAATTTCAAGGCAGCACCGGCTGACCCGGCGAGAGTGGCCTTCGGTCTCCGTGTCACGCAAGTCGAGCGCCGCGCCCAAGGCTTCCAGCGTCTCATCGTATGTTCTCTCGATCCGCTTCATCGCTGACTGGAGTTGCTTGGTCCGCTGCTCGACCATTTGCTCGAGGTTTTGACGATAATTTTCGAGCTCGATCTCCATCTGCTTTCTTTCCCGGGCCCGCTCCACAGAAGCCACCACTGCCGCGAGCTGAAGGGGTTTCACCAGATAATCATCCGCCCCGCCCTTCATCGCATCAATCCCCACCCGGACATCGTCCACGCCGGTCACCATGAGGAACGCCGTCTGCGGACACTTTTTGCGGATCGCCTCCAGCAGTTCCAAGCCGGACATGGCCGGCAGGTTCAAATCGGATATAATGACATCGAAGTCGGTCCCGTGGACAACTTGCAGCGCCTCCTCAGCGCTCGAACAGGTCTTACACTCGAACCCTTCCAGGGTGAGTCTGTCCTTCAGCAGTTGGCATACGCTCGGCTCATCATCTACAATCAGTATTGTTCTGCTCAAGTTGTTCCCCTTTTGTTTTGAAGAGTTCAATGCCTGAAGCACGACCCACAGCCCGCTTTGATCACCCCAAAGCGATGGCGTTCAATTCTTGCACCTGGCAGTGCTCGTACCCTGATTGCGACCGCCTCCAAAAAAATCCCCGTATTAGCCGCAAAATCATCCAAAACTGGATCGGGGTGCGAGATAACGACGTTAGGTATAAGCCTTGCGCCGCATTACCCCTGGAGGAGAGCCTCGCACCCCTGTTTGTTGAACTCTATTAGGCCGCAATGCCGGACAGCCGTCAACTGTACCGGTTGGTTTAATAAGGGCAAGGTCCTTACACATTCGCCCCCCATTTGGTACAGCGAATATAAAGCGAACAAGTTCCCTTTTTGGGGCGGCATTCAAATAACTTCGCAGTGACCCCTCCAGTAAGCCTGATCCTCGTTCTCCAGCCTTTGATGGCAATCGGCAGGCGGTAATGCTCGCTGCCTCGCCTGGCGTGCAGAGAGTGATGCTCTTCCATCAAGTTAAACGATGGGGCCACTCATGATTAAGTCCCAAATCGGATTGACCAATTCATCAATCTGGACAGTCCGACGGAAACTGGGATATAACGTCTCACGGGCTGATGTCCTCTTCTTGTCTCTCTTGCGAGGCAGGCCCGAGTCATGGGCCTTCACCTTCAGGTTATCGCGCGCAATCCCATCGTCGCCAGCGTACTAACTCAGATTCTCTCCAAGGATCCCGAACTCGGGGGTCTTTTGGCCAACCCGCCCATTGAACATTTCGATGCCCTGATCAAACAAAACCTCCCCTACCTGTTCATCTTCGACGGTTGGTATCTTCATGAGCAGTTGACGGAACTCACCCGGCTCCTGCGCGTGCGCTGTCCCGGGAGCAAGTTCCTTGCGCTGGCCCCCGGCGAGATCTGCGACAATGCGGAAATGCTCCGGTTGCTTTACGCAGGCATCGATGGCGTGGTGAAGGTTGAAGGAACCTGGCAGGAAGAACTTTTGGAGTCGATACGGGGAATCATGAGCGGGAATCTTTGGTTCCCCCGCCCGGTGATCGCTGAATATGTGCGGAACACCAACCTGCTTCTGGACAAACGAGTGCGGCGCGATCTCTCCCTGACGGCGCGGGAGACCGAGGTTTTGGAACTCATGATTCGCCGATTCTCCAACAAGGAAATTGCCGGAGCACTGGGTATCTCGGAGCGTACCGTGAAGTATCACGTCTCCAACGTGCTGTCCAAACTCAAGACTGAGAACCGGCGGACGCTGCTGACCGCTTTGGACGCCGCGCAAGAAAGCGAGAAGGGATGAAGATTGCTCATGCCTGCAACCCGGGTGATGGTGGAGCATTCTCAGGCATTCTCGGTTGAGGGAGCGATTCGCGCATGAGGCTGCACCACATCATTGAAGCGCAGCAATTCGATCTGCCCACCCTGACCGAGCTCTTTAATGTCACCACCGGAATGGAGAAGGTAGTCGAAGGCGGCGGCTGCAGTGAGTTTCAAAGCCGGATTATGGCGACGCTTTTTTACGAGCCTTCCACCCGCACGCGTTTTTCCTTCGAAACGGCCATGCACCGTCTGGGCGGCCGGGTGATTTCCACGGAAAATGCGGCGGAGTTTTCCTCCGTCTCCAAAGGTGAGACTTTGGAAGACACCATCCGAATCTTAAACGGATACGCCGACATCATCGTATTGCGCCACGGCGAGGTGGGCGCTTCCCGGCGCGCCGCGGCAGTTTCAAACGTTCCCGTCATCAACGCGGGAGACGGCGCGGGGCAGCACCCCACGCAGGCGCTGCTCGACCTCTACACGATCCGCAAAGAGATCGGAGCGATTGACGGGCTCAGCATCGCCATGGTGGGCGATCTGGCTCAGGGACGGACCGTGCGCTCGCTGGCCTATCTTCTGAGCAAATTCCGAGACGTTAAGTTGTTTTTCGTCGCTCCTCCGCTGCTGAAAATGAAAGAGGACATTTTGAGCCACCTTCGCGAGCATCATATATGGTTCACTGAAGAAGCGAGTCTCGCCAAGGTCTTGCCGGAAGTCCGGGTGGTTTATCAAACCCGCGTCCAAAAAGAACGGTTCGGAGATCGCATCGCCGATTACGAGAATTGCCGGGGCGTTTATGTTATCAATGAAGACTGTCTAAAATTGATGAGGCCGGACTCGATCATCATGCATCCCCTGCCGCGCCTCGACGAAATCACCATGGGCGTTGACCGCGACCCCCGCGCCGCCTATTTCCGTCAGGCGCAGAATGGTCTTTACGTTCGGATGGCTTTACTGTCGATGGTACTGACTCGGGAGGCGAACTGAGCCCGCATCCAAATGGCGCTCGACCACCAAATTGATTCACGTGCAGCCGCGTTGATGCCGATAATCCAAGCGACCCGGCTGCCCCATGATCGCGCGATTGGTCATCGAGTGTGGGGAAAGCGCCTTTCAATTTCGCGAAATGCGCGAAGGATTGAGGAAACAGTGGTATGCTCATAGGACGGGGCCAACCACTGGTTTAAAGAACGAGAACGTCAAGGAGCAGAAAATGACTATTGGTGCTCGACTGCGAGAAATTCGCGAACAGAAAGGGCTTTCGCAAGGGGACGTCGAAAAAGCTACCGGCCTCCTCAGGTGCTACACATCCCGGGTGGAGAATGGCCACACCGTTCCCTCGCTCGGAACCCTGGAAAAATTTGCGGGAGCTCTGGATGTCAAGCTCTTCGAACTTTTTTATACCGGGGAGGAGCCAGCTTCGGCGCCCCAACTTTCTTCTCTTAAGGGGCAGGCCAATTTGGCCGGGCCCGCGGGAGCGGAGGCGCGATTCCGTCTGAAGCTTGAAAAATTGCTTAGGAATGTAGGCGAGGGCGACCGCAAGGTTTTTCTCACGCTGGCCAAGAAATTGGCGGGAAAGTAGACGCCACAGCTCGGGGAGCGCTCTTTGATGCTGTCATACTGAGCCCCATTCCTCGCGCCCACCTCTTTTCCCTTGCTTTCCTCAGTGCGCAAGCCCCATGCTAGCTGTCGTCAGCGCGGCGGTCAGAAGGCATTGGCTTATTATGGGCAGTGCCCCGTCTGCGAGCGGATCAATCGCAGGCGGCGGCCAAGGCCCAAGAGATGTCGCCGTGACCCGCGTCGCTTGGGCATGCGAGATGAAAGCGGCACCTCCCAGCAACGAACCTGAACAATTACAAAACCTCATTCGGCATACTATCTTCGATGCATCTCCCGAAGAGGGCTCCGACGATCTCACCCGGCTGGCCGCCGAAGTGTGTTCTACACCGATCGCGCTGATCAGCCTGATTGACACGAACCGCCATTGGTTCAAATCGGTCGTCGGTTGGGACATCAAGGAAGCGCCCCGCGAATCCGGCTTCTGGGCTCACACAATTCTGGAAAATGATCTCTTCGTAATCTCCGACGCGTTCACCGACGAACGGTTTGCCTCCAACCCTTACGTAACCTCTCCCCCCAAAATCCGATTCTATGCAGGCGCGCCTTTGTTGACCGCGAAAGGTGAAGTTCTCGGAGCGCTCTGCGTGATGGACATGGTCCCGCGCGAACTTTCTCTCGGTCAGAAAAACGCGCTGAGGACTTTAGCTCGCCAGGTGGTCGCGCATCTCGAGTTACAGATGTTGGCCTCCGGCTGGTCACACCAACGGGCCGGGGCCGCACAAGCGCAAGAGGATATGGATCGCCTGTTCACACTATCGCTGGATATGATGTGCGTGGCCGGCTTTGATGGCTATTTCAAGCGGGTGAATCCAGCCTGGGAAAAAACGCTGGGCTACTCCAGCGAAGAGCTCCTGGCCAAGCCTTATCTCGATTTCATTCATCCGGACGACCGCGAGCCCACGCTGGCAGAGGCGCAGAAACTGACCACCGGCGCCCAAACCATTGCTTTTGAGAATCGTTATCTGGCTAAGGATGGTTCCTACCGGTGGCTCCTGTGGAATGTCACCCCATCGGCTGAACAACAGTTGGTCTATGGCGCGGCGCGGGACATCACCGACCGCAAGCGGGCTGAGCAGCGCCTGGCCACCGGATACGCGGTGACTCGAGTGCTGGCGGACTCCCTCACCCTCCCTGCCGCCGCGCCCCAAATCCTCCAGGCGGTATGCAACACCCTGGGATGGGAGATGGGCGCGATTTGGCGTGTCGACGAAAAAGAAGGGGTGATCCATTGCGTGGAGTTGTGGCACGTTCCGTCCATTCAAATACCCGAATTCGAGGCGGTCACCCGCAACGATCGTTTCCCAATCGCCGTGGGGCTTCCGGGCCGGGTCTGGTCCAGCGACCAGCCGGCTTGGATCCCGGATGTAGCGACGGACGCGAATTTTCCCCGTGCAGCGATCGCGGATAAGGAAGGGTTGCACGGAGCATTTGGGTTCCCGATTCGGCGGGGAGGAAAAATCGTGGGGATGATGGAGTTCTTCAGTCGTGAGATCCGCCAGCCCGACATGGAAGTGCTGCAAATGTTTGACGCCATTGGGAGCCAAATCGGCCAGTTCATCGATCGAATGCGGGCGGAAGAATGGCTCAAGATCTACACGCGCGATCTGGAGATCGCCAAAAACGTCGAAGCGGAAAACGCGGCCCGCCTCGCCCATCTCGTAAAAGAACTCGACGTCGCCCGGCGTCGGGCTGAAGACGCAGCCCTGGCCAAAAGCGAGTTTCTGGCCAACATGAGCCACGAGATTCGAACCCCCATGAACGCCATCCTGGGCATGACCGATCTCGCCCTGGATACGAAACTCACCCCGGAACAGCGGGAATACATGAAGACGGTGAAAGACTCAGCTAATTCTCTATTGAATCTGATCAACGATATTCTCGACTTTTCAAAGATCGAAGCGCGAAAGTTCGAGCTCGACCGCGTCGAGTTTGACCTCCGCGAGACTCTCGAAGACAGCATGAAATCGCTGGCGCTAAGAGCTGCCGAGAACCAGTTGGAGCTCGCCTGCCAGATCCCGGAAGACGCCCCGGTCCGGCTGATGGGCGATCCGGCCCGCCTGCGGCAGATCATCGTGAACCTGGCCGGCAACGCCATCAAGTTTACCGACCGGGGAGAGGTCGTCCTGCGGGTTGAGACCCAGACTCGAACCGAGAAAGACACGCTGCTCCATTTCACCGTCGCCGACACCGGCATCGGGATTCCGCCGGAAAAACAACAAATGATTTTCGAGGCCTTCAATCAAGCCGATAGTTCCACCGCGCGCAAATACGGAGGGACGGGCCTGGGCCTCACCATCTCATTCGAGCTCGTCAAAATGATGGGCGGTAGAATCTGGGTGGAAAGCCAGCCGGGGCAGGGCAGCAAGTTTCACTTCACCGCGAGCTTTGGACTGAAGAAGGATGTGGCGACGAGGCCGGACCTGACCAGCCTGGGCAGCCTGCGCGATTTGCCGGTGCTGGTGGTGGACGACAACTCCACCAATCGCCGCATCCTGGAAGAAAGACTTTCACAATGGAAGATGAAGCCCACCGTCACCGACGGCGCGAGGACGGCGCTGGAAACCATTGAACGCGCGCACCAGGCCGGCGCGCCATTCGCCCTGGCCTTGATCGACGCCCAAATGCCCGAGATGGACGGCTTCGCCCTGGCCAGGCGCATCAAGAAATATCGACGCAGCTCGCGCCCCGCTCTCATCATGCTCACCTCCGCCGGCCGGCGGGGCGACCTCGCTCAATGCCGCGAGTTGGGTATTCGAGCTTATCTCACCAAACCCGTCAAGCAGTCGGACTTGTTGGATTCAATCTTAAATGTGTTGAGTAAATCCACGCGAGGTAAACTTCGTGGTTCTCCAGCCGCGCCTGATTTAGAGCGCGACCGCCGGCAGACTGCGTTGCCCCTCAATATTCTTCTGGCGGAAGACAACATCATCAACCAGAAGCTTGCAACCCAGGTGCTGAAAAAGCGTGGGCACTCCGTTTGCGTGGTTAGAGACGGCCGACAGGCTCTCGCCGCACTGGATAAGGGACGGTTCGATCTGGTCTTGATGGACGTGCAAATGGCCGTCATGGGCGGGCTGGAGGCCACAGCCGCCATCCGGGAGATGGAAAAGAAAGTCGGCGGCCACATCCCCATCATCGCCATCACGGCCCACGCCATGCCTGGCGACCGCGAGATGTGTTTGGAGGCGGGGATGGACGCGTATGTCTCCAAGCCCCTTCAGGCCGCGGAACTCTTTGAGCAGATCGAAACCTTGCTGCCGCGTTCCGCTCCGGCTCCACTGGAGTTGGCGACCGAAGATTCCGGGAATGGCGTTCTTGATGAGGCCGCGCTTCTGTCCCAGGTCGACGGTGACATCAAACTCCTTCGGCAGTTGATCACCATCTTTCTTGCTGATTCTCCCCGGGCCCTCGCCGAAATACAAAAAGCTTTGGAGCTTTGCGACCTGGAAGAGTTGAGGAGGACGGCGCACGCCTTCAGGGGTTCGGTGAGCATTTTTGCTGCGCCGGCGGCCCGCAAAGCGGCCTTGAAACTTGAATCACTGGCGCGAGGCGGTGACATGGGCGGCGCCCCGGACGCCTTCACCTCGCTCAAACTCGAAGTCGCGCGTCTCAGAACGGTGTTGTCGTCCTTGCGTGGCGCCGCAGGCCGAAAGAAACCTGGAAAGTTGCGATATCCCGGAGGAAGGGCCAAAAGCGCGCATCGAAAGAAGCGATGATCTCGGCAGTCACTCATTTTGGCTAATTGTAGCGGCGGTCTATGACCAGCGTTCTTGATCCGTTAGCGTTTTCGGCGCTCTCGCCGAGGCGAGCAGGCGCCGAGCGCGCCGCAGAAAATCTCTTCACCTCGACCCGGAATCGCCTTAAGATCATCTTGGGATCGGACCGATGAAAAAAATCCTGGTTGTCGAGGACGATCGCGCCATCCGCCTTCTGGTCAGTGAGCTCATGAAAACGGCAGGATATGCCGTGGACACTGCTCGGGACGGAGTGGAGGGCCTGGAGAAACTCAAGAAGAAGCAGTACGACCTGATGTTGCTCGACATCTGGATGCCGCGCATGAATGGCTTGGAAGTGCTGGCTGAGTTGCACCAACATCCGTCACCGCCCAAAGTGATTGTGATGACCGCCGATTACACTCCCGAGACTCTCCTAACCGCTGTCCGGGAGCGGGCATATCAATACATAACCAAACCCTTCCGGCCGAGGGCCCTGGAGGAAATGGTGGACAGCGTACTTTCCGCCAAGCCGGAAGCGTTGCCCATTGAAGTCATTTCGGCGACGCCGGACTGGGTGGAGCTTCTCGTACCTTGCGATATGGAAGTTGCAGACCGCATTCAGGGCTTTCTCGAGCATTTGAAATCCGACCTGCCCGCCGAAGTCCGCGAATCCGTGGGACGCGCCTTTCACGAGTTGCTGCTCAACGCCATTGAGTGGGGCGGCCAGCTCGACCCCAATCGAAAAGTTCGCATCGCCTGCCTGCGCGCCCGCCGCATGTTGCTCTATCGCATTGCTGATCCCGGAAAAGGATTTCGCCTGGATGACCTGCCCCACGCCGCCATCAACTATCCGCCCGATCAGCCCTTCGAGCACGCCAAGGTTCGCGAAGAAAAAGGCCTGCGCGCCGGGGGATTCGGCCTGCTGATGACGCGGGCCATCGTGGACGAACTTTTGTACAATGAGGCGCGGAACGAAGTGGTGTTTGTAAAATACCTGGACTAAAACACCCTCAATTTAAGCAGTTGATGAAATGC
>Ga0207055_1198_pt1 | contig 11556 bp, 11 predicted proteins | sample Alteio_BWMinCont_57_FD_153293 | JGI IMG/M metagenome (GOLD analysis project Ga0207055, IMG submission 153293) | Enriched cells from forest soil in Barre Woods Harvard Forest LTER site, Petersham, Massachusetts, United States -... | ecosystem: Environmental > Terrestrial > Soil > Temperate forest >...
GAGACGGTGAATTCGGTAACGCGGTACTTGCCCTCGATACTTTCCAGCAACCCTTCGGCGCTGGATTGATAAGCCACGGGCTCCACTCCCTTGGATTGGGCATAAACAAGGAACGTGAGCATCAGGCAGGTATTCAGCGAGCCGACCAGCAGATCTTCCGGCGACCAATTGTCCGGCTCGCCCTTGAACTCCGGAGGGCTGCCAACGACGACATCCGGCTTTCCGGCCACCGACAGCGTGCCGCGGCGGGCCGATTGCCAGACCACATCTGTTTTGTACCGGAACGATTTGTAGGCTTTTTGGGTTTCCATTTTTTTCTCCAAGTCAAGAGTGGCACAGCGTAGTCGTTTTTGTCGAGAGCACTTTCATCGTTCGCGGCCGGCGGGCCGACATTCCCCTTACCACTTCAAAAGCCACACCTCTTCGGGAGCCAGCTTCCTGAATGCGAGTCTCGGAGTGAATGTTCAACGGCAGGTCCTCCGCCCAAGCCGCGCTCATTCTGCAATTGACAGTGCCCGCGCGACCTTCTAGAATGGCCGTTGAATTCCGGTTCACTGAATGTAGGCTTTGCCCGACTTGTGATTGCGGACAAAAGACGGCAAGAAGGGCAGGTCTCGCGTCGGACTGGGGGACGACGGCTGAGCCGTCGTGCAGCTATGCTGCGTGGCTCTTCAGGGACCGCTCTTGGGGGAAGAGAGAGCCATGGGCCAAAGTCCATTCTCAAGGAATGCTGCTCCCGCCGGCGCCTACGGCGACCGCCGTCACAGCACACGCGTCGACCAGATTATCCCCATTGTCATCTCCGGAAGTGATGCCTCCCGGCAGCCCTATCGCGAGGCGACGGAAACCTTCAGTGTCAGCTTCCACGGCGCCGCTCTGAAGACCCGCAATCAAATCAAAATTGGAATGCAGTTGAGCGTTGAAAATCTGATGGAGGGTGTGATTGAAAAGGCGATATGCGTGAGGGTTGCCGAACCCACACCCGGGCAAGACGTCCACGCGATCGCAATCCAGTTGCTCTATCCTCGAAATATGTGGGGTGTTAAGAATCCACCCGCTGATTGGCAATCAGCAGCCGAGGCCGCGCGGCAAGCCCCTGCCGCTGCGCCGCCCGCGCCAAAAGTCGCGCCCAGGCCGCCAGAGGCCGCTGCGCCGGTTCCCGCGGTTTCACTCGATCTCGAGCAGCGCACTGCGGACTTGATCGAATCCGCGCTGCAGTTGCTGCGCGGACAGGTGGCCGGAATTCTTCGGGAATCCCTCAAGGAGTTTGAGGATCGCCTGAGGATCCTGGAAGCCGGCGCCCAAGCCAGGATCATTCAATACTCCGAGAAAACCGTTGCCGACACTGAATCGCGCGTTTCCAAGAAATCGGAGGGGTGCGTTGCCGACGCGGAAACCGCGCTGATGAAAATGCGGCGTGAACTTTTGGAGCAACTTGCGGCGCGCACCGAGCGAGCCATCCAGAGCGCCGAAGACGTCCTGCATGAGAAGATTGCGGAATCGTTCCCCACCCATCAGAAGCCTTAATCTGACCTGCTTCCAGAAAAGAAAACCAAACCGGAGTGGTGACTCATTCAGGGTTCAAGTGCACACGCCGGATTCACATCGCCGCGCCGACGGACCCCGCGGACCCAATACCCGGGCTCGAGGTCAGGTGATAGCGGGCGTCGCCGAACTATCCCTAAGCTGGCCGCAAGCCCTCCGCAATTAAAGACGATCACTGTTGCGCGGAAGCGAAGTAGCCGGGTTTCGAACGGACCTCAACCCCCCGGCGAAGCACGACGACCTGGATGGCCCGGTAGGTGCCGTCAATTTTGTCGTTGATGGGTGAATAGCCCACGTTGTACTGCTCGGTCAGCTCGCGGCTGATATGTTCCAGCGAATCGGCCAACTGCATCAAGCGCTCGGTGGAGTAAATGCCGGTCGAGGCTCCCAGGCCCTTGTTCTGCGAGGTGTCGCCGATCTGGCCGTGAGACAGGTAACCGACGTCAAGATCGGTGCCGGGCGTTTTCCCCTGCGGGAAGAGCGCTGCCCCGCCCGTCGCCTCCGCCATTTCCTTTAGAACTTTGTCTCCCTCATTCGCATAGCCGTAGGCCGCATTGCCCAGGGTATAGATCACCGTCTCCGACTTGTGGGCCATGGAGAGCGCTTCTTCCAGGGTATGCTGACTTTCCGCGTCCTGGCCGTCGCTAACCACCACCAGGACGCGCCGGTTGTCCGCGGGCAGACCGGAATTGAACATTTTCTCTTTGCACGCAAAATAGATCGCGTCGTAAAGAGCCTTGCCGCCGCCTGCCTTTAGGGCCAGGATTTTTTCATTCAGCGTTTCGGGATCGTTGGTGAAATCCTGGATGATGGAGCTGCTGGCATCGAATGTCTGAAGGAACATCTGGTTCTTGCTGCTCCGCCCCTGGAGCATGTTGAAAACGAATTCACCCGCCGCTTCTTTTTCGAACTGGAATTGCCGGCGCGCGCTGTTGCTGGTGTCGAGGATTAATCCGATGCGCAGCGGCGGACGCGTCCCGCGAAAGAAGTATTTGATGGCCTGCGGCTTGCCGTCTTCAAGAATCTGAAAGTCTTTTTGCGTGAGGTCGATCACGGGAAGGCCGTGTTTATCCAGCACTGTCACCGGGACGTTGACCACGTTGACCCGGACGGGGATGGTCTTTTCGGAACCGGGTGGTGCAGCCTGGGCCGCCGCCGGTTTTCCGGAATTGGCAGTCTTGGTGTCAGCTTGCTGTGCCGCCATCGGCGCATTCCACCATACTGCGGCTACGAGCACACCCGCGAGAGCCGAGGCCCACACCGGGGCAAGGAATTGATCCGCGCCGCGCCGCGCGGCTCGTCTCAAACGCGCAGGAAGTCCGCGGACGTCTTGTGTCCTCCCCGCTGATCTTTCCGACCACGATAGAAAATGCAATGTCCCTCTCTTCGCGTGCCTGAACGCCCGGTGAGTGAGCCAGCGCCCGCCCCAGCTATTACTTTACTTCAAGTGGGAGAAAGAAGGGAAGCAGCTCTTGCGCAGGTGGGTGGGTCAGTTATACGTAGAGAAGGCTCGGGGACCCCATGTGGCGAGCTCCAAAACAGGACCTGGGGTCCCCGCAACTCGCCGCTGCAACATCAGGCTGACGCACTGCTGAGAATCCGCCAAGGCTAATTCGCACTGGTTTTGTGTTAACCTGTTTTTTCAAATGGATGATTTATCATGACGCGAAATTTCGACGCACTCAGTAAAACAAAATTCGATCTCGCTGTCATCGGTGGCGGAATCAACGGAGCGGCCACCGCGCGCGACGCCGCCCTGCGCGGCCTCAAAGTCGCGCTCATCGAGGCGCGCGATTTTGCCAGCGGCACCAGCAGCCGGTCGTCCAAACTCATCCACGGCGGCCTGCGCTATCTCGAGCAACTGGAGTTCAAGCTGGTCCACGAGGCGCGCCGCGAGCGCCGGCTGCTTCTGAAACTCGCGCCGCACCTGGCAACGCCGGTTCCTTTCTTACTGCCGGTCTATGACGGCGATCCGTATTCGCCTTTCAAAATCCGCGTGGGCCTGACGCTCTACGATCTGCTGGGCAACCTCGGGCGCAACGATCGCCACCGCATGTTGACCGCGGCGGAGACCTTGCAGCGAGTGCCCGCCCTGCGCTCCGACGGGCTGCGCGCGGGAGCGGTTTATTTTGATTCGGAAACTGACGACGCCCGGCTGACTTTGGAAAACGTGATCGACGCGGCCGACCACGGCGCGGTGATTTTGAATTACAGCGAAATTCGCGCTCTGTCCGTGTCCGGCGGAAGTGCCGGCCAGGACCCGGAGGTCATGACGGCGGAGGCAGTCGACCAGCTCAGCGGCCGGCGGTTCGAAATCGCGGCGCGCTTTTGGGTGAACGCTGCCGGTCCCTGGGTGGACCACATTCGCGCTCTGCTTCCCGGCTTCGACGGAACCAAAACCGTGCGGCTGACCAAAGGGACTCATCTTATTTTGCCGCCAGTCTCCGGGCCTTTCGCGATGTTCGCCGCCATTTTGCCGGGCAAGCGGATTTTTGTAATGGCGCCCTGGCACGGCCAGGCGCTGCTGGGAACGACAGACACGGATTTTGACGGTGACCCGGCCACGGTAAAGCCGGACCAAGCCGACGTCGAATACCTGCTGAGCGCTCTGAACCGCGTGCTGCGCCGCCCGCTGACCACGTCGGACGTGGTGGGCAGTTTTTCCGGTTTGCGCGCGCTGGCTATTCAGCCGGGCCGCAGCCCTTCGGCCAATACGCGCGAGTATCGATTCCACCGCAGCGATCGCGCCAGGAATTTTATTTCCGTATGCGGTGGCAAACTCACCACCGCGCGTGCCCTGGGAGAAAAACTGGTCGATGAAATTGCAGCCAGGATTGGATTGCGGAACGGCGCGCCGGGGCCTGCTTCGATCGCCCAGTCCACCAGACAAGCCCCGCTGCCTGGCGGGCGCACCGGGGTTTTCGATGTGTTTGTGAATTACGCCGCCTGGGAAGCCGTGCGCAAATTTGAAATCCCCTACCCGGTAGCGGAGCGCATTGTGAAAACCTACGGGAGCCGCTGGGCGCTGGTGCTGGAACCGGTTCTCGCCAACAGAGAATTGGCCGAACCTTTGGCTGGCTCGCCGACGTTGCTGGCCGCGGAAGTCGATTTTGCCATTCGGCACGAAATGGCCATGAACGTTGAGGACTTTCTCCTGCGCCGCTCGGGCCTGAACTGGCTGGCCTCGAGCAAGCTGCGCGATGCGGCGCCTCGCGTGGCTGAAATTTTTGCCGCGAGCTTCGGCTGGAGCGCCGAACGACGGCAGTCGGAGGTCGAGGCCTTTGCACGCTACGCCCACGCAGGAAAAGGCGGAGCTTGAATTAAAAAATTCAGAATTGAAAATTTGTAACTCTGGACTGCGCGTAATGGAACTGCGCGTATTGGATTGGAGAGTTATAGCCCTCTCCCAGGGGGAGAGGGGGTTCGCCAACCGGCGAACGGGTGAGGGGGCGCTGCGACGTTAACGTCTTAGCCGTAAAAGGACACGAGAGGGCGTCGGCATAGCCGACGGCAAACCTCAAAATTCTTAATTCATAAATCTTAAATCTTTAAAATGCGCTTATTGAACATCGGTCATCGCGGCGCCTCGGGCGAGGCGCCGGAAAATACCCTGGCAGCATTTGACCTGGCGTTGCGTCAGGGCGCCGACGGAATTGAGTTTGACGTTCACCTGTCCTCGGACGGCGTCCCAGTTGTCATTCACGACCGGCGCCTCGAGCGCACCACGTCGGGCAGCGGTCACGTGGACGCCCTGCCTCTTAGCGTCCTCAAACGGCTTGACGCCGGATCGTGGTTCAACCGGCGCTATCCCTCGCGAGCGCAGAATCGTTACGCCGGACTCAAGATGCCAACTCTGGCGGAGGTGTTGGCCTGGGTTCGCAAGCGGAACTGCCTCGCCTTCCTCGAAATCAAGCAAGTCAGCGGCGGGTATCCCGGCCTCGAGCAAAAAGTGGTTGCGGAGATTTATCGCGCCGGCATCGCGCCCATGACGACTATTATTTCTTTCGACCTGCCCACGTTGGAACGAATTCGCCAGGTGGATTCGCGCCTGGCGCTGGGGCTCGATTTTACGCGCCCGATGCTGGCCATTCGGAGCGCCAACTCGGTGGGCGCCACCACCTTGTTGCCCCACTGGGCTCTCGCCACGCGCCGCTTCATCGACCGCGCTCACGCCGCCGGTTTCCGCGTCTTCGCGTGGGATGTCGTCCGGCGGGTGTTGATGCGGCGCAAAATTCTTGACGGCGTCGATGGAATTATTTCCAGTTACCCCGGCCGCCTTGCGGAAGTCCTGATAAAGCATCGGCAGATTGCGCAGATGACGCAGAAATAGAAAATCGAGCCGCTCGCGGCCAGCCACACCTCCTCTCCGAATCGAGCGGAATCAAGCAACGTGACCGAGGTCAGAAGTTTTTTGTTTTCTCTATCCGTGTAATCTGTGTAATCTGTGGACCGCTCTGGGCGACAGGAGATGAAGATTGCCAGGACGTACGTGATATCGGGCAGAGTGCAGGGCGTCGGCTTCCGATATTTTGCCGAGCGCGCGGCGCATCAGCTTGGTATTTGCGGTTACGTCAAGAACCTCTGGTCCGGCAGCGTGGAGGTTTACGCCATCGGCGACGAGGCCTCGCTCGAAGAATTCAAGCGACAACTCGCCGAAGGCCCGCGCAGCGCGCGCGTAAAAGGAATTGAAGAAAGCGATGAAGCGGTGCGCGAGGAATATGGGCGATTTGTGATTGAGTGATTTGGTGATTGGGTGATTGTCCGGCCGAAAAAAGACTTGGAAACTGGAAATTAGAAATTGGAAATTAGAAACTGGAGCCTTGAGAACAGGATTCATCCTGATAGTCAATCCACCAGATTCCAATTTCCAGCTTCTAATTTCTTCTTTCTCTCAATCACTCAATCGCTCAATTTTTCAAGAGGGGGAACCGTGGAAAATCTGAAAGATCTGATTCGCGAAGTTCCTGACTTTCCCAAACCGGGCATTTTATTTTACGACATCACCACGCTGCTCAAGGACCCCGTGGGCTTGCACCGCGCCGTGGACTCGCTGGCCGATCATTACGTTGGGCGCAAAATTGACAGCGTGGTGGGCATCGAAGCGCGCGGGTTTATTTTCGCGCCCATGGTCGCCTATCGACTGAATGCGGGATTCGTTCCGGTGCGCAAACCCCGAAAACTTCCCGCCGAAACCGCGCGCGCGACTTACGAGCTTGAATATGGCGAGGACTCGCTCGAAGTCCACCGTGACGCCATCAGCGCGGGCAACGAAGTACTGATCATCGACGACCTGCTGGCCACCGGCGGGACGTCCGCCGCGGTTGCCGGCCTGGTTGAATCATTGGGCGGCCGCGTGGCCGGCCTCGGGTTCCTGATTGAGCTCGATTTCTTGAAAGGACGCGAAAGAATCAGTCAATACGAGATCCATTCAGTATTGCACTACTAGCCCGGATTTCTTACGGACAACTTAAAGTAAGGTTATCACTACGTGGCGGCACGGCCCCAATCATCGATTCGGCCATGATTCAGCCGTACGGGTAGGGCTTGCCCTACGCTCCGGTGTCGCAGCCATTTCAAAAGGGTACGGCAAGCCGTACCCCTGCTATCCGCTTGGCAGAGACGCGGAAACTTATTGACAAAAAGACAGGAACAATCAAAATCCTTCCAGCCACTTATTGAATTCAGGCGCCGCCTATGAGTCCCCGCAAAGTCAACACCGAGAATCAAGACCGGCGACGCGAGGCGATCATCAAAGCGGGATACGCGGAGATTCTTCAAAAAGGAATACAGGGCACAACCATTGACTCCGTGGTGGCGCGGGCGAACTTGAGCAAGGGCGGCGCGCTTCATTATTTCCGCAACAAGGAAGATCTCTTGTACGGCGTTTTCGAATGGCTGCTCGCCCAGGTAAATCGCACCCTCGACGACGTGACCGAAGGCGAAGGCTCTCCGCGTACCAAGCTGGCGGCGGAACTTGAAGTGTTGTTTCACAGCGCTGAAGTGAACCGCAAGCTCTACGTGGTGCTGTTTGATTTCGCGTCGCTGGGCGCGCGCCACCCGGGATTCCGCTCCCTGTTTGCTTCTTTTTTCGAGAGATGTCGCGAGCGCGACATCGCCATCGTGGAAGAAGGAATCAAGCAGAAACAATTCCGCCGCGTCAAGCCCGAGGACGCCGCCATCACCATCCGTGCTCTGGTGGACGGCTACTGCCTTCAATGGCTCATGGGACCGGAGAAATCACCCGTTGAAGCTTACCGTGACCGATGCCGTGCAGTGCTGGGCGCCTACTTGCTCCACTAGCGATGAACATTAGTCGCGCCGGTTCCGCGTGCGGGACCGGCGCTACAGCTCCGCTAACTTCAATTGCCCCTTTTCAAGCTGGTGAGCCGATGTTAATTCGAAACCTCGTTGAAGCCGGTTTCGTGATCGCGCTGATGGCGGTGGTTCCAGTGCTCTCCTATCGGACTTCGCGGCAGTCTGAGATTTTCGCGTTGCCTCGCATCAAACTCTATATCTCCGCCGTCGTTTCCCAGTGGATTCTGGCCGCGCTGGGCATTGTCGTGCTGCTCGTGACTTCCATGAGTTTCGGCGATGTGGGATTGCGCTTGGTTTCGCTGCCAGAAGTCTTCCTGTGGATCGGCGTGCTCACGGGTGTGTCGCTCGCGGCGCTGGGGCTGGTGGTGTTCCTCGAGGGCCGGGGCTGGTGGCCGCCGGAACCCAAGATGGTCTGCGCGCTCATTCCGCAAACGCGGACGGAAAAGTATTGGGCGGTGCTGGTGATCGCGCCCACCGCGGCTTTATGCGAAGAGTTCTTGTATCGTGGATTGCTGCTGGCCGTACTTTCACAATGGTCACGTTCCCCCGGATGGGGAGCGGTGCTTTCCTCCGCCGCATTCGGAATGGCGCACATGTATCAGGGGTCCATAGGCATCGCGCGCGCTGCTCTGCTTGGCGGACTGCTTGCCATTCCCGTCCTGCGCCTCGGAACGATTCTTCCGTCCATGGCGTCGCATTTCTTGATTGACGCCGTGGCGCTGGTTTGGTTGGGACCGAAAATGATTGAGGAAAGCCATCAGTAATCAGTCGTCAGTTGTCAGCAAGAACCAATCGATCGCCTCCCTAGCGAAGGCTGATTACTGAGAACTGATTACTGAAAACTGAGAACTTTTCCACGGAGGTTACAAAATGCAACGCCAATTCATTCCCGCTTCAGGTCTTGCAATCCTGGTGTTAATCGTTTTTGCCAATGCTACTCTTGCTGCCGGCAAACCGCCCGGCCAGTTCGGAGCGGATCGGCCTGCGGCGAATCAAGCCGCCGCTCACCGAGTGGTGGCCGTGAAGGCGGGCCGATTGCTTGACTCAAAGACCGGTGTGGTCTCCACGAATCAGGTTGTATTAATCCGAGGCGAAAGAATTGCGGAGGTCGGCCCGGCCGGGCAGGTGACAATTCCCACCGACGCCGAAGTGATTGATTTATCCGGCGCCACCGTCCTTCCCGGATTGATTGACGCTCACACTCATATTTTTCTCACCGGCGAATCGCATGGCCGCTACGAAGAACAGCTTCTGAAAGAGAGTTGGCAGTATCGCACCATCGAAGCGGTGGTGAACGCTCGGAAAGATTTGGAGGCCGGCTTCACCACCATGCGCGATCTTGAGACCGAAGGCGCCATGTACAGTGATGTGGACGTGAAGCTGGCCATCAACCGCGGACTGATTCCGGGGCCGCGATTGCAGGTGGTCACGCGCGCTCTCTCCACGACCGGCGGTTACCCGCTCGAAGGCTATTCCCCCGAAGTCACCGTTCCCTTCGGAGCGCAGATCGTCGACACGCCTGAGGCGGCGCGCTTCGCCGTGCGCGAGCAAATCAAATACGGCGCCGACCTCATCAAAGTTTACGGCACGCATCATTTCAGCTTCACGCCCGACGGCAAGCTCGACGCGGTACCCACTTTTACGCTGCGCGAGCTTGAGGCCATCACGGATGAAGCGCATCGCGAGCACGTGAAAGTGGCCTGCCACGCTTATGGCGGCGAAGGTCTGCATAATTGCATTGACGCCGGAGTTGATTCCATCGAGCACGGGCTCGACTTGGATGACGAGTCCATCGCGAAAATGGTGAAGAAGGGCATTTATTTTGTGCCCACGCTCTATGTGTACGAATACGAACCTGAAGAAGACCTGGAGGCAACCGGCGGCAAGACGAGTCGGGCGCGCATCCATGAGACCAGCTTCCGCAAAGCGCTGGCGAGCGGTGTGAAGATTGCCTTCGGCACCGATGTGGGACCATTCCCGCATGGCACGCAAGCCAAGGAGTTCGAGTACATGACGCGGTTCGGAATGACGAACGCGCAAGCTCTGCGCGCCGCTACAGTCGTGGCGTCCGAGTTGATGGGCTGGCAAGACCGCATCGGGTCAATCGAAAAAGGGAAGTACGCCGACCTCATCGCAGTTTCCGGCGACCCGCTCGCGGATATCACCGAAGTCGAACGGGTGAAGTTTGTGATGAAGGGCGGGGAAGCAGTGAAGAACCAAATGAAGTGATGCCGGCGATTACCTGGATTCACGACCGATGCAAGCCGCGGCCGCTAAGAGCGAGGGCCAACATTCGAATCTGGCGCATCGTTGGCATGTGGCGCACCAGGCGCACCACGCGCATCCGGCACGTCAAGCTCCGCCATCAGAGACCGGCTCGGTCTTGTGGAGGATTTCCGCCTCCTCAATCAGATCGGAGGCCACCACCTGACAAGCCGGCTGCAGCCACGCCGTGTCCGGCCCGGATGGCCCGTGGACAATCAATCGGTCAAACAGGAATTCCGCCAGCTCCTGCTCGGTGAAACTGCGCGCCATAAAGTTTCGCCTCCCCTGCCCGGTCTAAAAATAAAGCAGGCGCATTATACTCCCAACCTCTGACTTCAAGCGCGGAGTTCTTTGATTCGCAAAACAATCCCAATAATCGTCCGCGAGGCGGACAGTTTTTAGAGTGTTATCTTATTTCATGATACCGTATGAGTTTAATTGGGATGTCGTTCAAAAATGGCTTTGTTCCGAAATCGAATGAAATTATCAATAACTTAGCGGCTTTAAAATGGGTTCGTTTGGGTTCGTTCCAAAGTCATGTTGTTGATTCTAAATATAAAATTGGGTTCGTTCCTGTTTTTTTGATTTTTTGCACTAATTCCCCGCCAATTCCCGACTTTGATCCAACCACCTGTGGAACCGGCGCTCCTGTCGATGGATCTCCGCCTTTTTGCTCCTGGCACGCGATCTCGCTCGGCCCAGCCCTTCGATGGTCGATCGGTCGTGCTGCTTCTGACTTGCCGCCAGTCGGCGCAGCCAGGAGAGTGAGCCCCCGCCTGCCGGGGCTGCGCCACCCTTCCTTCAAACGGGACTTGGGATGATTTTTGTAAACTACTCATACAACGTGACATTCCAGCTTTGCTTTTCAATTTTACCCGCGCCCTTGGATGGCCAATTTGCGGTTTCGGATTTCCGTTTTTCTTCCCATCGGACGGTGGCTCGATTCTCGTCGGATTGAGCGATTGAGTCATTTCGCGATTGCAACACTCCAGCGCTGCGTTTTTCAATGGCACAATGATCCGATGCTTCAATGACGCAATTTTAAGTTGCGCCTGACACCTGACGGCTGATAGCTGACGGCTCCGTAATCACGGACTACGGACATACAACACTTCATCCTACCACCTCAAAATGTCACGGTGGTCACCAGCGTAACTGGTGAAACTATTTATTTTATGTATTTAGAATCAGGCAGGTTGCTGAACTCAAAATTCTTCAAGAAGTGATAAAAAAACTCGATGTGTCCCTTTTTGCCCCATTGCCTCGGAAGGGTTGGGAAGACCATGCAGTAGCCGTTGGCGGGAAATTGGGTTACAAGTCGCGCCCGGTCTTGATGGGATTCTCTTATCCCAGTCCGCCGTGGCGAACGACAGCAAATGGTCCAAGGCGTGAGCTGTGGGAAATTGACCAGAGGCCAAACCCTTCAGCGCG
>Ga0207055_1201_pt1 | contig 11417 bp, 14 predicted proteins | sample Alteio_BWMinCont_57_FD_153293 | JGI IMG/M metagenome (GOLD analysis project Ga0207055, IMG submission 153293) | Enriched cells from forest soil in Barre Woods Harvard Forest LTER site, Petersham, Massachusetts, United States -... | ecosystem: Environmental > Terrestrial > Soil > Temperate forest >...
ACTGATCCGCAATGGCATGTTGGCATGCGGGATTTTTCTCTAATAGAGCCTCAATCACCTGGCCATGGCACCATGCCAACAAATCATTCAAGGTTTTTCCCTGGGATTTAAAATCGGCGTAGAGGGTGTTATAGCGATCGGGGGCGATATCCATCACATGCCATGCGTCCGGGCCTATGGTTTCTTCAATTTGGCGGGCCAGCGTTTTCATCCGGCTGTCGGTGAGGGTTTTGCTGTCGGCCACGCCCATGCTCTGGAGGGTTTCGGCGGTTTGCGGCGTGACATGCACCCCGGCCACCACCAGCGGACCAAAGTAATCCCCCTTGCCGGATTCATCTGTTCCGATATAAGGAACCGCCAGCACTGCCGTGTTGGCCATACCGGATCGCTGCTGTGTTGGCTTTTTTTCTGGCGAAGATACAGTTGCTAATTTCTGTCCTGTGATGGTTTCCACCATGCCGATAATCTCGCTAAATGCCTGCGAAGCAGTGCCTTCCAGGTAAAACGTGCCGTTGGTAAACTGCTTGGCGCGTACCCACCCTTGCGGCACAGTGATATCCAGCCGGTAGGCACAGTTTTGTTCGGGTTTCCCCACGCCGCCAAAGCGCGCCACAATGGCCTGTTTCAGTGGCTGCCGAAACACCGGGGAAACTGAAAATTTGGCTCGTTCCATTCGCTACGCTGTATTCCACCAATCTTGACGTGTATGCCCTCCCTCTTTATGGGGGAGGGAGCAGCCGTTAGCTTGGCGCTTCTCCTTTGGAGAAGTGCTGAGCTTACGGATGCGGGCTGGGGGCCGCTTTTGCCCGCGCCTTTTCCGCTTTGACGCCCTTGTCGGTATCACACTGGGGTTCCACAAAAATGGCGAAGTGAGGGCAGTTCAACTCGCATAGCATGCACTCGGTGCATTTGTCGATGGCCTTCACGGCGGCAATCTGGCCCTCGATTTTGCCGGTGTTGGCAATCATCTCCAGCACATCAAACGGACACGACTCCACGCAGATTTCACAACCGGTGCAGGCGGGCTCAATGACGTCAACGCGAACCATGGGGCACTCTTCCCTTTCGTTTGGACACTTTTGACAACCAGTCTAACATTTCAAGAGGGGTGGGGCCACCATCCGGGTGCATTAAAAAATCCCGGCTGGAGGGCCGGGATTTTTGGGAATATTTCACTTTTGTATTTTAGAATCGGCGAAATGGTGGTGGAGCAATACCTGGAGCACCCACTGCACTACTGGCTGCAGAACTGCTTGGATTGCCATTACCATTACCATTGCCAGCGTCGATATTAATTTGGGGCTGCTGGGCACCAGTAACCATCGGACTTGCGCAGAAGGGGCTACCCACTGCACCGAGGCCACTATTGCCGATGCTGCTGCCGATATTGTTGCCGATGAAGTTGTTGATACCGCCGCCAAGGCCACCTAAGCCGCCGCCAAGCAAGCTGCCGAGACCGCCACCGAGACTGCCCAGGCCACCGCCGAGCATACCGGCAAGTCCGCCGCCGCCAAGCAAGCTGCCAAGGCCGCCGCATCCACCGAGGCCACCGCCACCAAGCAAGCTGCCCAGACCACCGCCCAGGCCGCCACAGCCGCCACCTAACCCGCCCAGAAGGCTGGATAAGTCGCCGCCGCCAGCGCCGCCCAGGCCGCCACCGCCGCCGCCCATGAGCATCTGCAGGAGCTGCTCAATTTCTTGCATCAGTTGGCCCAGCATGGAGCTGAGGTCGGTACCGTTGCTATTCCCCGAGTTATCACAGCCTGTAGTTGTCCCACCCGTTGTAGTGCCATTATTACATACAGAGTTTCCATTATCACAACTATTGTTGACTACATTGCCATTATCACAACTATTATTGACGACATTGCCATTATTACAATTATTGTTAATGACAGTGTTATTAGTGGTTGATGTAGCTGTAGCACTGGCCGAAGCTGACGCCGAAGCAGAAGCGGACGCAGATGCCGAAGCGCTGCCGGCAGATGCTGCCGAGCTTGAAGCTGAGGCACTGCTGCTTGCCGACGCACTGGCCGAAGCACTGCTTGCCGGTTGCGGGCAAACATTAGGCGCCGGTGCTGCAGGTCTTTGAGGAGCGCAGTTACCAGGGCCATTTTGACCGAACGGTTTATTTCTGCCGCCCTGGCTGTGGTCTTTACCTGCCCGGTCATGACCCTTGTCTGCATGGAGATGACCACCGTCTTTGCCGGCACGATCATGTCCGTGAGCCTTGTCTTGCCCGCCGTTTTTGCCGGCATGATCATGGCCGTGGGCCTTGTCTTGCCCGCCATTTTTGTCGGCGTGATCATGGCCGTGGGCTTTGTCTTGCCCGCCGTTTTTACCGGCCTGATCATGGCCGTGAGCCTTGCCTTGGCCAGGTGCTTGATGTTCTTTTGCGGCAAAGCCGTTTTTACTGAAACCGTTGTTTTTGCTTGCGTTGCCGCCGCCATTTGCCGATTTTTTACCCGCAAAGCCAGCCGCCTTGGGTGCGCCAGACTTGGCGCCATTCACCCTGGGGCTTAAATTTACGGCATCACCGGCCGGGGATGGTGCTAATGCGCCACCTGCACCCGCTGGACCATTTGCCGCCGGAGCACTTGCAGCACCCGCCGATGGGGCTGCCGCCGGAGTTGCCGCCGGGGCACTTCCACCACTCGGCGACGGAGTCGCTTGAGGCCCTGTCGCATTTGCGGCAGGGGGTTTTAGATTAACAGGCATACCGAAACCTCCACACAAATTTGCCTACACACACCAAACTTTAAGTTACCTGATTATATAAAAACAACCAAACAAATTCTGTTGCTAGGGTTAATGAATTGTTAACGATCCATATTATGCCGGATGGATTGCTTATCTATTGTCTGCTGGGGATTGGGGGTTTTAAAACCATCCGAAACGGGTATCTGTATGATAGGCCTATACCATAATAATCATGGTGACGTTTGGATGGTTAGTATCGCCATTTCAGCCAGTGGTTTGCAAAATGCTGTTTTGCAGATGTATTCGGCTACCAATAACATTGAATCCGCGAGTGCGCCGAAACCCGCGGTGGGTCAAGCTGCTGCACCTGCTCCCGATGGCCAGGGGGTGGTGTCTAACGTCCGCAGCCAGCAAGATGCATTGGGAACAAACATGTCTACAGAGGTTGTGGATATGAAAATGGCTCGATTTCTCATGGAAGCTAATACCAAGGCGATGCAAGCCGCCGACGCTGCCATGGGAACCATCATGGATATTGTTTCTTCGACCGGCCCACCAAGCTAAACTAAAACCACACATAATAAAAAACCCTCTATGGGGATAGAGGGAATTTGTAAAGCGAAGAGATAAAGGGGATTTTTACGAAGAGGGGAGATGATTTGTATTTATATAAAAACAACTAAATGGCGTTTTGTGTCACTCTGTAATAATTTGTTACACGCAGCGTCATGACGTCCGCCGGGCAGGTCCTGAAAATGCTTTGCATGTTCCTGTGTTGATGCTACAGTATATGTCCTATCAGCAGTGTGTCCATTCTATGGCGGAGGATAATCTTGAAAAACACGTATGAAGTGCTCATTGTCTTTAAACCTATCCTGGATGTGGAAAACGTCGATGCCATCCTGAATCACTTCCAAAAAAACCTGGTGGAAGCCAATCAGGGCGAAGTGCTGGAATCCGACCGGATTGGCCGCAAGCGCTTGGCCTACGAGATTAAGAAGTTCAAAGACGGCTTTTTGACCCTGTATTTGCTTAAGTTTCCGCCGGCCAAGGTTGCCGACTTCCGTCGGGCCTGCCAGTTGAACGACGATGTGCTCCGCCTCACCATGGTGCGCATGGAAGAAGAGGCCGCCAAGAAATTATTCAGTGAAGAAGCCCGTCGCGAGAGCTTCACACCCAAACGTGACCGGGATCATCGCGGCGATCGCGGTGGTGACCGGGGTGATCGCGGAGGCCGTCGGTTTGGCCCTCCAGGTGGACCGGGTGGTCCCGGTGGACCTGGTTTCAGACCGCCTGTCGGCGCTTTCTCCAGAGAAAACAGGCCCCCGGCTCCTGCAAGCAGCCCGCCTGCCGCAGACAACGAATAAACCTTCCCATTTAAGAAAGGAGATCCCATGGCACTGGCACGAGCAACCGTTTCCGGTTTTTTAATCGGGGATCCCGAGAAGCGTTTTACCCAGAACAATACGGCGGTGACCAACTTTGCCATCCAGGTGGCCCAAGCCGGTAACCGCAATGACCAACCCTTCGTGGTGCGCGTCACCTGCTGGCGAAACCTGGCTGACTACGCCGCCAGTCTGCAAAAAGGCGCTGAAGTGGTGGTGGAGGGCCGTTTGCAAGTAAACCAATACGAAGCCGCTGGGGGCATCGTCAAACGCATCTACGAAATTGATGCATCCAATATTTACCTGGGCCATCTGCAATCCATTACGCCGCTTCAATCGGATCAACAAGCCGGTGGCTCCGCTCCACAGTCGCAAATTCCCCAGCAAGCACAATCCCAGCCGCAGTTTCAGCCTCAATCTCAGCCAGCCCCGGCAGTAGCACCGCTACCATACCCGGTTGCCGCGGGAGGTGCTGCACCGGTTCCGCAGGCGCCACCGGCAAATGCCACCTGGCATGGCGAAAGTTTCCCCCAAGATACCCTTTTGACAGAAGACGACATTCCGTTTTAAAATCAATAACCCAGTAGAAAAGAGGATTCCAACCCTTATGGCTTCAGATTCGCGTAATAACCGCAAAAAAGTGTGCAATCTGTGTGTGGATAACGTCACCGAGATTGACTTCGCCGATGTGGGCCGCATGCGCCGCAACCTCACCGACCGCGGCAAGATCCTGCCCCGGCGGATCACCGGCACCTGCGCCATCCACCAGCGCCGCCTTGCACATCGCATCAAAACCTCCCGCCAAGCCGGGCTGATCCCTTACGTTATTTCGGGGTAACGTTTAACACTTAATGATGGATAAACGTTGACAGAATGGCGAAAAAATCGAAGCCGCTGTGGACGATGATGGCTGCCGTGGTGTTCCAGCGTTTGCGGACGTAGCCCAATAGCAGGCCCACCATGAACAGCTCCAATAATAGCGGGGTGGGGCCGTAGTGGGTGTGGATCAACGTAAACAAAATGGCCGTGGGAATGAGGCCAAACACCGGCTGCATTAAGCCACGAAACAGGGTTTCTTCGCCAATACCGGCAGCTAACCCCACAATCACGGCGGAGCGGATCGTATGCCCCACCGATCCGGTAGTATGAAGCGCTTTGACAATCTGTTGCAGGGTTTCTCGGGTGTGCGGCGAAACTAACGTCATCAGACCCATTTCCACATACTGGATGGAAACAGCCAGCACCAACGCCGTCAAAATCATCAAACCCACTTGCTTACGCGTCAGCTTGCCGAATCCCAGCCGGGCAGCGGCTTCGCGAAAAGACTGGTTGATGCCGACGCCCACGGCCAGAAACGCAAACACCACAAATACAAGGGTATTCAGGATGACGGTTTCATAGAGCGGCATGGTTTTCAGTTGGGCGATAATCACGGCAGGCATATACAACACCGTGATGCTGAACGTGGTGAGCGCCAGCGCCGCCAAAAACATGTATAACGCCCACGTATGCGCTGGATTATCCGCTTCCAGACCAGGAAAAATGCTTTTGGCCAGGCCTTTTCGGACGGGCGGCAAAAGAGTGGGCAGTGCGCAGGCGCCCATGGCCAGCATCAAAATACCCAACATAGTCTCGTGAAACACCACGCATAGTAATCCCAAGACGAGTAGGACAATGGCCGAAATCGCCATGACAGTGTAAACGGCATACCGGCAGATGTCATTCGTTCTACCCCACTGGCCAACCCAGGCCACAACGGCCACCACGCCCAACATGGCAAAGTAAAACAGGTTACTAACAGGCACTAAGCCTTTTTCTCCAGACCTTTAATAACCCAGTGAATGGCTAAAGCGGGAACGAGTATGCAAAAGAGGAAGTAAAACTTGGCGAGGGAATACAGCGACACGATGATAATCTCCAGCGTACTGCGATCAATAAGATGCCATTGATCGACCATGAGCATCTCCCAGTTGCCGCGCCACAGGAAATACATAGCCCAGGTCACCAGCATCAGGACATACCCAATTAAAAACGATTTGAGAAGAATGCTCCTGAGGATTTTGAGGGTTTCAAGGGTCATTTGCTGCCGCCTTTTTGCTGGGAACCGCAAGGATATTATACAGTGCTATTTTTAAAGCCGCCATTCTGCTTGTGGGATTGTATATAATAAGGTTACTGCCAAGAAATAAGGAATTGCGGCTGGATGAAATCCCTGAATGAAATATTGAACCGCTTACGTCAGGAAAAGCCTTTTCTGCAAGAAACCTATCATGTGGATGGGTTGGGTATATTTGGTTCCACCAGTCGAGGGGAAGCAGAACCTGGTAGTGATGTAGATATTGTTGTCTCTTTTAGCAGCCCGATTGGATTGGATTTTGTAACGCTGGCCGACCACCTGGAAACGGTGCTTGGAGAAAAGGTGGATTTGGTGCCACGCGATGCAATCAAACCTCGGTATTGGGCCGTTATTTCACCGGATGTCCGCTATGTCTAAAAGACGGGATGATCAGCTTCTGTTGGAAGATATTTTGGAATGCATTCAAAAAACACAATCCTACACGAAGGGCATGAGTTTTGATGCCTTTACCCAAAATGAGTTGGTCGTTGATGGTGTGGTTCGCAACCTGGAAATTATTGGCGAAGCGGCTACTGTTTTAAGCAAATCTACCAAAGCGAAAATTGCCGATGTGCCTTGGCACAAGATTAAAGGACTCAGAAACCGTATTATTCATGAGTATTTTGATGTGAGCTATGAAGTGATTTGGTTCATTACACAAAACGAAATGGCTCCTTTAAAAGAAGCCATTCAAGATTATTTAAAGGGAATACAATGAAATCTACTGGTCCAAGCCGGGGTAAGGCCTACCCAACCCACTGTGAAATGCTATAGCCACCAGAACGGGGAGCACATTCAAGCGGCGATGAACAAGCTGGAGGGGAGGTATAACATTTAAAAAACATTTTAAAAAATGTAACAAATTCTTGCTTTTAGGGCAATTTGTATGATTGAGGAACTTTATAATTCCAACACAACATGTTTATTTATTGGAAATGCTCTATGGTAAGTGTTCTTCCTGTCAATCGGCTAAATCCTACCTTTTCTGCACAAGCTCCTATTCAAAAAATTAATGTGCCAGGAAAAGGAGAATATGTTTTTCTTGAAATGTCGAGAAACGAAGCATATCTATATATGCAAGCTTTATCAAAGGCATTTCAACATCCTGTTGTTTTGCAAGATAATCCAAGGGTTCCAGATTTATCTTTGCAAAATCCACTGATGGGAATTCGTCACCGTATTCTGGATGAAACACCACCTACCGGTATTCAAATTTTGCGAAAAGGGCAATTTCTAATAAAACCGCTTGATAAGAAGCCTATTCCTGTTACGTTCATATTGGCAACTCTCCAATTTCCGGCTTCAAGGCAGTATCGTGCACATGAACGACATTTTCTTTACTTAAAGACACCACAAAAGGAAATTAGAATAGATTTATATTGTTTTGACCTGAAAAAAGAAAGAGACGAGATCGTAAGTTATCACCGGTCTTTTTTGCATGAATGTCGTACTTTTAGTACGGATGTCTATATTTTAGATCATAAAAAGCAGCTATGTGTTCATATTAATAAGGGCAACGAACCTAATTTTTCAGATCAAAAAGAATATGCACTGCAGGAGGACCTCCTTCACACGTTAATTTCTTTTATTCAAACCTTGTTTTTAAAATTTGATCATCCTCTTGAACAGAAAGCGGCAGAAAGACTTGAAAGGCAAAACTTCCGTCGTAAAGGCCGGTTAAAAGATGCAACCGGCGATGCTCAAGAATCAGCAGGGGAAATTTAAATTCTGCCTCTTTTAATCAAAATCTACCCCCATATCAGCCCCATCCAGTACACCTCAAACCATGTCCTATTCACTATCCAAAAAGAATGGCCCCAGTAGGATTCGAACCTACAACCAAGCGATTATGAGTCGCCTGCTCCACCATTGAGCTATAGGGCCATGACACCTGTTGGTATTGTACCGTTTAACAGGCAGATGCAACAACAAAAAACCCGCCCATGCAGGCGGGTTTTTAAAGCATATGCCTCAGCGACTACACCAGGGCGGCTTGTTTCTGCTGTTTCATTTGCGCCATCTGCTCCTGCACTTCCTTAGGAAGCGCGCCGGTGTCGTAGAACATCTCGGCGGAGAGGACTTTGCCGTCTTTGAGGGTCACATACTGCGCCACGCGGTAGCGGCCACGAAAAGGGGCTTCAACCACCCAGTCAAAAAAGTGGGCCACGCTGTTGCCTTCGGTGACGAAAATGCTGTTTTCGTTGTGACAGTCAAAGGGGCATTCTTTCAGCATTGCGATGGCTTCTTCGGGACCGTTGACTTTGCTCATGGAGCAGCTTGCCGTGTAGTTGGGGTGCAGTATCGCGCGGACAGCGGTTTCATTTTTTTCGCTGAAGGCTGTGTTGAATTGTTTGACGAGTTCAGTAGGAGTTGTCATGATTATTCTTCCTTTCTTTTATTCTGTCTTTAATTTTGAATATCTTGAAAGATGGCGCTTATATTATATCCGTAAGCAAAATTCGGTCAAACAGGGAGGGGCTTGTACTCCGGTTTTTTTCTGCATTATAATAGTAACCCTCTGCGGGAGTAATTCAGTGGTAGAATGCTTCCTTGCCAAGGAAGATGTCGAGAGTTCGAACCTCTTCTCCCGCTCCAGTTTTGGATCTGACCCGATTAAAAGAGACACGGACTTGTCTTTTGTGTACAATCGTTACGTTATCACGCATAGAAAGATTTTGACTGAATGAAAGTTGATGTGGAACGGGCGGATCAGCATACAGCCCAGATTGTCCTTGAAATCGATGCCGAACATGCCAACGTAGAGTATAACAAAGCCTGTAAGCGCCTCGGGCAGCGCATTAATATCCCCGGATTCCGCCGGGGTAAGGCTCCCAGGCAGGTCATTGAGAAGGCCGTAGGCGCCGACCGGATTAAACAGGAAGTGTTGGACCGGATTTTGCCCCATGCCTTTGCCGACGCCATCAGCGAGCACCAGTTGGAAGTGGTTGCGCCCCCCAGCATCGAAAGCTATACGTTTGAAACCGGCCAGCCCATCTCCGTCAAAGCTTCGGTGGAGCTGCGTCCCGAAGTCCAATTGCCGGATTTGTCCAAAATCAAAGTGGATGTGCCCACGTTTGAACCCCCTGCCGATGCCTTTGATACCCAGCTGAAGATGCTCACGGAGCGCCTCACCACGCTGGCCACCATTATCGACCGTCCCGCCGAGTCCGGGGATATTGTGAACATTGACTTCACCGGTGCGGTGAATGGCGAACTCATCCGGGGCGGGGCTGCCAAGAACTACCAGTTGGATCTGACCAGTAACAACTTTATTGAAGGCTTTGCCGAGCAGATTCCCGGCCACAAGATTGGTGAAGAGTTTGTGATCCATGTCCAGTTTCCCGGTGACTACCATGACACGACGCTGGCCAACAAGCCCGCCGACTTCACCGTGAAAATCAACGAGATCAAGAAAAAAGTGGTGCCGGAGCTGGATGACGAGCTGGCTCGCAAATGCGGCCCCTACGAAAACCTGGAACACCTGAAGGCCGAAGTCCAAAAATACCTGGATCAAAGCGTCGAGCAGGAAAACAACTTCCGCAAGCAAAAGGCTGTGATTGATAAAGTGGTGGACGGCGCCAAAATCGAAGTCCCCGACGCCATGATCAACCGCGAAGCCCGTGTGTTGCTGGAGGAAATCCAAAACAACTTCAAGTCCCAGGGCATGAACTGGGAACAGTTTGTGGACAGTCAGGGCCAGGAGAAAATCTGGCAGAACCTGCGCCAGGAAGCTGCACGGCGCATCCAGACCAGCCTGACGTTTGGGGCCATCGCCAAGCAGGAAAGCATTACCGTGGGACCGGATATGTTTCAGCAGGAAGTATTGAACCTGGCCAAAGACCGCAACGTGGACGATAAACAAGTGATGCGCCAGTTGGCCAACAACCCGGAAGCCGCACAAGCCCTGGCGGATGAAATCCTGAGCCGCCAGATCGTGGAATTTCTGATGGCCCGTTCGGAGTTTAACTTTGTCAAAGATGAGCAGGCCGACCAGAAGACCTCGCAGGAGGGCAACGCGGTTGCCAGCGCCTTGGGTAAAGAGGAATTTGAGGTTATGTCGGAAGAATAGATGTATTCAAGCTACTAGAGAGAAGAGGGCAGTTTTAATGAGTCAACCGATCATCCAGTCAGGTCATTCCGGTATTATTAGTCCGTATGCCTATATGCCGATGGTTATTGAGCAATCCAGCCGGGGAGAACGCTCGTTTGACATTTTTTCGCGCCTGTTGAGAGAGCGCATCATCTTTCTGGGCACCGGTATTGATGACATGGTCTCCAACCTCATCGTGGCCCAGCTATTGCTGCTGGACTCCGAAAACCCTGAAAAAGACATCATGCTCTACATCAACAGCCCAGGTGGCAGTGTCACCGCCGGATTCGCCATTTATGACACCATCCAGCACATCCGGGCCGATGTGGCCACGATATGCCTGGGCCAGGCTGCCAGTATGGGCGCATTTCTCCTTGCTGCCGGAACCCCCGGCAAGCGGATGGCGCTGCCTCACTCCCGCGTGCTGATTCACCAGCCGCTGGGTGGCGCGCAGGGACAAGCAACCGACATCGAGATCCAGGCTGCCGAAATCAACCGCATGAAAAAGCTGATTAATGAGCTGTTGGCCCATCACACCGGCCAATCTCTGAAGAAACTGGAGAAAGACACCGACCGGGATTATATCATGTCCGCCGAAGAAGCCGTGGCCTACGGGATGGTGGACAAAGTCATCACCCGCGTTGAAGAATCCAAAGAAGAAGACTAGATGTTGAAAAACTATTCGGTCCCGACGGTTATAGAGCAGACGCCGCGCGGCGAACGGGGGATGGACATCTTCTCTCGCCTGATGCGTGAGCGGATTATCCTGTTGGGCACAGAAGTGGACGAGGATTCGGCCAACATCATTGTGGCCCAGCTGGTGCTTTTGGACGCCGAAAACCCCGAAAAAGACATTATTATGTACATCAATAGCCCTGGTGGCTCGGTGTCTGATGGTATGGCCATTTACGACACCATGCAGTTTGTCCGCTCCGACGTGATGACGGTTTGCATCGGGCAATGCGCCAGCATGGCCTCGTTTTTGCTGGCGGCGGGCGCGCCGGGCAAGCGGATGGTGCTGCCCACGGGGGCGCGTGATGATTCACCAGATTATGGGCGGTACTCGTGGTCAGGCCAGAGACATCGAAATCTATGCCGCCGAGACCCGCAAGCTGGAAGACATCAT
>Ga0207055_1205_pt1 | contig 11204 bp, 8 predicted proteins | sample Alteio_BWMinCont_57_FD_153293 | JGI IMG/M metagenome (GOLD analysis project Ga0207055, IMG submission 153293) | Enriched cells from forest soil in Barre Woods Harvard Forest LTER site, Petersham, Massachusetts, United States -... | ecosystem: Environmental > Terrestrial > Soil > Temperate forest >...
CAGCGGCGACATAAGAATTCCCCGCCTTTCGATCCCAACCAGCCACAGATCGCGCTCGTAGTGCTCGACCCGCACACGGGCTTGGTTAGAGCTTTGGTGGGCGGGCGAAATTACGGCCTCAGCCAGCTTAACCATGCGTTGGCGAAACGCCAGCCCGGCTCGTCCTTTAAGCCGTTGCCGCTGATTACGCCCGCGACACTTCTGAAGGACGAGCCCACATCGTTCGCTTTTGGGGATCAAATCTACGAACCCAACAACTACATGCAGAAATACAATGGCGCGGTCACGCTTCGTCAGGCCTTGATGCTCTCCCTCAACGTGGCCACGGTGAGTCTGGCGGAAATGGTGGGCTACAGCAAGGTGCGCACCCTGGCGGTGGACGCCGGGATTAACAAAGACATCGGCTCAACGCCGGCGCTGGCCCTGGGCTCGTACGTGGCCACGCCGCTGGAAATCGCCGGAGCGTACACGATTTTTTCCAATGGCGGGCAGTTCGTCGCGCCGCGCTTTATCCTCTCGGTGAACGACACTGCGGGCCACACTCTATGGATCAACCCGGTGGTTACCAGGCGCGTGCTCGACCCGCGCGTGAGCTACCTGATGGTGAATCTGCTCGAAAGCGTCATCAATAACGGCACGGCATACCCCGCCAGGGCGCGCGGCTTTACTTCGCCGGCGGCGGGCAAAACGGGATCGTCACACGACGGCTGGTTTGCCGGATTCACCTCAAACCTCCTGGCCGTTGCATGGATGGGTTACGACGACGACCGCGACATCGTTCTCACCGGCGGCCATTCGGCGTTGCCCATTTGGACCGAATTCATGAAGCGCGCCGTGAAGCTTCCGGCTTATCAGAATGTCCAGGAGTTCACCGCGCCCGCAGGCGTCGTCACCGCTAACATCGACACCACGACGAACCTGGTGGCAGAAGCCGGCTCGACTACGACTCGCCCCGAAGTCTTCATCGAGGGAACGGAGCCCACGCTTGCCAGCCAAGGCGCCGTGCCCGCGCCGCTTCCAACCGAACAGCACCAGCCGTCAGAGGTCTCAAAGATTTTGAGCGAGATTTTCCACGGCGGGAAAAGCCACGCCGAACCTGCGCCAACTCCGCCGTCCGCGACGGGCCAGACGCCGGCCGCGGATGGGAGTCCGGCTGATTCGCAGGACAAACCAAAACCGAAGGGTATATGGAAAAAATTCACGTCAGTATTTAAGGGCAAGAGTTCGACACCGCCGCCCGAAACTCCCCCACCTCAAAATCCGCCTGATAAGAAACCTGATGCTCAGTAGTGTGAGAATGGGTCAATTTCCGCGTACGCGACGACCGTTGTAGCGGCGCTCTCTGAGAGCCGACAACTCGGCGGTCGGAGACCGCCGCTACGAAAACGTTGTCACTATGTTTTGTCACCGTCAGTAGAAGCTAATCCCAAACTTTGGATGCGAAAAAAGCAGGCGGTAGTTAGTAGACTGTAGACGGGATTCGTGGACCGGGAATCTCGCACTGCCTATGCAGGGTGAGTGATACTCTACTAGTTAATCTATTCCTATTTTGCTACTCCATTCTGCGCCGGTTCCGGATGCTCGAAAAGTGGGTTCGTCTTGAAACCGGGAGAGGTTATCAATAACTTAGCGGCTTTAACGTGGGTTTGATTGGGTTCGTTTCAGAGTCATGTTGTTGATTCTATTTGATAAATTGGCTTCGTTCCTTGTTTTTTCGATTTTTGCGCTCAAATGATTCTCATTTAGTTAACTCGCCTGTACGTTTTTCCCGAATACTGGTGAAGACTCCGTCGCCATCACACTATCACTCTAGCCTACCCGCCGGGTTTTGTCTGTTCAAAATTGAACACTTTTTGATATTTATTTTTGCGAGTCTAACCGGCAAGAAGGCGCTCGACGAAACAGACTTGATTGGTTGGGCTCGCCTTTCTTTTGGCGCCCGGCACGCTGATGCTCAGATCGGGACGAAGCGCTGACGCTTTTTTCAGGGCTTCGTCCTTAGAGGATTCTTTTGGGCTCTTCCTGACCAAGGCTCGCCTCGTTGAATCCTGCGATGGAACTTTCCGGCCCCACCACTTATCTATGCGATCCGCCACGGCGGACCATGATGCTTGCTTCAAACTCTCGCCACGGCGAGAGGCCCGGAGCCGAATCAGAGTTTCGATCCCTTCTCTTGCGGGACCACCGCGCCCAGCGGGCTGCCGGACATGCGAACCAGGTGCGCGTAATCCACGCGCGCGCAGCATCCAGCACAAGGTAACCGCCAGGCGGCGGGCGCAGCGCCGACCATCACAACTATCTGTGATGTAGGTCACTGCGCATTTAGGAAGGGCGCGCCATCATTAGGCAAGAATAACGCCCGCTTGGTGGCGGAGGGACTCGGCGAAAAAGTCGCCGAAGGGCGGCAGGGGGCCGAATAAGTTATTCAAGCGGCTCCTGCGATCGGCAACCCTGATAAGCTGAGCGGTTGACCGCGACCCCTCCGCCACCTTCAATCTCAATCCTGCGAAAACCGCTGGTAGCCATCTCTGAATCCGCGATGCCGTGTCAAGCGCTTTTTTGCGACACTAATTCCCAGGTGTCGACAGCGTGAGCTGGCGGCGCGAGTTTTTCCGGCCTTCTGCGCGGCTGGCGAAGACCCTTGGTTAGTTAGGTCTGCGCTTACCCGCAGGGACTGGTCTTGGCGGCTCCCGGTGGCCTGATACTCCCAGTGCAACTCGCCTCGCGAGATCGCACGATGTTCTGCGCGACGGTTTGCGCCATCCCCGACGCATCCTACTCACTCACAATTTGCCCTTCGGCAAAAATGTTTTCCCGCTCCCTAACCGCGATGCGATACAGCCAGGTGCTGAAGACCGCGACGCTTTTCGCCTGGTGGTCGAGCGCCACAGCCGCAGTCTCTTTCGCCTGGCTTATCGTATGACGGGGAACGAACAAGACGCGGAAGACGTGGTGCAGGAAACTTTCCTGCGGGCTTACCGGCGATTGAACCGGTTCGAGTCGCGCTCGAGCTTCAGCACCTGGCTGTATCGCATCGCGGTGAATTGCTCGCTTGATTTTTCGCGCAAGCGGCGGCAACAGGATGAGCGCCAGGTGGCGCCCAATCCGGAAGCGCCTGACCCCGTGCTGTCGTTGCCCGCCACCGATCCATCGGCGGACCGCCTGGTGATGTCCGCCGAAGTACGGGAAAAAGTTCAAACCACCATGAACGATTTGACGGAAAAGGAACGAGCGGCGTTTGTGCTGCGGCATTACGAAGGCCTGTCAATCGACGAGGTGGCGCGCGCCATGAATCTCAAAGCCAACGCGGCCAAGAACAACATTTTTCGCGCCGTACAAAAATTGCGTCGGGCGCTGGAGCCCATGGTGAGTGAAACGAGATGAACCATTTGAGTGAAGAACAACTGATCTTATTTCATTACGACGAGGCGAACGAGGCGGTCGAGCGCCGGAAAATCGATCAACATCTCGCGGCGTGTGAACTTTGCCGCTCGCGCTATGGGGACTTGGAACGCGCGCTGGCGCTCTTCGGCGGGTTGCCTGTTCCCGAGCGCGACGATAATTACGGCGGGAGAGTGTGGATGCAACTGCGCCCCCGCTTGATGGAAAAGCCCGGTTCCGCGTGGGCCGATTTCTTCTCGGCGCGCCGCTGGGTGCTGGCGGGAGCGTTGGCGGCGTTGCTGGTCGTGGCATTTCTTACCGGGCGCTACTTGCCGCCTCGCGAAACGCAGACCGCTGGGGCTGGCATCCCGGCGCAAGCGCGCGAACGAATCCTCCTGGTCGCTGTGGGCGACCACCTTGAGCGCTCGCAGATGGTGCTGGTCGAACTCGTCAACGCGGACGGCAAGGGCCCGGTGGATATTTCCTCGGAACAGCGCACGGCGCGCGACCTGGTGGACGCGAACCGGCTCTACCGGGAAACCGCGGCGCGCGCGGGCGAGGTCGGCGTAGCCAGCGTGCTCGACGACCTGGAACGTACCCTGATCGAAATTGCCAACAGCCCGTCGAAACTTTCCTCGGCCCAGTTTGACGACATCCGGCGCCGCGTCGAGGCGAAGGGAATTCTGTTTAAGATTAGAGTGATCGGGTCGCAGGTCGAGGAGCGGGAGAAATCCGCATCGCCGGCGGCGCCCGGCGGGAAGATCTAAATTGGAGGCAGGAATGAAGACCATTCATGAATTAGTAGTGATCTCTGCGATTATGGTCGCGATTTTGTTAGCCGCGCCGCGGCGGACTGCGGCGCGCGCACTGGCGGAACAGTATGCGTCATCGCAAGAGCGATCATTCGTATCTGACGATGCGCAAGACCGCGAACAAGAGCTGAAAGACCGGGCGCAGGAAAAACTGGAACGGCAGCAGGAGCTTTACGACCGCGGCCAGGAGGCGATGGAGCGGGCCGACTGGAAAAAAGCGGCGGAAATCTTCAATCAAATCGCTCAACGCGAAATGGCGCTCGCCGACGCAAAGAGGGGAGGAACTTCGGTCGAAGGCGCCCTCTATTGGAAAGCCTACGCGCTAAACAAGCAGGGCCAAAAGGCGGAGGCTCTGACTACTCTGGCCCAGTTGAACAAAACCTATCCGCAAAGCCGTTGGGTGAACGATGCAAAGCAATTGGAATTGGAAATCAAGCAAGGCGCGGGGCAGACGGTGTCGCCTGAAAGCCAATCGGATGATGACCTGAAATTGATGGCCCTGAATGGGTGCATGAATTCTGATCCAGAACGCTGCATTCCGCTGCTGGAGAAATTCTTGCAAGGCAGCCAATCGCTCAAGCTGAAGGAGCGGGCACTGTTTGTGCTGAGCCAGAGCGGCAAGCCGCACGCCCGCGAAATCGTGGCCAATGTTGCCAAGGGAAATTCCAATCCCGATTTGCAAATGAAAGCCTTGAACGATTTGGGATTGTTCGGCGGCAAAGATAGCCGGCAGACATTGGCCGATATCTATGCTTCGTCGACGGATGAGCACGTCAAGCGTGCGATTATGCGCAGCTTCATGATCGGCGGAGACCGTGACCGTCTTTTTGCTTTGGCGAAGAGTGAGAAGTCGCCGGAACTTCGCCGGGAGGCCATTCAACAGCTTGCCTTGACGGGCGCGCAATCTGAATTGTGGCAACTCTATCAGGCCGAGCCTAACGTTGAGGTCAAAGGGCAGATCCTCAGGTCGATGTTTCTGGCGGGCAACTCCGACAAACTTGTTGAGGTGGCTCGCAACGAAAAAGATCCTACACTGCGGGAGGCGGCCATTCACAGCCTGGGACTGATGGGAGCGGGCAAGGCCGGCGGCGCTCTCGCGTCGCTTTACACAAACGAGAAGGACATTGAGGTTCGGCGGTCCATCCTGAATTCATTATTCATCCAGGGCAACGCTGACGCGCTGATCGATATTGCGCGAAAAGAAAAAGATCCCGAATTGAAGAAGGAAGCTGTCCAAAAACTTTCGTTGATGGGATCTCCCAAAGCTACCGAGTTTCTGATGGAGATTCTGAACAAATAGCATTTTGTAGCACGGCCGTCCCGGCCGTGTTTGGTCACAAGACAAGTGCTTATCTGAGAGGACTTCCATGATGACGCGGAAAAACTTGAGCGTGTTGCTTTGCCTCTTGAGTCTTGGGATAGCGTCGACCTGCGCTGCCCAGCAGCCTCGCGTAGCGAACGCGAAAACGGAAACTCGTTCGGCGGCAAGCGGGCTGGAGCGCGAGTTTCACTCGCTCGTCCAAAATCAAAAGCAGCCCGCGTGGATCGGCTACGCGGCGCCCGTGGTTCCCGGCAATCGCCAGATGTGTTGCTGCGACTCCTCGCGCATGGGCGTTGTTCGCGGCGGGTGCGCGCTGGAAGGCGACCATTCGTTCAGCATGAACTCGAGCGACTCGAAACAAGTGGACCTGGAAGGCCCGGACCATTTCTGGATTCTCTTCCGTGTTGCCGGGAATAAAGTCGAAAAGATCAGGACCTATTCGGCCGACTGCGAACTGAATGCCGGCGGATTGACGCTTTTCTGGCTTACCGATGTTAAACCGTCAGAGAGCGTAACCCTGCTTTCGAGCTTGGTGAGGGTGGAGGATGACGAAGAGCACGACGGCGAAAAAGTGACTGGCGGCGCGATTGCCGCCATCGCCCTGACGGCCGACCCTTCGGCCGATTCCGCGCTGGACCGGTTCGTGGCCGCCAATCAGCCGGAATCGTTGCGAAAGGAAGTCACGTTCTGGCTGGGCGCGGCGCGGGGCAAACACGGCTTTGAGACTCTTCGACACCTGGTGCGCGAGGATCCCGACGACCGGTTCCGCGAGCACGCCATCTTCGGACTGTCGGTGAGCAAAGAGCCCGAAGCCGTTGCGATCCTGATCGACCTCGCAAAGAACGACAAGGCGACGCGGGTGAGAAGTCAGGCGCTATTCTGGTTGGCGCAGAAAGCGGGCCAACGCGCGGTGCAGGCGATTAACGACGCCATCGAAAACGACCCTGAAACCGAAGTGAAGAAGCGCGCGGTGTTTGCCTTGAGTCAGATTCCCAAGGACGAAGGCGTTCCGCTTTTGATTCACGTGGCGCGCACCAATCGAAATCGCGAAGTGCGCAAGCAGGCGATGTTCTGGCTGGGGCAATCCAATGATCCCCGGGCGGTCGCATTTTTTGAAGAGGTGTTGTTGCGGTGACGTGGAACTGGACGGGGGCCCCATGTTTTTTCTTGGGGCCAGCCCGTGACGCAAGAACACGGCCAAGATGGCCGTGCTACCTGTCACTGCGCGTCGACTGCGCAGCGAAATCCGACTGTGCCGGAGCGGTCGAGGCTGGGGGCCATCAGTAAATATTTTCCGTGTTCGTTCAACTTGTAGGCCTGGGGAAAATACCAGATCGAGCCTTGCGGCTGATAAGTGCTGCCGCCACGCAGGACGGCCGCGCGCATATGGTCATCCGAGTATTCGTCAGTCCACTGCCAAACGTTGCCGACGAGATCCATCACGCCAAAAGGACTGGCGCCTTTGGGATGCGCCCCGACGTCGTCCGGCCCGGAAAACGTCTGGCCTTTTTGTGGTGATGGCGCTGCGCTCGCATCCCACGCATTACCCCACGGATAAATCCGGCCATCGGAACTCTGCGCCGCGTATTGCCACTCCCATTCGTGCGGCAACCGCCTTCCCGCCCAGCGCGCGTAGGCGCGCGCGTCTTCGAGCGAAACCCACGTCACCGGTCTGTTGGCCCAGCCATCCGGGTACGATCCGTTATGCCAGTCTCTCAGGAAATTGTGATCGTCTGCGGGACGGTAGCGACTGGCATCGAGGAAATTCTTGAAATCGGCGTTGGTCACGGGATAGCGGTCCATGTAAAACGTTTTGACGTGCATGGCGTGGTGATGGCTTCGCTGCGGAGCGCCCTCCCACGGCATTTGCACGTCCACTCCGGCGGTGTTGCCGCCTTCGATCTGAATGCCCGCCACGGCGAAAACAAAATCGCCGTCCGGAATTCTGACCATGCCCTCGGGCGCCCCCAGCGCCGGCTTGGTAGGCGCGATCTCGACCTGGTGCTGAGACAGGAAACGCCATTCTCTTGAGTAGCTGGCCAGCGGTCGCGAGGAGCGTTGCCGCATTTCTGCGATCAGGTCTTTTTCACGCGATGTAAGATCCGGCGTGGCGAGAATCGCGCCGAACCCGTGAGATTCGATATCGAAAGCGAGAGTCGCAACGGCGCCGTTGATTTGCGGTTTCAATTCCGTGCCATGCCACACGTCGTAGTAATGCCAATTCGGTTGATATCCAACTTGGATTTGCTCGCCGCTAACCGCGAATTCATTTCGATTCACCATTGTCCAGAGCGCTCGGGCTTCATTCGAAGATCGGCCTGCACTGGGAGCGCCGGGAAACTTGCTGGCGAAGACGCCGTATTGCAGCACGGGCGTATGCGGTTCCCATCCGGGACTAATCAGCAAATCGGCGAAGGTCCGCTCAATGGCGCTGACGCGGCGCAGCGCTTCAGCGTCACGGTCCGTCATCCCGTTCCAAACGCTGAAAATGTTTTCCCAGCTTTCGAAACCCACGCCGTTGAAAAAGGCGGCTTGCAGAGTGTCGGTTTTATCGCGCGCCCAGCGGTCGCACACGTGAACCATGTGGCGCGGCTCCAGCCACTTGTTCTTGCTGATCATGGGCTCGAACGGATATTTCCAGTATCCCCACGTAAGAATGTTCCAGCCAATGGCAAAGTCCACGTCTCCGTTGGCTCCATTTTCCGGCTCGAAGGCAATGGGATGGCCCGTTTGGTCTGACGCGGCGCGGAACGCAGGCGGCACGGCTTCCATAGTGTCCGCGTTCACGCCGTCGGCGCCGATCGCGGCCATGAGTTTGGCCAGCGCCACTCCGTCAGGCGCAGGGTCCGGACGCGTTCCGCGGTCCCACGGGTTGTAGGCGAAGAGCACGCGCACGCCGCCCCGGTGGAACGCTTCGACCATCGCGCGCACGCCGTCAATGCCGCCGGGCATGTCGCGAATCAGATCGAACTGGTTGCGATCGTCGATGCCGAGATTGGGATATGACGGCCAGACCAGCACGGAATCGATTCCACCGTAACGCGTCTTGAGATCGGCGAGGTAGCGGTCAACCGTGTATCGACCCGATTGAGGATCGTAGAAATAACGGTCGTGCGCCATCATCTGCGGCTGGACAAAGCTGGACTGCGTCCACTTGAGCTCCGGGCGGTCATACTGCGCGCCGTCATAACCCATGCGGACCAGATGCTCGCGCCGCCAGGTCTTGATGTAGGCGAGCCAATCGTTGAACACGGCCTGCGAAATCGGAGCCTGGCCGCCCTTGGCGCAGCAAAAGTCGACAGCAGCGCCGTCGTTCGCCGGGCCGGGAATTTGCTCGTCCTTGGGCGGGTAAACGTTGTGCGGGACGTTGAACTCTTGCGCGGCAAAAGGAAGACACAGCAAGAGCGAAGCGGCAAAGACCAACCATCGAGCACGCTGGGACATTGGGACTCCGAGATGTAGGGCCGGCCCTACAAAAGCCGGCGTTATCGCAATTTCACCAGCACCACGCCGTGTCGCGGCACGTCAGCGGAAAAACTATCGTTAAATTGGCCCAGGTCTTTCCTGGCCCAGAGGTCACGCACGGTTTTGGAACCGTTCACGCCGATGTCTTTCCAGTTGGCGGTGATGCGCTCGTTGTCTTCGCCGCGGTTGATCAGCAGCGCGGCAGTGGCGTCATCGGCGAGCGGCTTGGCCCAAATTTCATAAGGCCCAACCTGCCAGGCCCAATGCGCTTGAACGCCTTTGGGATCCTGATCGATGGCGATCACCTCGGGATTGGTCAAAATGGCGAGCGTTTCCGCGCTCATCTGCGCCAGGTCATTTCCAGCCAGCAGCGGAGCGGCGAGCATGCACCACATGCTCATGTGGGTCAAGTACTCGTCCTGTTTCATGTGACCGTTCCCGACCTCGAGCATGTCGGGATCATTCCAGTGGCCGGGGCCGGCATACTTCTCGATGCCATCCTGGGTGTGAGCGATGAAATTCATCCGGTCATAGCGATCCGAGATGTCACCGGCTGTCCGCCAGAGATTTCCGCCAACCGAAGCGCCCCACTCCCAAACCTTGCGCAGTCCGTATTGGCACATGCTGTACACAATCGGCCGGCCGGTGCGCACCAGGGCGTCATGCATTTTCTTGTAGACAGCGGGCATTTCTTCGGGCTGGTAGACTTTGCTGGCGCTGCACCAATCGTATTTCAGATAGTCGACGCCCCAAGCTGCGTATTGCTTCGCGTCCTGATCCTCGTGCTGATAGCTGCCCTCGTAATTCGCGCAGGTTTTCGGCCCGGGCGAGGAATAGATGCCGAATTTTAAACCCTTGCTGTGGATGTAATCGCCCAGCGCCTTCATGTCAGGAAATTTCTCGTTGGGTTGAATCACGCCGCTCGCGTCACGCTGCCCCTGCCAGCAATCGTCAATGTTGATGTAGACGTAGCCCGCGGCCTTCATCCCATTTTGAGCGATGGCATCCGCCGATTCGCGCACCACCGCATCGCTGACCTTGCAGGCAAACTTGTTCCAACTGTTCCAGCCCATGGGCGGAGTGGCGGCGAGCATCGAATCCTGCGCCCACGCCGGCAAGGCCAGCGCGCCGACGAGTAGCAGCAAGGCACACACGTAGCGCACTCCCGTTCTCATCCAATTCATTTGCATGATTTCGATCTCCCCCGTGATATGCAGTATTCAGTCTGCCGACATTCTACCGCAAACGGAGGCGTTCCTCGACTAGGTTCAGGAAAAGGAGCGTGGCATCGAGCATTAGAACGGCCTACAGTCAGGATTACACTGATCGTAGTTGCTTGCTCGACGCGGCTTCATTGCTTGATGATGGTGCCGTCGTACAGCCGGATTTCTCCCCATCCGCCGTTGAGATGGTCGGGACCGTCACGGAAAGGATACTTGGCGGCGAGTTGCTCATTCACTTCGACGCCCCAGCCCGGCGATTCGCTGGCCCACAAGTAACCATCTTTATACGCGGCGCAGCCAGTGAAGATTTCGGCGGTCACACCGCTGATGAGGCCACCCTCATGGATGCCGAAGTTCTGGCTGGCCAGTTCCAAATGTAATTGAGCCGTGTGACCCACGGGCGAGACGTCCCCGGGGCCGTGCCAGGCGGTTTTGACGCCGAACTGTTCCGCGAGGATGGCGATCTTTCGAGACGGCGTCAGACCTCCGGCTTGCGACAGATGAACGCGAATGTAATCGATCAGGCGCTCGGAGCGCAGCCGCGCAGCGTGCTCGGGCTGGTCATTCGCCAGGCGGTGGTGCTGGTGGGCGCGGGCGTCGGCATCGGCCTGCTTGCGGCGCTCGCCGTCACGCGGCTCCTCGTCAGCTTGCTGGTGGGCGTTACCTCTTATGATCCTCTTACCTTTGCCAGCGTCGCGACTTTACTGGTGGCGGTAGCGCTCGTCGCCTGTTACATTCCCGCTCGCCGCGCCGCGCGCGTCGATCCTATGGTCGCGCTGCGGCATGAATGATAGAGGAGGAGCAAGGAAGAAGGCGAGCGTGCCGCGCCGCGCTCCGCTGGAAAGCTTCCGCGCACGAAAGCCCGCAGTTCGCGTTTCATGGAAGCAGGTCCTTGTGCCTTGCTGTGCTGCGAGCGGAATCGCCCATGAGGCTACGCAACGGTGGCAAGCCCTTTCTTTTCGACCAGCGATAGCAGCTTGAGCGAGGCGCCGGAAGGCCGCT
>Ga0207055_1208_pt1 | contig 11029 bp, 9 predicted proteins | sample Alteio_BWMinCont_57_FD_153293 | JGI IMG/M metagenome (GOLD analysis project Ga0207055, IMG submission 153293) | Enriched cells from forest soil in Barre Woods Harvard Forest LTER site, Petersham, Massachusetts, United States -... | ecosystem: Environmental > Terrestrial > Soil > Temperate forest >...
ACTTTGAACAAGGAGAGGCACATGGCAAGTAAGTTTCATTTTAGTCTTAATTCAATAAAACCGCAAAAAAGCACAGCGCAAGGAAATCTTACATCGGTCACATCAAAAGAGGTTCCTGGCTTTGAGAAAATCTCCTTTCAAAACTTAAAGTTAAATAAAAGCTCATCATTTGATCCAATTTGGCATCCTAATGCAAATAAAATAGGTTACGTCGTTGCTGGCAGCGTCCTGATTTCGATGCACACGCCAAAGTCAAATGAAATTTTCCAGGCATCTCAAGGAGAGATGTTCTTTATCCCGCGAGGATATGTCCACTATATTGCCAGTATGAATGATTCTGAAGCTGAAATTATCTTTGCACTCGATGCCACACAGCCTGAGCTGATGCAGCTTACAAAAGCCTCTTTTTCATTGTCTAATGAAGTGTTTCAGCAAACGCTTCACACAAAGCCTGAATTTTTTGATGGCCTGAAAAAGGCAAAAAAGGATGATCTTTTTAAAACAGTGTCAAAACTCCCCTCAGCAAGCTCTTCATCTCGCTATAAATTCAACATTGCCAAAAGCAAAAAACCGATAACCACAAAAGGCGGCTATCTGCAAGTTGGCACAAAGCCAAATCTTGAAACGCTCGATGGTCTTGCAATCCTTGGTTTTGGCTTAACTCCAAATGGCGCTGTCGAGCCTCATTGGCATACAAATGCGGGCGAGCTTGTCTACATAGTAAAGGGCCATACTCAAATAACTGTATTATCACCCGACGGTAGCGTAGAGGTTATGGATGTAAAAGGCGGAGAAGGAGCTTTTGCACCAGCATCGCACTTCCATAACATTTTAAACGTTGGCAAAGATGATGTGGAGGTGATTGCCTTCTTTAATAGCGAAGATCCTGATTATATTGGCTTTGGAGAAGTTGTGGGATCCTACTCAAATGAAATGCTTGGCTCAATTTTTAATGTACAGCCAAACTATTTTGATCAGTTCAAAAAACCAACAGGTCCGCTTGTAATCGTCCCAGTCTAGAAGAAAAGCTCTTGAGGTGCGTAAGGATTTTACGCACCTGAAGATAGAGTTCAACTACTCTTTATGAGCGTGAACTTTTTTGTGTTTGAATGGCATGCGCACTGTGGAGACAATATGCGCTCCACCTTTGTGTTTGGAAAGGTTTTTCACAATGCTTACAAAGGCTGCTTGTCGATAGTTATTGTCAACAAGCAAAACAGCTTTATTTGCCGGATCATTGAATATTGGAACATTCGGTTTAAAGTCTCTTTGGAATGTTCTTGTGTAGGCAGCATAGAACTTATCGCCGTGGGCAGCCAAGAAAGGATAGTCGCCTGAGCACATAATTCCTGTGTCTGTAGTTGGTCCATTTTGCACAATGAAGGACTTTTCTGTAAGACGGACCTCTTCGACAAACTCCAAACCTACATGCGTGTCGCCGCCATGCTTATGCTTTACCTCTTGGTAGATGGCAAGCCAAGCATCAATCTTGGTCTTGTTCGCATCTGTTTTATCATCATGGCGTAAATCATAGTAGAGAACGCCTACTCGTCCATCTTCTGTCACAGCAACAAAAGGTGTGAACGCTTGAGGATTTGCTGCATGCTTTGGCGTGCGGCTTACTCTTACAGAGCGAGACCAAGTGTGTCCGCCATCGCGCGATGTTGTGATAGCAATTTGAGGAAGCTTGTCTTCTCGGAACCTTCCTGTCTGGTACACCACATATAAAAAGCCATTTTTTGGGTTTACGTTGTAAGCTGGAGTATTATCGTTTTCACCTGTTCTTATTCTTGTACCAACACCGCCTGTAATTTGGCCAGTCGCTGAATAGGTGTAGCCGCCTGTAAAGACCTGGTTCACACGAATTTTCTTTATAACTTTAGCACGTGTTGTCCACTCTTTGCCAAAATCATTCGAGCGTACAAGGGCTATATCAAAACGGGTGAATTGGAATGGCCACATATCTGCTGTATACTGCGCATCTGTTGCTCCTGGTGCTGCATACTGTCTTCCCATAAAGTTTATAAGATGGCCGCTTAGGCGATGCTCTTTTGCTTTATGCCCTGTCCAGTGTTTAAAAGGGTGGCTATCGTTATGTGCTTTTGGCAAACAGACAACAACGTTGTTGGAAGTGTTGCAGTCATTTTGAATGCCGTTACTCTTATTTTTTGCCGTAAGATCTGGGAAGGGATCGTAGACCAACATGTGAGGCAAAAAGCTTTCGCCGCCATTTTTTGAACGGGAAATAAAGGTCGATGAGTGAAAAGAGGTGCCAGAGTCAAACTCATCCCAAACGTCATAGATAAAGTTATTGTGATTTCGATCGGCAGTAATTGAAGACTTATCATCAAAAGGCGTTGAAGATGCAGTAGAAGCTGTGTTTTGGTTTGCAGATAAAAAGACTGGAGGGCTCCATTTTTCGCCGCCATCAACAGAAGATGTCACAACAATGCCTTCCTGATTCATCGTATTGATATCTTGTGTGGCGTTGATAACAAGTGCTGTAAGAAAGACCTTTTTGCCATCTTTAGAAAAGGTAAGCCAAAGGTCTGAGACTCTTTGGATAATGCCTCGATCGCAAATTTGAAAAGGAACTTTTGTTGTTTTCCATGTCTTTCCAGAATCCTTGGAAAAGGCAATTCCTGCTTCTATTGCGCCGCCGTTTGAGATTCTATGTTTTTGCCAAGCTGAGACGATGTGATTTGCATGCTTGGGGTTGACTGCAACTACAGGCTCAGCCGCACTTCCCCTGTGAATGGTTGTTGTTGCATTAAAAACCTCTTGCCTATCGAGACAGCCATTTCCGGCTTCAAGCGGAAGCACAGCTGTCAGCGAGAAGGTCATAAGAGCTCCCACAACAAGCCTTTTCAGGCTTTTTGTATAAAGATGATCCATCGTTACTCTCCCCTGTTAATTTCTATATAATTATTTGTAATAACTTTAAAAAAATTATTTTACAAGAAAAAGTATAAACTCATATATTTACACAGGACGTTTGAATCCCTTGCTGTTGCAAGGGACTTAGGGAGAGTATTTTATATTACGCCTTAAGTTACTCTTTTCGCTCTTCTCTTTCTTTTGGGGGGGGAGCTTTTTTAAAAGGCTCGCCATTTAAATGAGTAAGGTTTTGAAAGATGTCTGCTAAATCTTCAACATCTCTTACGCGATCTTTTGGTACAACAAGTACTTTCAGATTCGGCAGCTCTGAGCCCAGCTGCTGGACATGCTCACGTCTTGTAACCATCTGACACGTTCCGCCAACATTAAGCGTTGTCAGGGTTTTGATTTTTACAAGATCATTTAAATGAGCACCGCGTTGATCACTTGTTCTGCATTTTGAGTTGTTGAATAAATCGAGCTCTTCAAGTTGAGGAAGTTTTGAAAATATAGTTCCAATTACATAGCCTCTCATATCAACTCCTGAAAGTCTTATGACTTTTAGCTTTTGTGGCAGATTGTGTTGAAAAGTATTGAGCGCATGTGTCTGGAGCTGACCACATCCAGTAAGATCGAGAACTTCAAGCTCATCTCTATTAAGACGATCTAAAACATGGTTTTTGATCTGTAGGCAGTCTGCAAGACGAAGACTTGTTAGCTTCATTTTCGCAAAACTTCCAACATCTTTATCGGTAACGAGCGATCCCGAAAGATCAATCTTAGTGAGGCAGGGAAGCTCAGCCATCTTTTTAGCAGGCACATTGACACAACGCACAAAGCTTATTGCCGTTATCGAGGCTGCATGCTTCTTAACATATGGGTAAACTTTTCCCAGGCCTTCTTTGCCTTGTGGTAAAGCGCCGAGTGCTGGGTCAAGAAGAACGGGATTTTTCGCAACTGTTCGACTAAGAAGCTCTCCACGAAATACCTTATCTCTTACTTGATTTCCGGCCTCACCATTGCAAGTTCCTTTGCATACAAGTATAAAATCGCGATACTCCTGAGGCGTTGAAATAGCAAAGTGAGCAATATTGGCTACAAGATCACTCGAAATATTATGAAGGTTTTTTGCTGAGGTTGCAGCTCCGGCAGTTCCATCTTGAACTAAAGCTACTTGTGTTGCACTCTGTAATGAACCCATATTATTTTCCTAAATAAAATTAAAAAGAAAATTATAACAAAAAAATAATTACTGTCAACAAGTTATTTAGTGTAAGCTATTTACTGTTATAAGAGAGCGCCTTTTAAAATAAAAAGAGCTATACAAAAATAGATCACAATTCCTGTAACATCCACAAGAGTTGCCACAAGTGGTGCTGAAGCTGTAGCTGGATCCCAGCCTACTCTTCTGAGAATTAGTGGTAGAAAGGAGCCGGCGACTGAGCCCCACAAAACAACGCCTATTAACGCTAAAAAGATGGTGAGAGCAATAAGTGCCCAGTGCTCTCCATAAATATCTGAAAAAGCACTAAAGAGAGAGACGCGTAAAAAGCCAATACATCCCAAGATGAAGCCTAAAAAAAGGCCTGAAAAAAGCTCTCTTTTCATAATCCGTGCCCAATCTTTCACGTGAACCTCTCCAAGAGCTAAAGCCCTTATGATCAAGGTAGATGATTGCGAGCCTGCATTACCCCCGCTTGAAATAATAAGGGGCAAAAAAAGTGCCAGAACTACAGCTTTTGAAATCTCGCCCTCAAAATAGCCCATAGCCGTTGCTGTAAACATCTCACCTAAAAAGAGCAAAACAAGCCACCTTACGCGCTTCAGCATCAGATGAAAAAAGGGGGTTTCCATATAGGGCTCATCTAACGCCTCCGTACCGCCAACCTTTTGCATCTCTTCTGTCGACTTCTCAGAAAGAATACGCAAAATATCGTCAACTGTCACAATGCCCTGTAAAACGCCCTTGTCATCGACTACAGGAAGTGCCACGCGATCGTGCTCTTTAAAAACTTGAAATGCTTTTTCAAGGTCGTCTAGAACCGATAAAGAAACGAATCTTTTATCTGTAATTTGGTCAATTTTAGCCTGTTTTGCCGCAAATAAAAACTCTTTAATTTTTATATCGTCAAGAAGAACATTGTTATCATCTACGATATAGACAACGTTTACTGTTTCGCTATCGTGCCCATATTCGCGTATACGATCAAGCGCCTGCTCAACGGTCCAATCCATCTTTACTGAGATATAATCTGGCGTCATCAGACGGCCTACACTATCTTCTGGATAGCCAAGAAGTTTTAGAGCAACCAGCCTCTCCTCTTCTGACAAAAGTGCCACATACTCCTTAACAACCGCGCGCGGAAGCTCTTCTAAAAGAGCTGTACGGTCATCTGGCGACATTTCATCCAAGATAGTTGCGGTTTGCATGTGAGAAAGAGAATGCAGGATATATTTTTGGACTCGAGGCGTAAAATATTCAAAAGTAGCTGCAGCAAGCTTAGGGTGCAGAAGACTAAAGACAAACAAATGATCATCTTCGCTTTTGTCTTCAAGAAGTTCTACAATCTCAAAGGCAGAAAGCGGCCTAAGAACATTTTTTAATAGGTAGACATTTTTCTCTTTAATTAGCTCGCTTATAGATAGCAAGGTCTTCCCTCTTGTTTCTTTTCACCTTTTTTAACTCATTTGTGTATAAAAGCAAGAGTAATTTAAGAAATGGCTGGACACATGCATGGGAAGCCCATGCATGTGTAGCTACCGATTAATCGATTTTCTTAATAGCAATAAATGCGCTTGAAGTTAGACCATTTGTAGGATCGATAAGTTCAAGCGTTCCGTCGGTGTTATTGACTACTGAGAAGGTTGTTGACGCAAAAGCTCTTCTATCAATTATAAATGTTATACTTGACCAGTTAAAGTCTTCTGCTATACAGAGCGGTGTATTGACTGTACCACCAATTTTGAGGGCAAAATTGCGGCCATTGAAAAAACTACCGCCCATGCCAGCATCTGTCCAGATACCTCCAAAAGATACCTCATACACTCCTGGCACTGTGGCCGTATACACTCCAGGACTTGTTCTTGAGATAAAGCCGCTTTGAGTCAACGAATCATTAAATATGATCGGAGCACCTACTACCACCTGTTGGGTACTCATAGTTGAGTCTGCAACATCAACAATAAGTGTCGTTATACCGCCAGACACGGCAGGTCCCGATGGTCCTTGAACACCCTGAGTCCCCTGATTGCCTTGAGCACCCTGAACACCCTGAAGACCTTCTACGCCTCTCTTTCCTCTTTCTCCTCGTCTTCCAGGCGCGCCAGGAGCACCTGGTTCTCCACTCTCCCCTCTTTTACCCCTTTCATGACTGTCGCTGTGCTCCCTATGCCTTTTTTGCTTATCTGCAGCCATTTTCATTGTAAGAGGCGAACCCTCTGCAAACGCTGTATTGCATAGGCAAAATAAAGCAAATAACAAGCTTTTTCCTTGAATCGATCTCATAAATAAACTCCTTTAATTAATTTGCTTTATTGTTATAAAAGCAGTGGAGACTAGGCCAGTGCCAGTTAGATCAACTAATTGAATATTAGTTGTCGAAGCATTCACTACACTGAACGTTGTATTCGGAAGTCCCGCTTCTACAAAAAACGTAACCGTTGCAAAGTCAAAAATTGGCGAGGTATTTAGTGTTGTAAGAGTGGCCTGACGAACTACTGCACTATTTACGGCTAGGGCAATTTCGCCATTGCCAGATGGTGATGCAGTTGAAGGGGTTGCCCAACTTGCTCCAAACGTCACCTCATACACTCCAGGATTTAAAACGGTATAGACACCAGGCGCTGTTCTGGAAACGTTTCCTCCTTGAGAGACAATACTATTGAAAATTATAGGATCACCGGGAGGCACCGTTTGGCTTGCTTCAGTGGTAGTGGCAACATCAGTTATAAATGTCGTTATGGCTGTAGATCCTGGAGTTCCAGGCACTCCAGGTACTCCTGGGCCGCCCTGAATGCCAGGAACACCGTGCCTTCCTCTAAAACCCTCTGGTCCTTCAGTGCCAGGAGGTCCTTGAACGCCATGCTCACCTATTTTTCCGTGATGGCCTCTTTTTCCTCTGCGGCCACTATGCTCACTACGCTCACTATGCTCTCTATGCTTTTTGACTTGGATTATTTTCAGGCTAGAGTCCTTTTGAGAGGCGCTCCCATTTGCCTGAGCATGAACTTCGGCAAAAGCTATGCCGCTTACATAAAAGACAGAAAAAAACAAACTTGTTAAAGCGACTTGGGCGATCCTCATAGGGTCCTCATTGTTACAGCTTTTTTCAAAAAATATAGTCTATAAAAATCTGCTATGCAATTTTCTTAATGGCAAGAAAGAAACCAACATTTCCTCCGTCCCTAGCAATAGTTATAGAATTGTTGGGTGCTGGTGTATTATTTACTACCTCAATAGTAGTGGGCTCAGATGCCACATCGATAATAAGCGATAATACTTGCCAGTCACCCTCTGATGAAATTCTGCTCTGAGGAAGTACAACACCACCTACCTGCAGGGCAATAATTGGGGCTTGAGTTCCGGGAGAAGTAATTATGAAAGGTCCGCCATAGGTCACCTCATAGGTGCCTGTTTCTGATAATGTAAAAACACCAGTTGGTGTGGTGCCCGAAATCGAACCGCTCTCAGAAACAGTCATATTAAAAAGAACAGGTGCACCCCCAGCTACTGGTTGATTAGAAAAAGGATCACTAAACGCAATTACGGAAATAAAATCGGTTATCGCTGTTGTTCCATCAACTCCCGGAGCGCCTGGCGGGCCTTGAACACCTGGAGAGCCAGGACTTCCTTGATGGCCTTGCGGGCCTTGAACACCTTGAAGGCCAGGCTCACCCACACGTCCATGATAGCCTCTTTTCCCACGATGGCCGTGCTTTCCTCTTTTGCCACTGTCGCTGTCAGAGTGACTGTGTTCCTGTTTTGCATAGAGAGACAACGGACTCAATATGCAAAGCATACTTAACGATAATTTGATCAAACTCTTACGAAACTGTATCATACTTCCTCCCACTAGGGAATATTAGAAAAGCTGCAGCATACGTATTAAATTTGAAATTGTCAAATTTTACGAAAAATTTTTTTGTTTTGACCATTTCCATATCTTTGATTTTTTATTTGATTTTTGTAGAAATAAAATATTTTTTTATTTATAATTTGTTTTAATAAAATATTAATAATTAGGTATTTATATGACTAGTTTAACAATAACAGTAGCAGTATCTGCACAAGTTCATAATGAAATACACGATAAATCAAAAGAGACTGCTAAAAAAGAAGCTCATCAACAAGAGGCTGCAGCAAAAACAGAAGAAGAGAGCACAGAAAAAAATGCAAAGAAAAGTGATGCTTCTGCAACAGAAAATAAAGGTTCCATATCTACTCTTGTGATCAGCACAAGCTTAAGAGAAGAATCAAAAAGTCGAAAACTTGCCATAAGAATAAAAGAAAAAGTTGATTCTATGAAAGTTCCTTGTGAATATTTGGATTTAAAAGACTATCCTAAACTTCCTCTTTGTGATGGTAAAGACTGTTTTAAAAATGAAGAAGTTTTAAAATTGAGCGAAAAAATTAAAAAGGCAGCCGTTATCTTTTTTGCCTTCCCTGTTTATAATTATGACGTGAGCGCTGCTGCTAAAAATTTGATCGAAGTAACAGGCTATTCTTGGAAGGATAAAGTAGTTGGCCTTATATGTGCAGCAGGCAGTCCAAAATCCTTTATGAGCCCATTAAACCTGGCAAATTCGTTGATGCTGAACTCCAACTGCACAATTGTGCCAAAATATGTGTTTGCAGAACCTTCCGATTTTTCTGAAAAGGGTGCTTCGATAAGCCAAGGTTTAGATACTCGGTTAGAGACTCTTGCCAAAACAGGAACAAGGCTTGCTTCTGCTCTTGAACTTGTAAAGGCTATGGAATAATATATATTCAAAAATTAAAGGTCTTTTATGGACGCACAAAATTTTACAAATCTTTTAGTTGTCGGATCTGTCTCACTTCTTGCAGCAATTAGTCCTGGACCCGATTTTTTAATCGTTGTCCGAAATAATTTAGTCTATTCAAGAAGATCCGGTTATTTTACGGCTTTAGGCGTATCTCTCGCACTCATCGTTCACCTTTTCTACACGCTTGTCGGCATTGGCGTTTTGATTGCCGAATCCCCTCTTATCTACAACCTGATAAAATATGCAGGCATTCTCTATCTCTTCTATCTCGGCTTTACAAGTATCTACTCCTCATTAAAAAAGACGGAAGAAATGAACCTGAAATATAGTAAATCACAAGAAGATCTTCCGCCCTTAAAGGCCATTCAGCAAGGTTTTTTGACAAATCTTTTAAATCCGAAGTGCGCGCTCTTTTTTATCAGCCTATTTTCTCAGTTTATCTCGCCTGAAACACCCTGGACTCACCGCATTGAATATGCAGTTGTTAATTGGTCGGTAACTCTTTTATGGTTCTGTTTCCTCTCCTACATAATTACAGGCAAGTTTTTAGCATCAAGAATGGATCGATTTCGAAACTCAATCGATCGCATAATGGGCGCCCTCCTTATGCTCCTAAGCGCCCGCATGCTCTTTGCCTAAACAAAAATATGGATTGCAACCACACATTGTAGCTTAGACTTTAGAGCCAGTTGCAAAAATCGTTTAAGCTCGCGAAGCGTTGTTCTTAAGCGAAGCTCCTTCGGAGTGCTGCGCTCTGCGCAGCCCTAAATTTTGCAAGACTCTTGAAAGCGATGGTTTGTGTTGAATGAGGGCTGCGCAGAGCGCAGCACTCCAAGGAGCTCACTTCGTTCGCTCAAGCCACATTAAGCGATTTTTGCAACTGCCTCTTTAGCCTGCGCCTTACACGATCTTTTTGCAAAACAATCCTCTGCATTGGGTACGTTAGGCTGCAACGGACTAAAGGCAGTTGTTACAAGCTCAGACTAAAGAGGCAGTTGCAAAAATGATGACGCTTATCTAATCGCATCTTTTCTTGCCCGTTTTCTTGCACTTTTTTAGCCTACTTTCTCAAGTATGTCGTAAAAAAGTGCAAAAAAAACGGTCAAGAAAACCTGCAATTATCTAAGCATCCTGATTTTTGCAACTACCTCTAAAGTCTAAGCTACAATGTGCCATTACAATCCTCCCTGGATTATGATGTGGAGCTTCTTAAAGATTTAAAGAATTGGGGAAGATCATAAGCAAAGTCAAAGGCTTTAAACGTGTTCTGGTCTACCTTGTATGCCTCAAAGGTCTCCACGAGCGTAATTTCAACCCCTTCAAGTTGCGCTTTCAAAAGCTCAACTTGATGCCGCAATTGAGAAAGAATTTGTCCTCGATCTTTTAAAGGAGGCTGAGGATTTGCATTTCCTTGTGCGCTTTCCTGTGCATTTTCCTGCCCTGCAGCATTTATGCTTTTTGGTTCAATAGAAACGTTAAAGCGGATGCTCTTCAGAGCTTTGAGTTGCTCTAAAGGTTCACTCCAAAAAGCTACAAGGTCATTTTCTTCACCTACTACAACTTCTAAAGTCTGAAGTTGATGAAGTTCTCTCAATCTATCCACATCTTGATCTTGAAGCAAGCCATGTACAACCAGATTCTTTAGACGCTTGAGATGGCGGACATTTTCTAAAAACTCTTTAGGCATTACGTGTGCTTTGTACGCACACACAGCAAATGCTTCAATCTTTTCAAGCTGTCTTAAATATTGATAATCCTCAGCATCCAAATCTTCTGACTGTTGTAAGAGAGCAAGATGTTTTAAACTGTGACTCGTTGAAATATAATCTGCAAACTGAAGTGTATTTGTGCCAACGCCAAGGATTAAGCTTTCCAGCTTCTTCATACCCTTAAATACTTTCAAACTTTCGCGCGTAAGTACTGTCTCAGAGTCGAAGCAGTTTACAAGGCAAAGTTTTCTAAGCTCTTTAAACTCGCCCACATGAGTTAAATCTTCATCTGTTAAGCCATGATGGCAAACAGAAAGTGTCCGGAGAGGCAATCCTTGTAAAAAGCGAAGCCTTACCTCTTTTTGAGCAGAAAATCCAAGAGTTTTCAGCGATCCTTGCTTTTGGATCTCTAAAAGCTGCGCGTTACAGAGCGTTCCATA
>Ga0207055_1180_pt3 | contig 11025 bp, 9 predicted proteins | sample Alteio_BWMinCont_57_FD_153293 | JGI IMG/M metagenome (GOLD analysis project Ga0207055, IMG submission 153293) | Enriched cells from forest soil in Barre Woods Harvard Forest LTER site, Petersham, Massachusetts, United States -... | ecosystem: Environmental > Terrestrial > Soil > Temperate forest >...
CAGACCTGCCAGCGCAACGCCAATGGTCAGCAAGGTTGTTGCCACGGGACGCGCAATAAAGGGGGCCGAGAGGTTCATTCGGTGACCTCTTCGATGGGGCCGGAGGTGGCGCCCCCGCCAAAGCGCCGCGCGATTTTATCAAAGCCTAAATAAATGACCGGCGTGGTGAACAGGGTCAGGACTTGGCTTACAATCAAGCCGCCGACGATGCTGATACCGAGGGGGTGCCGTAATTCGGAACCAACGCCTGTGCCCAACATCAAAGGCAGTGCGCCAAGCAGGGCTGACATGGTCGTCATGAGAATAGGGCGGAAGCGAAGCATGGCAGCCTGATGGATGGCTTCGCGTGGTGGTTTGCCTTCGACGCGCTCGGCTTCTAAAGCAAAGTCGATCATCATGATGGCGTTTTTCTTGACGATACCGATCAGGAGGATAATGCCGATAATACCGATGATCCCCAGATCGTCGCCGGCCAATATCAACGCTAGCAAAGCGCCCACACCGGCGGAAGGTAAGGTTGAAAGAATGGTGACGGGATGAATATAGCTTTCATAGAGAACGCCAAGCACGATATAGACCGTCACAATGGCGGCTAAAATCAACAATAATTCATTGCCGAGCGAAGAGCGGAACGCCAGGGCTGAGCCCTGAAAATTGGTCATGACGCTGACCGGCATACCGAGTTCATGCTCTGCGTTTTCGATAGAGGTAACGGCATCACCCAGTGAAGCGCCGGGTGCCAGATTGAATGACATCATCGCCGCTGGAAATTGGCCGAGATGATTGACTTGTAATGGCGCTGCTTGTTGCTCGATGGTCGCGATGCTGGTCAATCGCACCTGTCCGCCGCCCGCCGACGGCAGATAGATAGATTCCAGCGAAGACACGCTTGGTGTCGCGTTGATGATGACGCGATATTGGTTCGACTGCGTGAAGATGGTTGAGACAATACGTTGCCCGAATGCATCGTAAAGTGCGTTATCGACCGTAGCTAGCGTGATGCCGAGCCGCCCCGCAGTATCACGATCGACATTGATGTAATCGGCCAGCCCTTGTTGTTGCAGGTTGCTCGCGACATCTTCCACTTCCGGCAATTGGCGTAATTTATCGACGAGTTTCGGTGCCCATATCGCGAGCTCGTCGGGATTGGCATCTTCCAGCATGAATTGATATTGCGTGCGGCTGACGGTGGTATCGATGGTTAAATCTTGCACCGGCTGCATATAAAGCGAGATGCCGGATACGTTTTTGGTTTCTTTCGTCAGGCGGCGAATAATATCGCTGGCGCTTTTACTGCGCTGATCGTGCGGCTTCAGGTTAATCAAAAAACGTCCGCTGTTGAGTGTGACGTTGGTGCCGTCGACGCCAATAAAGGATGACAGGCTGTCGACATCGGGGTCTTTCAAAATGGCCGCTGCCAGTGCTTGCTGCCGGTCGGCCATGGCGGCGTATGAAATGGCTTGAGGTGCTTCTGAGACCCCTTGAATGAGACCCGTATCCTGCACCGGAAAGAAGCCTTTCGGGATAGCAACATATAAGACAACCGTGAACGCCATTGTCGCCAAGGCCACCAGTAAGGTCAGCGCTTGATGATCGAGCACCCAATCCAGACGGCGGCCGTACCAGTTGATAACGGATTCGAACCAGCTGGTGCGATGCCGGGCACGTTCTTCCTCTGGTCTATGGCGCAATAGTTTGGCGCACATCATTGGAACGAGGGTCAATGATACCACGGCCGAAATCATGATCGTGACCGAAAGCGTGATGGCAAATTCGCGAAACAGACGGCCCACGACATCGCCCATGAATAGCAAGGGGATCAGAACGGCAATCAATGAAATGGTCAGTGATATAATGGTGAAACCGATTTCGCTTGAACCTTTCAATGCTGCATCCAAAGGCTTTTCACCCTGTTCGATATAGCGCGAAATATTTTCGATCATGACGATGGCGTCGTCGACAACGAAGCCGGTTGCAATCGTGAGTGCCATTAAAGAGAGGTTGTTCAAACTGAACCCCGCTAGATACATAATGGCAAAAGTGCCGACGATCGACAGCGGCACCGATAGGCTCGGAATAATTGTCGCCGGTATATTGCGTAGAAAAACGAAAATCACGGCAACGACCAAAGCCACCGCCAGCAATAGTTCGATTTCGACATCATGCACCGAAGCGCGGATCGTCGTCGTACGGTCGGTAAGGACGGCGACATCGACCGCGGCGGGAAGGGCAGCTTTTAGGCTTGGTAGCAGGCTTTGAATCGTATCGACGACTGAAATGACATTGGCGCCTGGCTGGCGTTGAATGTTGAGAATGACGGCTGGGGTTGTGTTCATCCAGGCACCCAACCGCGTATTTTCCGAGCTATCCAGAACTTCGGCGACATCACTCAAACGAATAGGTGCGCCGTTCTTGTAAGCAACCACGATGCCTTTATATTCATCGGCGCTTTTCAATTGGTCGTTGGCATTGATGGTATAGGCCTGCATCGGCCCGTCAAAACTGCCTTTCGGCGTGTTGACGTTGGCGTTGCTGATGGTGGTGCGCAGATCGTCAATATTAAGGCCGTAAGCCGCCAGCGCCTGAATATTTGCCTGAATACGTACGGCAGGCCGCTGGCCGCCGGAAATGCTGACAAGCCCCACGCCTGGTAGTTGCGAAATCTTTTGTGCCAGACGCGTGTCGGTTAAATCTTCAACCTGCGTCAGGGGTAACGTTTTTGACGTAACCGCCAGTGTCAAAATCGGCGCATCGGCCGGATTAACCTTGGCGTAGATCGGCGGCGCAGGAAGATCGGCGGGCAGCAGATTGCCGGCGGCATTGATGGCGGCTTGCACTTCCTGTTCAGCGATATCGAGGTTAAGGCTGAGATCGAACTGCAGCGTTAGAACCGACGCGCCCGCCGAGCTGACCGAGGACATCTGGTTCAGGCCTGGCATCTGGCCAAACTGGCGTTCCAGCGGCGCGGTCACAGCCGATGTCATCACTTCCGGGCTGGCGCCGGGATAAAAGGTTTGTACCTGAATGGTCGGGTAATCGACTTCAGGCAGCGCCGATAAGGGTAAAAAACGAAACGCGACGATGCCAACCAAAAGAATGGCTGCCATCAGCAACGATGTCGCTACTGGACGCAGAATAAAGGGGCGTGACGGACTCATCCAACTCCCGCCTTATCGGCCAAGACGCAAAAACACATTCATGGATTGCTCCGATGCTGTTTTGAACTATCGGGCTGGGTGGGGGCATCGGAGGAATCGGGCTTATCGGTTGGTAGTGTAATTTTTGCGCCATCGCGTAGTTTGTCGGCACCGTCGATCACAACTTTGTCGCCGGGCGAAAGCCCATCTGTGATAGCGACGTTGTCACCCTGCGATGGCCCCAGTTTGACCGGCTTTACGCTGACGGTATTATCGTCTTTGACGAGGTAAACGAAAGTTCCCGGTGCGCCACGTTGGATAGCGGCCGATGGAACGATGGTCGCATCATGCAGCGTGTCGACCAGCAATACGATATTGACGAACTGGTTGGGGAACAGAATGTTGTCCTGATTGTCGAACCGCGCCCGCATTTTGATAGTGCCGGTGGTTGTGTCTATTTGGTTATCGACCGACTCCAGTTTGCCGACTGCCAGTTTAACGCTTTGGGTGCGATCAAAAGCCGTGGCTTGCAATTCGGCGCCAGAGGCGAGGCGTTTCATCACGGCGGGCAAATTGTCTTCCGGCAGGGTGAAAATGACGGTGATTGGCTGTAGTTGGGTAATCGTCACGAGGCCATTGGCATCGCTCACTTGGACATAATTACCCTGATCTACTTGCCGCAGGCCAACGCGGCCCGACACCGGTGCCACGATATGACAATAAGTCAGATTAAGTTTGGCGGTATTGATCTGCGCCTGATCGGTTTGCACATTGCCTTCATATTGTGCAACCAGAGATTCTTGCGTATCGAGTTGTTGCTTGGCAATGGAATCCTCGGCCACTAATTTACGGTACCGCGCCAGATCAAGTTGCGCATCCTTCAGCAAGGCTTCGTCGTGTTGCAAGGCACCGCGTGCTTGTTCAAGTGTTAATTGATAGGGGCGCGGATCGATCTCTGCCAGAAAATCGCCTTGACGTACCATCTGGCCTTCTTGAAATGCGACTTGAATGAGCTGTCCGTTGATTTGGGTGCGGACGGTGATATTCGCAAGCGGTGTGACAGTGCCAAGTGCTTGCTGCGCGATATCGACATCGCCTTTTTCAGCGGTGGCGAGGACAGCAGGTACCGGGCCGTTCCGGCCTTGATGTCCACCGTGGCCACCTTGTTGTGCGACCGATGGATGGACAAACCAGAAAATGATACCAATGACCAGAACAACCAAAGCTACCCCGGCCGTGCGCCGGTTTAGCGCTTTCTTTATCTTGACCATGTAGCACCGCGTAATGAGGTTTTAGGCGTAAAAACAAAAGCTTACCAAAGGCTTACGCTGTTGTCTGGAGTCAGGTCAATAACGACTAATCATGGCGTGAAAAAGGCACTTGTCTGGGGGTATCTGGCAAGGCTCCTCTAAAGGGGAACCCAAGGGATTTTTGCCCGATCCTAAAGCATTTGCCTCGCTGAATGAGTTCTAATAAACTCAGATTCGGCATTTGACGCGTTGTTTTTGGCCTTGCCAAAACCGAAGTGTTGCATGCATCATTAACTGCTTTTGTAAGTCTTCCCATCAACCAGCATCAAGGAATACATCCTATGGCTACAGCAGCTCAACCCACCGTTACCCTCAAGAACATCGCCGCCGATTTGGCTGAAAAGTGGGATATGCCGAAGAAGCAAATGAATCAGATCATCGTTGAAGATCTGGTTGCATCGCTCGTCAAGAACCTGAAAAAGGGCAACCGCATTCGTATGGGTGGCTTTGGCATCTTGCAAGTGCGCAAGCGCGCTGCACGCATGGGCCGCAATCCTGCGACCGGCGAAGCCATTTCGATTCCCGCGAAGAAGAAGATCGCCTTCCGCGCGAGCAAAGAACTGAAAGAAGCCGTCGGCAAATAAGCTGACCGTTTATTACGGTTTCACGAAGGGCGGCTTGCAAAAGCCGCCCTTTTTGTTTGTCTAAAGATCGGGCCTCTTTAAGCCCTTTATATGGGCGTCTTGGCCTTATCTGCGTACATCATGATTAAAAGAGAAAAGACGCCAAGGATCAGAAAACCCGACACAATGGGCGTCAGGGTATTATTATAAAGCTGGCCGATGACGGCACCCAATATCATGGAAATAGCCGATGATGTGGCGCCAATAACTGCCGAAGCTATGCCGGCTACGTGCCCCATCGGTTCCATCGCTATCGCATTCAAGTTTCCGATCATCAATCCAAAACTGAAAAATAAAATGGCGGCGTAGAGTAGAAACATCCATAACTGGATTTCGACCACAAAATGTATGCCCAGGAAAATCAAAGACGCGAAAACAATGCAAAGCGTGGAGCGAAAGCAAATGTAACGCATGCCAAGTTTTTCCACAAAACGTGAATTCAGCAGAGAAGCGCCGCCCAATATCAGCGCGAGCAGACCGAAATAAACTGTGAACATTTTTCCGGTATTGAATTGAACCTGAAATATTTGCTGAGAGGAATTTAAGTAACCGATAAAGCTGCCGAAACAGATGCCCATGCAAACCATGTAGCCCATGGTGACGCGATTATCGATCACTTCCTTAAAGCCATCCACGATATTTTTTACATGAAAGGGAATGCGTTTTTCCAGCGGCAACGTTTCTTCCAGCCGCAAGTTCAGCCACACCGTGATAAGGATCGAATAGGCGATATAAAGCAGGAAAATATAGCGCCATGAGGTGAGGAGAAGGATTGCCTGTCCAAGGCTGGGGGCAATCGCTGGCACCGTGATAAAAATCATCATAATAATCGACATGATCCGCGCCATATCGCGGCCACTGTATCTGTCGCGTACAATAGATACGGCCGAAACATAAGGCCCCGCTACGCCAAGCCCTTGAATAAAACGGCCGGTGAGGAGGAGAGTGAAGTCTTTTGTCAAAAAGCAGATGACACTACCCGCCAGATAAAAACCGATGCCGATATAGAGAATTTTCTTTCGACCCATGGCATCGGAAAGCGGGCCGCAAACCAGTTGGCCCAGAGCCATGCCAATGAAAAGAAAGCCGATAATATATTGAACGTGGTTGGGGTTAGAGACGTGAAATTCATCGCCCATGACGCTAAGCGACGGCAAAAGCGCATCGATTGAAATGGCGATAATTGACATTAAAAACGCCATTAAAATAGTGAATTCTTTTATACTCGTGCGCGAAATTTGGGTGGTATTAACGTCGGACATTCATTCTCTCTGTCAGGGATGAGATCAGCATTCCTGCGATAACCTTCTGATTGTTAGCTTAAAAACTCGAATGTGAATTTTCGAGGTTTCCCGATTTGTTTTCCCGAATTCTACCGCTGACTTTTCGAAGACTTGGTAATCAGAATAGCGCAGGAGGTTGCGGCGTCAATGCCTAAGCTCGCCTTTAGTTCTTTTGCTTTCGCGTCGGCACCTTACGGCTGCCGCAGGGATGTTGCTAGACGTGCGGATGGCGTAGATCTGAAGCAACCATCTGTACCATCAAGCAAACTCTTTTGCTCTGCTGTCACCTTCTCCAATTCACCCGTAGGAGAGGCATAGCTGACTCGATTTAGAGATGTTGGCTCCAGCTTCCCATTACTAATATTCGCATCATACGAACGTTCTTGAGACACAAAGCTCACGAGTTGCCATTTATACGGAATAGGCATGTCCGGAATACGAAGGGCGTCAACCGGAAGAACAAGTGTTGCGATACGCGTAGTTGCAAAGGAGTCACCAGACCATCCAATGCTTAACGATCTGACTTCTTGTGTTCCTCGTTGCCGATAGGTCAGCATGTCGCCGAAAACCCTGTACATTGGGTGCCGTTCTTGGCTAGGCACAAAACGCCCCGTGGCGCCGGGCATATTTTGCTCGACAACGCCGTCGATACATACACGCAATTGAGCATCCTCAAGATTATACCTTCTTGGAAACAGCTTATCAATTTGTGTTGGAGTAAATAACTGATCTGCTTCAGAAGACATTCCCCTATTGGAGTTATTTACGGTAGTGGCCGCAAAGTATGTAGCTCCGGTCTTTTTCCAATTTAACCAGCAATGAATGAGTGACCCGAGTGGATTCGAACCACCAAACGTTACATTCAGAGACAGTGAGGCACTGTCTGAAACAAGTCATTGGCGGACCGGAGGCGATAAATCTGATGGGGTGGGCACTGGGAAATATTGCTTAAACTTTATGGATCTTCCAAGGATCGATAACTTCTATGTCCAGATCATCAAAATGACGGGTATTACGCGTAATGATCTTTGCTCGTCGAGCAATAGCGATGCCTGCAATCAATGTATCTCGAAAGTCAACAATACGACCAGTTTTATGCCGTTTTGCTGCCAGAACAGCCGCACACCGCGCTGCTGACACATCAAAAGATAAAACGCGCTGGCTAAAACCTTCTTGCAACACTCGTTCAAATAAATCTTCTAGTTTTTTCCTTCTCTTACTATTGGGAAGAATTTCGAGACCGTATCGCACTTCGAAAACTGTTATTGTTGTCGTCCAAACAGATTCAGCAGGTTGCTGATCAAGCCAATGAATTATACTGCTATCGGGTTCTGTCTGCATCAAAACAGACAATACGTTTGTATCTAATACAAGCATCAGTTACCTAAATCTTACCGGATCTGCGTGCTGTCCACGATGTTCTTCAATCGGCTTTTTCAGTCCTTCACCTTTGAAAAGATGTGCAAACCAGGTGCCAAGTTTTTTAGGTGAGTCCGGGTTTTCGCAGGCCGCGGCGTTTAAAATGTTGCGCACTTCTTCCTCCATACTATGCCCGTGGCGAGTGGCCCGTAGCCGCAAACTCGCCTTAATCGCATCATCTATGTTTCTGACGACCAGCTGTGCCATATCCCCCTCCCTCCATAGTCAGTTTATGATATCATGATATCATTTTTACTGAGCCAATACAAGTCCTTTTGATGGTTGAAGTGGTGCACAAGTGCCTATATCCATTTTATGTAACTTCAATCACCCCCTTGAAATTCAATATGAAATTTAATGGCGGAGGGGATGAGATTCGAACTCACGGTACGGATTTCTCCGTACATTCGCTTTCCAAGCGAGTGCCTTCAACCACTCGGCCACCCCTCCGTCTTTAGGTCAATCTATAACCTGCGTGGCCTCTCGACCACGGGGGCTTTTCTATAGCTTATTTGCAGGTTTTTCAACCGGCATGTGCGCTTTTTGTGGGGCTGGCAACCGGCGTTAGGGCGTATTTTTGGATCATTTCGTAAACTTGGGCCGGCTTAACCGGCTTGTTGATATAGTCGTCCATGCCGGCCTTCAGGCATCTTTCCTTATCGCCCTGCATGGCGTCCGCCGTTAAAGCGACTATAGGGACGCGACGATTTGTCCCGGCCTCATGATCGCGAATGGCTCTGGTCGCCTCGAACCCGTCCATTTCCGGCATCTGACAATCCATGAAAATAATATCAAAGCAGCCTTCTTGCGCTTTTCGGGCCGCCTCGAGCCCATTGACTGCAAGCTCCACATCGCATTGAGCTTTAGAGAAAATAATTTTCATGAGTTGCTGGCTGATAGGTTGGTCTTCGGCAAGCAATACATGTATTCCTGGATAACTGAGAACGGCAGAGACCGCAACAGAAGCTGAATCATTTGACATCGTCGTAAGGTCACGGCCTGTAACGATGCCGGCAGCTGGCCGCCCACCTTTTTGCCACAGCAACACCAGCATGTCGAACAGTTGCGAAGGATAAATCGGTTTGGTCAAGACGCCAGCAACAATTGTTTCCTCAAGGTTGTAAGATTCGAGTGACATGCCCGGCGGCGCACACAGAATGACATAAGGCATAGTATGGAGGAAGAAGTGCGCAACATTTTAAACGCCGCGGCCTGCGAAAACCCGGACTCACCTAAAAAACTTGGCACCTGGTTTGCAAATAACCAGCCAGAATGAGTTGGGCTGGGACATAATGTTCGATAACCATCACGTGAGATTTGATCAATTCTTCCGGCGCGGGTTTTGCAACAGATGTTGCGGCAGGATCGATTTGAAACGGAACTGTAAACCAGAAAACCGAGCCTTTTCCGATCGTGCTACGTACGCCTATAGTGCCACCCATCATTTCGACCAGTTTTTTACTGATCGTGAGCCCAAGGCCAGTTCCGCCATATTTGCGCGTGGTTGATTCATGTTCTTGAGAGAATTTCTTGAAGATATAGGATATTTTTTCCGGCGCTATGCCGATGCCGGTATCCTCGATTTCAAAATGAAGGAATTCGTGCCCGTCTTTCTTTTGGCGTCCTGCACGAACGACGACATGGCCCTGTTCGGTGAATTTAAGAGCGTTGCCGAGCAGGTTAATGATGATTTGCCGAAGGCGTAACGGATCGCCCATCACATGAAGCGGCAAGTCGGAATCAAATTGCGTCAGAAGCGTTAGGCCTTTGCTGGATGCCCGGAGGTAAAGAAGATTGGTAACGGCCTGAATGGCTGAATGAAGATTGAAGGGGATCGATTCAACACTCATTTGTTCCGCCTCGATTTTAGACAGATCGAGAATATCATTGATAATTTCGAGCAAGGCTTCGGCGGATTGCAACGCCATTTGCAGCCACTCGCGCTGCTGGTTGTCGATTTCAGTATCCAATGTCAGCGTGATCATACCCATGACGCCGTTCATCGGTGTGCGAATTTCATGACTCATATTGGCCAGAAAATCGCTTTTAGCTTGAGTAGCGGATTCTGCTTGCGCCTTGGCTCTGGCCAGGCGCATCAGGTTGAGCCAATAGACCGCGAGTAAAATCACGACGATTAAGCAAGCGCTGAAAACGAAAACAACGATTTTATGTTCAAGTAACCATGCGGCGGGGTCGTCCTCGAAAGTAGTGCGTGGGTACGTGAAGGTAACGGTTTCTCTGCCATTGCCAATGGAGAGCGTGCGTGTGAGAACAAAAATCTCATCCGCATCGATTCCCAAAAGATGGTTCAAGTTATTGAGCCATGAGGATTTTTGTGAAACATTGTTTGCAACGACATCAGAACCGGTGAGAACGGATTCATCACCAATCATAACCTTAAAATTTTTCAAGGAAGAAGTAGGGTTGGCGGCGATAAGAAAGACATCCAAGTCGACGCTTAGATCGATAATGCCTCGCAAAGCTTGTTCTCGTTCGGCAGCCGTATCAATGGACACACCTTTACGATAAACAGGATAAAAAAGTTCAATGTCAGCTCGTGGACCCTCAGATATGGGCGTGAAATTTAGGGCATTTTGTAGAGGCTTTTGGAAAAGAATGATTTCATCCCGATCCCGCGCTTGTTCCAAGATGGTGCGTAGTGGCGTATTTGTCGCAAGGTCGAAGCCCATGAGCTTCCCATCTTCCGGCTGCCGATAGTAGATAGGAAAATGGCCTGGAACAGTCGTGTTGCTCGACAGGTCTTGTCCATGAATAACAAAATCAGGATCAAGTTTATGGGATTTATCTTTGAATGCAGCCAGTTGGTCATCGGGAACGAAGGGTATCCATGCCGTGGCTTCGATTTCCGGCCGTAGAACAAAATAGGGAGTTACGAATTCTATAAAGGCTTCGGATGAAACATCGCCTGTAACATTGAAGAACGATCGTAAACTAAGCAGCAAGTCGGTGTCGTTCTGTATGCCTTGCTGGACAGTAGCCATAATTTGATCAGTTTGTTGTCTGTAACCCGACATTTTCGTTTCATTTTCGAGCCGCAGCAAATGCCACGATAATAAGAAACATAAAGGCAATCCTATGCATAAAGTTAAGGGCATTACCCATACGCTTTTTTTAAAAAACCGACGCATCGTTCGTGTCCATAAAGCAGGTGATGGGATTTGTCTTCGAAGACTGCAAAACTGCAGCACAAAAAAACCTATCAACCGAGAGTGAATATTTTCTTATTTTTACA
>Ga0207055_1209_pt1 | contig 11016 bp, 8 predicted proteins | sample Alteio_BWMinCont_57_FD_153293 | JGI IMG/M metagenome (GOLD analysis project Ga0207055, IMG submission 153293) | Enriched cells from forest soil in Barre Woods Harvard Forest LTER site, Petersham, Massachusetts, United States -... | ecosystem: Environmental > Terrestrial > Soil > Temperate forest >...
CTCACCGACGGCTTGGGCAACACCGTGGACTTCAAAAACTCCATTATCATCATGACCTCGAACATCGGCGCGCGCTATCTCGAACGCCGGTCGAACCTGGGGTTCCAATCAGCCAGCGAAATCACCACCGACAAAAAGGTGGAGGACATGGTGCTGGGTGAGGTCAAACGCCTGTTCAACCCGGAGTTTTTGAATCGCCTGGACGAAGTGATTGTATTCAACGCCTTGACCGACGGAGACTTGCTGCAAATCATCGATCTTCTCGTCGGGCTGATGAATCAGAATCTGGCGCAGAAAAACATATCGATCACTCTGACCCCGGAAGCGGGCCGGTGGATACTTGAAAAAACTTGTGCCGACAGATCGTACGGCGCCCGCCCGTTGCGACGGGCTTTGCAAAAACACGTGGAGGACCCGCTTTCGGAAGCTTTGATTCAGGGCGAGATCCAGTGCCCGGCAGTCCTGGAAGTGACGTTATCGGGAGATGTCCTGTACTATCGGTCTGTGAACGACAAGCTGGTCGCGGCCACGCCGCTATCGCATTAACGCAACTGTCCATCACGCACTGCGGGACGACGCGCGGACAACCCACACCAAGCGGGATTTTGCGATTCCCAGTCCCAAGGACAACGGGGCAGCGGGTTTTCGATTTCGTCGAGTTTCCAGCCAACTGCCGGGGAACTTCCGGCATCGGAATCTCTAAGCTCAGATTAACGTAAAGGGAGACGGCAGCCTGTTGAGGATGAGTTCTGGCTCGCGAAGAACAATAATTAGGCAAGGATTGGGTATTGCAATCGTGACGCTCGGCCTCCTGGGCGGGCTCGCGCTTGCCGCCCCAGGATTCCACGCAGCAAAGCAACCCGCCTTCCGGCAACGCACCCGCCGGGCAGAAGCCAGAGGAAAAAAAGAAGCAGGAGGCGCCGCCCGCGGAGACGCAAACCCAGCCGGGGCAGCTCAAGCTCGAAACGCCGCAAGCGGAAGAAGCAAAAAAGCCAGAGCAGCAACCTGCCGCCCAGGCCCCCGGTCAGATTAAACTCGAGACGCCGAAGCCCGAGCAGGCCGAGCCGCAAAAGCCCCAGGCCGAAAAGCCGGCGGGGACGCCTAACTCGCCTGAAGCGCGAAAGGACCTAATTGAGGCCATCATCTTCCGCGGCAACCGGCGTATTCCCGCCAATACGCTGCGAGCGCGGATGTTCACGCACGTCGGCGACGCGTACGATGAAAGCTCGCTGGAGCGCGACTTCATGGCCCTGTGGAACACCGGGTATTTGGATGACATCCGGCTTGAGGCCACTGATGGTGAGAAAGGAAAAATCCTCACCTTCTACGTTCGCGAAAAGAAATTGGTCCGCAGCATCGACTATAAAGGCCTGAGCACCGTTCAGCAGTCCGATGTGCTGGATCGCTACAAGGAACGCAAGGTTCCGCTCTCGATTCAGTCCCAGTATGACCCGGTGGTTGTCAAACGGGCGGAAGTGGCGCTTCAGGATCTCCTGGCAGAACACGGCCGGCAATTTGCCAGCGTGCGCGCCCGCACGCGAAATATTCCCCCCCAACTCTGTGGCGTTGACCTTCATTGTGGTGGAGGGCCCCAAAGTCAAAGTGGGCCAAATTCGGTTTCGGGGTAATACCGTCTTTTCCTCGGCTCGGCTCGAGCGCGCCATGATATATTCGCGGCCTGTAGGCGCTCCGCCGTGGTTTTACTGGTTTCACAAAACCTACGACAAGGACAAAATCGAGGCCGACCTGGAAAAGATTCGCGAGGTTTACCAGGACCACGGCTACTTTTACGCTCTCCCCAATGAACCGGAAATCAAGATGACGGACACCGTGAATCGCTGGCCATTCTTTTTCTATAGCTGGGGGCACGGCAAAGAAGTAAACGTCACCATCCCCATCGAAGAAGGCGAACAATACCGCCTGGGGAAATTCACCATTCGTGGCAACAAGCTCTTCAAGCAGGAGCAGTTGGCGCCCATCCTGCAGATGAAAACCGGCGACGTTTTTAATCTCGGGAAAGTGCGGAAGAGCCTGGAAAACTATACCAAACTGTACGGCCAGTTCGGTTACATCAACTTCACCGCCAACCCTGAACCGGAGCCGGACCGCAAAAAACACCTCGTCAACTTGACGCTCAATTTTGAAGAGGAAAAACAGTTTTTCGTTCACCGCATCGAGTTCAGCGGCAACACCAAGACACGCGACAAGGTGATCCGCCGCGAGATTCTGCTCGACGAAGGAAACATCTTCAGCTCGGCCCTTTGGGATTACAGCGTCCTGAAAATCAACCAGCTTGGCTTCTTTGACCCGGTAAAAAAAGAAGACTACGAAATCCACCAGAATCCCAAGGACAGCAGCGTTGATATCGACTTGAAGGTGAAGGAAAAAGGGCATCAGTCCATCGGATTCTCCGGAGGCGTGAGCGGCTTGTCGGGCACTTTTATCGGCCTAAATTACTCGACCAATAATTTTCTTGGCCTGGGCGAGACGTTGAGCCTGCAGGCTCAGTGGGGGACTTACCAAAAACTCTACTCGTTTGGATTTACCGAACCCTATCTCTTCGATCGAGCCATTACCACCGGCTTCACCATTTTCAAGAGCGAATACCACTACGACCAGTTGCAGCAGTTAGCCGCGTCTCAAAACCTCAACCCGGCGGTGTTGCAGGCGGAGCAGGCGACGCTGGGGCAATATACTCAAAATTTCCAACAGAACTCCTCCGGATTTACACTCTTTGCCAGTTATCCCTTGCATCACGTCTTTGCCCGCGTGGGCCTGACGTATAGTTTTTCGATCAGTAGTCTCCAGGCTTTCAATTCTGCGTCAGAGGCATACTTCGAGGCCATCAACTTCCGGGGACTGGTAGGGCCGAACTCCCTGACCGGCATCACTACCAGTCAGGTCATGCCCACTTATCTTTACAATACGGTTAACGACAATTTTGCTCCGACCGCTGGAAAATACCTCTACGCCTCGCTGGCTTTCTCGGGAAGCATCATCGGAGGAAACGTCAATACCATCCGGCCGGTGCTTGAGGGCAAATATTATAAAGCTGTCAGCCGGGGAAAACTTCAAAAACCGGACGTCGTTGCGTTGCACCTGACTGCCTCCACGATCACAGGATTCAGCGGTAAGGTGCCACCGCCCTTCTCGCGTTTCTATATGGGCGGCGAGGAAGACATCCGTGGCTATGATATCCGGACCATCAGCCCTATCGCGTTCTATCCATCGACGAGCTCGGTTTGCAACCGCGACAACGCGGGCAACATCATCCCGGCAGTGGGAACGAACGGCCAGCCCGTTATCAGTTCCACCGGTGTCAGTTGCGGCTCGTCCACCAGCTTCCCGTTTAGTACCATCATCTATCCAGGCGGCGACACGGAGATCGTCACCAGCGCTGAATACCGTGTCCCCATTGCGGGACCGGTCTATTTGGCTGCCTTTGTAGATATCGGCACCGATTTCGTCTGGCATGTCAATCAGCTTAAAATTGACCCGACAGCCCTGTCGAGCATCACGACTCCGTATCCCTATTTTCCTATACCAAAGTATTTGAGTCCGATCGGAGTCACTAACTATCGACCTCGCAGCTCGACCGGCCTGGAACTGTCGGGGATGATGCCCATTATCAACGCTCCGGTCAGGATTTTCTACGGTTACAACTGGCTGCGGCTGGACTCTACCGTCTTTCCGCCGCAAAATTTGCCGCCCATCGGGCTCTTCCCCAACCAGGCGACGTACGATTCAGTTTTGCCGTTTTTTCACGGCTTGCATTTGCGGGATCGCAAGGGGAAGGTGGGATTCACGGTGTCGCGCACTTTTTAGTGACATGGAGTTATACTTAGAATATAACTTTTGGAATTGTAATCCACACTGCGAAGGAGTTTGAATGAAAAACCGATTTTTAACAAAGCTTGTTTTGCTGTCAGTGTTCAGTTGCCCCGCGCTTCTGTCGGCTCAAAGCCCGGCGGCATCCAGCCCGGGCAAGATCGGGCTCATTAACATCCAGGAAGCAATCGCCACAACGGCGGAAGGTAAAAAGGCACTCGCGGAACTCGACAAAAAATACCAGCCCAAGCGCACGGAGCTCCAGCGCCTGCAACAGGAGATCGCCAGCCTGGAGGACCAACTCCAGCGGCAGTCCACGACGCTCAGCGACGAGGAGCGCGCGCGACTGACCCGCCAGCATGATGACGAGCAGACCACCATGAAGCGCACACAGGAAGACGCGCAGCGGGAATTTCAACTCGATAACCAGGAAATTGGCCGCCGGATCGGGCAAAAACTTGTTCGCGTCATCAACGACTACGCCCAGCAGAATGGATTCGAGGTGGTGATGGACCCTGCGGCGGCCCAAGTGCCGGTCTATTTTGCCGCCAAGGAAGTCGACATCCTGGAAGACATCGTGAAGCGCTACGACGCTGCCAATCCGGTCGCCGCTGAACTTGCTCCAAGCACGACGCCCGCGACGCGTCCAGCGTCCAAGCCCGCCGCCAAGCCGGCGGAGAAGCCCAAGCCGTAACTTCCTGCTCCGCTTGCCTCATCACGACGGCCGTCACGGTTCATCCGGGATGGCCGTCACGTTTTACGTTGTAATCCGATTTAATTTACTCCGCGCTGCGGCCTCGCGGGTGCGGTTATTCGTCGAGGAAGAGGCCGGCGGAGGAGCCAACCCATTCCATATCGCGGTTGTAGTCGACCCCCATCATCTTGCCGCGGCCCATGCGGACGAGGATGGGGCCGGCGCGGAGCGTATCCACCCAAATGTACATGATTCGGAGTTCTGCCTTGGTGCGGCCGCACGGCGTCTCGATGAGGGGTTGAAAATCCAGGCGTTCCTGCAGAATGAATTCCGATCGTTTCTCCTGAGGAATAGCGGCAAGATCGTCTGCCGTGGGGCCGACGATGACTCCCATACCCGCAAATGAATAGAGTGGTTTGAGAACAAAATTCTCGAGATCCCTGGGGAGCGGGTCGGCTTGGTGCAAAAAATGTGTTTTTGGAACACATGGATGATTCAGGTAAGGAATTGAAAACTTGCTGATCCGGAAAAACCAGTTGGGGTGGCCGGCCCACTCGACGTCCAGATCGTCCTTGAAGCTGAAGGGGAGCTGCTTCTTTTTGCGCACCAATTCATCGGCGATCACCCGATTGTAGATGCGGTGGATCGGGGTTCGTTTTCCGTTCCGATCATAAAAAAGTTTATCGTCCCGCTTGACGACGTCCGCAGCATTCACGGTCTTGATCCCGCACAGCCGCTCGGTGACCAGGAAGTCGGGGAGCGTTTTCTGTTCCAGAGGGTCGATTTCCATCAACACGACATTTTCCGCATCGTGGTCTCCAAGGATTGCGCGCAACAGAAGGTTGGTGAAAGCTTCGAGGTCGAACCCGCCCAGTATGAACTTTAGTCCCTCGTCCAGCCCGTACGCCTGAATGTATTGCTGCGCCAAAACGGCCTGATAGCCGTATAGGGAAGGGAAGCCTTGAATCTCTACCAGCTTGGGCTCGAGCTCTCCCGCCGCATTTCGGACCAGGCCGAAATCGACCTGAACGAATTCAGGGTGAGCCGTCTCGCGAGGAACATTGAACTCCGGCGGAATAGCCTGGCTCGAGGCTGACATGTACTCGGGGTTATCCAATAGTTGATGGACCAGCGCCGCGCCGTAATCCGCCATCTGGTCAAGCAGCCGCTTCGGATAAAAGCAGGGAGTCTCGGAATTGCGGAATCGGATGTGGGTTCCACACGCTTCGTCCGCACCCCGGAGGAATGCATGGTACTTCTCGGCGGAGAAGTTGGCGTTGAATTGTTGGCGAAGGTTCGGAACCATTATGATCTTTGTTTGGGGATTCGGATTTAAATTGAGCGCGGCGCTGGGAAGGCGCCGATGCTGTCATCCTGAGCGGAACGAAGAATCCGGATATTCGCTTTCCGATTCGACCGCGAGTTGCATCACTCGGTTAGACCAGACGGGCGCGAGCCACAATCCAAAATCAAAGTAAAAATCCGCCTTCCCGCATGAGCTGTCTGTCATCCACCCACACATCAAACCGAGTCCCCACTACGTCGATGTGCGTGGTCGAATTCCACGTCGCGCCGGTGTAGGCGCCCAAGGGGTCTCCAAAAGCGATATGCACGCCCGGTATTTTTTCATCCTGCAGGATATTTCCGATGACGTGGCGCACCCCAACATTCGTGCCGATGGCGAATTCACCAACCCGGTCGCTATTCTCATCGGTGTGCGTGTAGCGCCAGAATTCTTCTTCCAACTCGCGATTGTTGCTTTGGACTTCCACCAACCGGTTACCTCGAATCTGAATTGTCAGAGGCGCGTCCCGCAAGTCGCCATATTTGGCGCACAGGTAGTCGCCCACCACTCCATCGACGACGAAGGTTCCGTCCACGCACTCGGGCGCGGTAAACACTTCCCCGCCGGGAAGGTTGCCCCAAGTTTCAGGACTGATGATGCCACTGGTCTTCAGCCAACGGTGGGCGGGGTCGAATTGCGCGACCAGGTTGGTGCCGGCGCGGGTGCTGGCTTTGATCAAACTGCCCGCGTTCACGATTTCCAGGATGCGTGTGCCGATTTCATCCACCTGTCGAAAGTCCGCGCGCATCCCTTCCATCATGATCTGTTTACTGATATTGACCATGTGGGCGTGACGGATTCTCCGCCGCGTCGCCACCTCGGTTATCTGGCGGCGTGAGGCGAGCTCGTGCGGTTGCACGCAAATCGCGAAGATGCTTACCTGGCTCGTCTCGAGGTCGTCCAAGATCTCCCGAGGCGCTGACTTCAAGGGGCGGGGGGCTAACTCCTCCAGCTCCCAAACGTGGTAAGGCGCCCCCACTTCCTCTATCTCATGAGCGAGGCTGGCGGCGATGGACCGCGAGGCCACGTCCGAAACCAGAGTAACTTTTTCGGTGGATTGGATCCTCAAACAGACGTTGACGGCGTTGAAGGCGCCGACGGAAAGTTCCGGATCGAGCGCGACCTCAATACGGGCTTGATTCATATCGATGCCTGGATATCGACGGTTTTGGTCTCAATAAGCCCCACTTCGGTCTCCTCAATAATGTAATCGACTACTTTCTTGAAGTCGTGAGTTTGCTCGAAAACGCGCAACTGCCGGTCCGCCCCCGCCCCCATTTCCAGAATCCTGTGAATGTAATTCAGCTCTTCGCGGCAATCGAGCTCGTCCACCACGTCATCGACGAACGCCAGATATTCCAGCACGAGGTCGCGCACCGGAACTTCAATCTGTTTTCCAAAATCGATCAGCTTTCCTTCCAAACCGTAGCGCGCCGCCCTCCATTTGTTCTCCATGATCAAGGCCCGGCGATAGAGGCGAAATCCCTGGTTGGCCTGGAGGAGTTTGTACAGTTTGGCCACCGTCGCCTGAATCAGCGCCGCCAGGGCGATGGTTTCATCCAGGCGCATGGGCAGATCGCAGACGCGAAATTCGAGGGTGTTGAAAAAAGGATGAGGGCGAATGTCCCACCAAATCTTCTTGGCGTTGTCGATGCATTTGGTTTTTACCAGGAGACTGATAAAGCTCTCGTACTCACCCCAGCTCGGAAAATAATCCGGAATATTGGTGCGCGGAAATTTGTCGAACACCTTGCAGCGATAGGATTTCAATCCGGTATTCAACCCGATCCAGAATGGCGAATTTGTGGAGAGCGCCAGGATGTGAGGAAGGAAATAACGTGCCGCGTTCATCAGGTGGATTGTGGCTTCGCGGTCCTCCACGCCGATGTGAACGTGCAGTCCGAAAATCAGGTTGGCCCGCGCCACGAGCTGCATGTCTTCCACGATCGTTTGATAGCGCTCGTCCGGGTATATTTCCTGCTGCCGCCAGTCCGCAAAGGGATGCGTGGCTGCGGCGCCCAGCCGCAGGCCGTTCTCTCTGGCCAGGCCGATCATGTGACGCCGTAGTTTCTTCAGCTCTACTTTCGCCTCTTTAATGTTTTGGCAAACGGCAGTTCCCACCTCAATCACTGACTGGTGCATCTCTGGCTTGACGCTTTCCCGCATCTGGAGCTTGCCCTTCTCGATGATTTCAGCCTGGATGTGCGAGCGCAAATCGCGCGTGACCGGGTCGATCGTCATGTACTCTTCTTCGATCCCGATGGAAAGGGAGATACTCATTGCTCACTCCGCCGTAAACTCTTCATGGAGGATTTTAAGAATAAGGTCAGGTGTATGGAGTGAGAATAAGTTGTAATCGCGATTGTTTTGCCTCGTATCATCGCTTCGTCTTCCCACCCCTTAGAAAAACGGACCAGTGATAGTCCTCTGCCGGCTGTTCTTTGCTCAGAGCCTTTTTGACGGCAAGCTCCGCCACGGCGTTGACGATCCATTCAAAGTTTTGCGGCCCAACCGAGTTGTAGTCCGCGTCGGGCGCCGGATTTAAAAAGTCAATCGCGTAGGGGAGGCCGTCCTGCATTGCAAACTCGACGGTGTTCAAGTCGTAGCCCAGGGCGCGGCAAAGCTTGAGCGCGTCACTGACAATCCTTTCATATTTCTTGGGCTCGATCGGCGGCGGGTTTTTCACATACCGGTTGTGGTGAGGCTGCCGGGGGTCATACCACATCACGTGCACCTTCTCCTGCCCGACGACATAGCAACGAAAATATTCGTCAAAGTCGATGGCTTGCTGGAGGGTCATGCACAGGTCTCCTGTCTCATCGTAGCAGGAAAACAATTCTTCGGGCGAGTGAACGTGATACACATTTTTCCAGCCGCCGCCGCTGAACGGTTTCAAGAATGCCGGAAAACCGATGTATGAGAAAATCTCGTCCCAATTCAGGGGATAGATAAGGTTGCGCATGGACCGATCGGTTGTACCCGGCGGGTGCTGTTTGTGCGGCAAAATCACTGTGCGCGGGACCGCGATGCCGATTCTGGAGGCCAGGGCATAATTGAAAAATTTGTCGTCCGCTCCCCACCAGAAAGGGTTATTGATGACAATCGTCCCGCCCAGAACCGCGTTCTTAAGATAAGCCCGGTAGAAGGCGATGTCGTGCGAAATACGATCGATGATCACTCGGTAGCCGCTCGGCTCCGCCATTTTTATTCCACCGATCTTGACGAACTCCGCGCTGACGCCAGGCGCCTTCATGTCATTGATTCTCGCCACCACGGCGCCAGGGAAAGTGTCTTCCATTCCAAAGATGATGCCGATTTTCTTCATGTCAAATTCCTTCACAGTCACCGTCAGTCTTCAGGTCCGGGGACTAGCGAGGCAAAGCCGGCTATCCCGCATCTTAGAACTAATTGCATTTGGCTGCCCGCCGTGATCTAGCCAAAGAATTTCCGCGCCATGCTTTGCCACCAGGGCCAATCGTGCCCCGTGTTGTCTCCCCAAACGTCCAGCCAGTGGGGAATCTGTTTCGAGTCCATAATCCCCGCCAGCCTGAGATTGTCATCCAGGCAACTGTCCCTTTCCCCCGTCGCGAGGACCATCTTGCTGGTGTTCCGATAGCGGCTCAAATACCAGTCGTCAGTGAGGTTGGAAAGATAGTCCGGCGGGCAGTTAAAATAGCAATTATCGTCATAATACCCGTCGAGGAATTGATGAATGTCGAATGCACCGCCCATGCTCACCCCGTAGGTAACCAGGTCAGGATGCCGAAGAGCGAAATTCATCACATGATAGCCCCCGAAACTGCATCCGGTCAGGGCCAGCTCGCCTGAATTGTTTTTCGATCGAATGTAAGGCAGCGCTTCGTGGATGAGGTACTGCTCGTACTGCATGTGGCGGAGCACCCTTGCTCGCGGGTGAACCTGCTTGTTGTACCAGCTTTCCGCGTCAACGCTGTCGAGGCAGTAGGCCTGAATCCCACCATCTTCATATTTGTGTGCGATGGCGGCGATCATGCCACGGTCCTCATAATCAAAAAATCTGCCTTTCGAGGTGGGAAAAACGATGAGAGGCAAGCCGGCGTGCCCGAAAACGAGCATTTCCATGTCACGCTGCAATGACGGGCTGTACCACTTTTGATATTCACGATTCATCTTGGAACTGGTCAATATCCTGGGATCGAAAAAGACTCGAAGTGATTGGGCGAATCATTCTCGACAGAGTGGCCGGTCGGATTGCGGCCCACGAAATGATACTCTGGACAGCAGCCCAAATCAATTTTTACGTCAACTTGTAAGTCCGTTCGCGCTGCGTTTCATCCTGCTTTACTTTTTCGCAGCCCGCGCCGGCCTGCGGAGCGCCGACTGCGTATTCCGGCAAAAGCGCAGATGGAGAGCAAGTCGACGATCCTCGAGACACTATAGTTTCTTGGCCTTCAAAAAATCGTCGACCACTTGTTTGACGTCGCGATGTGCGCCGTCTACGGCGTAATTCAACCGCCTCATCTCATCTTCTGAGAATTTTCCGCCCAGATCATGCAGGGCTCCACGCAACTCGGGAAATCTCTCAAGAGTGTCCTCGCGGATCACCGGCACTGCGTCATAAGGCGGAAAATAGCGCCGGTCATCCTGGAGAACCGTAAAGTCAAGAGCGGTAATCACGCCATCGGTTGAGTTTCCCGCCACCATGTCCACCTGCTTCTGCTCGAGAGCGCGGTATATCAGGCCCAATTCCATTGTCCGGGGCGGCGCCGCGAACTGTAAGTGATAAGTCGCCGCGAGGCCGTGGAAACCGTCCGGGCGCTCCATGAATTCATAACCAAATCCGGCGCGCCAGCGAGGCGCGAAGGGCGCTACGTCAGAAATCGTGCGGAGTTTAAGTCGCCGGGCATCCTCGCCGCGGATGACCATGGCGAAGGTATTGTTGAAGCCCAAAGGCTCCGTCACTTCGAGGCCGAAGCGAGTGGCGTAATCGCGCTTCACCCGCGCGTAAACTTCCGCTGAGTTTCCCGAGGGCGGCTCGCCGAGGACGGCCGTGACCGCCGTCCCCGTGTACTCAACGTAGAGGTCGATGGCGCCCGCGCGAATGGCCTGCTGGCATATCAGAGTCCCTCCCAGGTTGACCCGCTCCTCCACTTCGACCGTGGTGTGAGAC
>Ga0207055_1211_pt1 | contig 10936 bp, 7 predicted proteins | sample Alteio_BWMinCont_57_FD_153293 | JGI IMG/M metagenome (GOLD analysis project Ga0207055, IMG submission 153293) | Enriched cells from forest soil in Barre Woods Harvard Forest LTER site, Petersham, Massachusetts, United States -... | ecosystem: Environmental > Terrestrial > Soil > Temperate forest >...
GACTTCTTCGCGGCGGACATGCGCGACAACGCGGCAAATTATCCCGGCCTGTCGATCACATTGCGGATGGGTGAGTTGGCGCGGACAGCCGGCCTGGACGACAAAGCGCCATCCAAATCCGTCACTCTTCCGGCATGGCTGAAGGAAAAAGAATATTCCGGGCTGGTCGTGGACGAGAGCCAACTCGTTTTGCGGGCTGTGGATCGCCACCGGACGAAATTCGGCGAGTTGATCGTAATCCTTTCAGAGCCCTTTACGCCCGAGCTCCTGGATCAGGTGGGCGAAGGCATCGGACCGGTCGGTTTGCTGGTTCCGCGGACATTGAGCCCTCAGGAACGCAGCCAGGTCGAGCCGTCCAAGAGCGGTGTGAGATTGACTCCGGCTGGGCCACCGAGCATCACTGTCACTACTGATCAGGGCGTTGCCACCGAGGACGTGAGCATTCAGTCGAAATCCGTCCAGGTCCCTGCGCCCGCTTTTCGCTTTGACTACATCGTGTATAACGGCGCAACACTGGACCCTGTCGAGTGGGGCGGGGAAGAGCAAAAAAGCGCGCCTCAGGCCGGCTTTTTTTTCGTCACCTCACGCTTCGTCGCGCTCGACCGGCAACTTCTCTCTACCCTGGGCCAATTCTCAGGACTCTACTGGGTTGCCTTTGCGGGGGTAGGCATCGTTTTGCTGGTGATCGAGCTGGTGGCTCTGGTGATCGGAGTTCAGTTGACGCGGTCCATTACCAAGACCGTGGATAAGCTTCACGAAGGCACCGAACGGGTGAAGGTGGGAGATTTCTCCTACCGGATTGGGCTGCCCGCGCGCGACCAGTTGAGTTCCCTGGGCGAAGCCTTCGACGGCATGACCGCCTCCGTAGAGCGCCTGCTTAGTGAGTCCATGGAAAAGACGCGCATGGAGGGTGAACTTGAGATCGCGCGCGAAGTCCAGAATCAATTGTTTCCCCAGAAGGCGCCCGAGGTCCCCGGACTACGGTTGCACGGAGTGTGCAAGCCGGCGCGAGGCGTCAGCGGCGACTACTACGATTTTCTGCGTTTGAGCGAAACTCGCATCGGCCTGGTGGTGGGCGACATCAGTGGCAAAGGCATCTCGGCGGCTTTGCTGATGGCGTCTATTCAATCGGCGCTGCACGCTCAGTTTTACGACGGGCATGCACCACAGCGACCTGCCGAGGCTGCCCTCATGTCGTCAGCCGATGTGGTGGGCCGATTGAATCGCCAGCTCTACGCCAGCACGCCAACGGAAAAATATGCGACGTTTTTTTATGCGGTCTATGACGCGCAGACGCGCCGGTTGGTTTATACCAATGCCGGTCATCCTCCGCCGTTCTATTTTCATCGTGGCAGAATCGAACGATTGGGGACGGGCGGCACGGTGGTGGGCCTGTTCGGACTCGCCACCTACGAGCAGGCAGTGGTCCAACTGGAGCCGGGCGATTTGATCCTGGCTTTTACTGACGGCATGACGGAGCCCGAGAATAGCTACGAAGAGGAATTTGGTGAGGCCCGTTTGCTCGAAGTTGCCACCAGGGCGTTGAATAGCCCGCCCGAAGAACTCGTGGAAGAAATCTACCGGGCCGTCAGCGATTGGACCGGAAGCCCCGAACTTCAGGACGATATGACGCTGTTGGTGGCGAGGGCGATCGAATGAGATTTCCAGACGCTGTTGCCCAAGGTGGAGAAGTCCGCTACACTGAACTAAATTCTGGTGATTCAAAGGAGCTGGCAAATTGGCTTTGAAGCAGCGCGTGGCCCTGGTGACGGGCGGCTCGCGAGGGATCGGAAAAGAAATTGCGCTTACCTTGGGGCGAGCAGGCGCGCGCGTGGCCTTGTGCTATCGGACCGATAGGCTGGGCGCACAGAAAGTGGTGAACGAGTTGCGCTCTCTGGGTGTGGAAGGCCTCGCCCTCGCGACCGACGTTACCAATCCCGCCCGGGTAAAGGAATTGATTGAGGGCGTTGCGCGCCACTTCGGACGGCTCGATATCCTGGTGAACAACGTGGGTGATTTCGAGTGGAAAACGGTGTTTGATTCGACCATCGAGGAATGGCACGAGATTCTCACTTCCAATCTTTCCAGCGTGTTTTACTCTTCCAAGTTCGCGTTGCCCACCATGCGCCGTCAGCGCTGGGGAAGAATGATCAATCTTGGCGCGGTTGGGGCCGAGCGCGCTTTCGGGCAAGCGAAGATTTCCGCGTTTGGTGCGGCCAAGTCGGGCTTGGTCGCTCTCAGCCGGTCGCTCGCCCTGGAAGAGGCACGCCACGGCATCACGGTCAACGTGGTGAATCCTGCCATCATCGACGATAAGGAACTCTCGCTCGAAGAGGCAGAACGGATTACTGATGCTCGCTTCCCCATAGGGCGTCCGGCCACGGCCCGGGACGTGGCTGCCGCGGTCAGCTTTTTCGCTTCCGAAGACGCTTCCTTTATCACCGGCCAGGTTTTGAATGTGAGCGGCGGCTGGATGCTGTGAGCGTCGCGCTGGCGCGCTCTTGCCTCGAACAGTTCTTGCTTGAAGTCGGCCTTCCCGAATCGCAGTAAGGGTGCTGCCTTGACCACCTTCCGAAGCGTCGCGATCATTTCCTTGCTGGTGTTCGTACTCATCGGCCTCGGTACTGTGGGCTTCCACGTTATTGAAGGCTGGCCGTGGTTCGAGTCCTTCTACGGCACGCTGATGACGGTATCAACCATCGGCGCCGATCCCGTCAACAAGCTCTCGCATTCTGGACGGGTTTTCAATGTCGGGCTGATTGTTCTGGGCGTTGGCGTGGTGGGCTTCGCGATTGGCTCCTTCACTCAGGCGGTGATACACTTGGAATTAGGAGCATTGGTTGGGCGCCGCCGCATGGAGAAGGAAATATCGAAGCTTCGGGATCACTTCATCATCTGTGGCGCCGGCCGCGTGGGGCGGCGAGTCGCCACCGAGGTCGCCGCGCGCAACCTGCCTCTTGTGCTCATTGAACAGGAGCCTGCCCGGGCTCAATGGGCTCATGAAAAGAATTTCCCCGTGATCATCGGCGATGCCACCGACGAAGCGATTTTGCGAGAAGCGCGAATCGGGTTTGCCAGGGGCCTGGCGAGCGCGGTTACATCGGACGCTCAGAATATCTACATTATTCTTACCGCGCGCGGATTGGCGCCCAACTTGCCCATCGTAGCGCGCGCCAGCGAGGAATCAGCCGAATCAAAACTGCTGAAAGCCGGCGCCACCACGGTGATATCGCCCTACACCTTCGCCGGTCAACGCATCGCCAGGTTTCTGATCAGCCCGAACATACAGCATTTCATCGATCTTGCGTCGTCGCCGCTCTCCGGCGGCAAGCTGGATCTGCGAATGGAAGAAGTGTGTGTGTCAAACCAGTCCAGCCTGGCGGGGGCAAAATTGGGTGAGGCGGACATTCGCCACCGTCTTGGCGTGATCATCCTCGCGATTCGGCGCGACCGCGGCGAGGTCGATTTCAATCCAACGCCCGATCGGCGAATCTCTGCCGGCGATTATCTGATCGCGATGGGGGATTCGCAAAAATTAAAAGAACTGGAAATGCTGGCGATGGCACTGAGATGAAATTCGGAAACGCCATAACCTGCAAACTCGCCCCCGATGCTGTAATCTCAGGGGGCGCACGCCGCATCGGGCGACTGAGAAGCAACGCTCGGCACGGGGTCCGGCGGTGAAGATTCTTACCGCCGCCCAAATGCAACGGATCGACCGGATCACCACCGAGCAATGCGGAATACCCAGCCTGACGCTGATGGAAAATGCCGGACGCAGCGTCGTGGAATTCCTGGCTGAACGTTTTGCGCCGCTGAGCTCACAAGCGATAGCCATTGTGTGTGGCCGGGGCAACAACGGCGGTGACGGGTTGGCAGTAGCCCGCTTGATGCGTGAACAGGGCCTCAAGCCGCGCGCGGTGCTTCTGGCCGACCCGACCAGCCTGAAAGGGGACGCGGCGCAGAACTTCCAGCGCCTGTTGGTCACCGGCGCGCCGGAGATCGCGGCCGAATTAGGCGCGTGGCGGGAAATAAAGAAGACTCTGGCGGGCACTACACTACTGGTGGACGCAATTCTCGGTACGGGGCTTTCCCGGCCGGTCGAGGGTTTCCTGTACGAGGTCATCCGTGACATGAACGAAGCGTTTTCCGACGCTCGAATTGTGGCGATAGACTTGCCTTCGGGGATCTGCGCTGATTCCGGCGAGTTGATAGGTGACTCCGTTCTCGCTGATGCCACCGTGACTTTCACAGCCCCGAAAGTGGCTCACGTTTTTCCGCCCGCGTGTGAGCGGATGGGCGATTGGGCCGTGAAGCAGATTGGAACGCCATCGAAAACATTGGACGATGACCCTGACCTTTTCTTAAACTTAATTGGCCGGGATGATTTGGCGTGGCTCGTGCAGTCACGCAAGCTCGATTCCAATAAGGGTGACTTTGGCCGGGTCTTGATTGTGGCAGGGTCGACAGGCAAGACCGGCGCCGCCGCGCTTGCCGCGAAAGCCGCCCTGCGAGCTGGCGCTGGTTTGGTAACGGTGGCGACCGCCCGGAGCGCGTTGCCCATCATTGCCAGTCTGGGAATGGAATACATGACTGAGCCGCTGCCGGAAACGGAGGCGGGGACAATCTCACTTCGCGCGTTGGACGATCGACGCATGGAAAAACTGTTGGAAGGGAAATCCGTGATGGCCATCGGCCCCGGAATAGGCAGCTCTTCCGAAACGGCGGAGTTCGTCAGGACGGTGGTGAACCTGGCTAGAATTCCGGTGGTCCTTGATGCGGATGGGTTGAACGCTTTTGACGGCCACATGAATGAGTTTCGCGCCGGTTGTCAATCGCCTCCACCTGCCGTGCTGACACCACACCCGGGTGAGATGGCGCGTCTGGCTGGTGTCACGACAAAGGAAATTCAGTCCCGCAGAGTACAATACGCGCGCGAGTTTTCCAACCGCTACAAGGTGAACCTGGTACTGAAAGGATTTCGGACACTGGTTGCCGCCCCCGACGGCAGCGTTGCGGTGAATCCCACCGGCAACCCGGGAATGGCCACGGGGGGAACAGGTGATATTTTAACGGGCATGATCGCCGGTCTTCTGGCAGAATATCCCGCGCGCCCTGTCGCGGAAGTGGTTGCAGGTGCAGTATACTTGCACGGCTTGGCTGGCGACCTCGCAGCTCAGGATCTCGACCCGGCATCGATAGTCGCCGGTGACCTTCTTGGGGCGATTCCGAAAGCGCGCCGCGCCTTGCGTCAGGTGCACGCCCAATGATGTCCGGGACTATCGATCGGGGTTGGGGAGAGTTCCGACCGGTAGTACACTTGGGAGATCCGGATCACGTTGAGATAGTGACGCACTCTCCCGCGGAGACGCTCGAATTCGGCCGGGCACTGGCTCGAAAAATCGAGCCGCCATGTGTAGTGTTGCTGGAAGGAGACCTGGGAAGCGGAAAGACGACCTTGGCGAAAGGTCTCATCGCGGGCTTGGGATTGGCGCGGGAAGAGGAAGTGACCAGCCCGTCGTACACGCTGGTACACGAGTATGGCCAGGAGAATAAAGTTTATCATGTGGATCTCTATCGGATTGAAGACCCTCAGGGGTTGGCATCGCTGGGCCTCGAGGAGCTGTACGGCCAGCGGGCCATCGTTATCATTGAATGGGGCGAGAAGCTCGGAGATAATGTTCCGGACCAGCACCTACGAATTCAAATGGAGTACCTGTCAAGTGACAATCGCAAAATCACTCTGCACCGCCTGGGCGCGTAACATCAAACTTGGTGCGGCGCTGGCAGTCGGTTTGTTGGCACTCTCCTTATGGGGTTGTGGAGGTAAGATTCCCCCGACACACTACTATACATTGAAGCTGGCGCCTTTCGCACCAGCGGTATCAGATCCGAAAACCACTTTCGTGCTGGACATCCAGCCCTTCCGGACTTCCGAGAATCTGCACGACGACCGCATTCAATATTACGAATCACCCACCGAATTCAGTTATTACGAGTATCACCGCTGGAACCCTGATCCCGCATCGATGTTGGCTGAGATGACCAAGCGGCGCCTCGACGAAATGGGCCTCTTCGCGCACGTGCGGCTGGTTCCGAGCGGCGCGCCGGGTGACTACGCTTTGACGGCGCGGCTGGTGAATTTCGATGAACTTGATTATGAGGCGGGCGGAAAAGCGCGCGTGGCCCTCGATCTGCACCTGATTCGCACTCGCGACAAGAAAACCGTCTGGTCCGACCGGCGCGAGGTGGAGCACTCCATCGATGCAAAAGGTGTGAATGGCGTTGTCCTTGCGCTCAGCGCCGCCAGCGACCAGCTCTTAGGCGAGACGCTGCCCGGTCTCGCCGCCGAAGTCGAACGCGAGTTCAAAGAGAATCCCGCAAAATCTCAATAAATGGAGAGGACATCTGAATGTCGGAGCGAGTGGGCGGAACACCCTGGGCTTTGATCGTGGGTTCGTCAAGTGGTTTTGGTGAAGCGATCAGCCTGGAGTTGGCGCGTACGGGACTCAATATTTTTGGCATTCATTTTGACCGGCGCTCAGCCATGGCGCACGTCACGGAGGTCGTTGAGAATATCAAGGCGTCGGGCGCAGATGTCCAATTTTTCAACATCAACGCCGCGGACGCCGCCAAGCGCGCCGAAGTCCTCAACCAAATGCAGGAACATTGGAACCAGAAGGGCGGCGACCATTTTATCAAAGTCTTTCTCCACTCGGTGGCTTTTGGTTCCCTGCAACCGTACCTTTCCCAAAATCACGACGGGGAGGTGACGCAGGCGCAGGTCGAAATGACCCTGGACGTGATGGGCAGCAACCTGGTTTATTGGATCCAGGAGCTGATGCGCCGCAAGATGTTGGCGAGTGGCTCGCGCATTTATGCCATGACCAGTGCGGGCGGCCACAGTGTGATACCCAATTACGGCGCGGTATCCGCCGCCAAGGCCGTGCTCGAGTCGCACATTCGCCAGTTGGCTTTTGAGTTGATGCCCCACGGCATCACCGCCAACGCCATCCAGGCGGGAGTCACCATCACGCCGGGTTCGAGCAAAATCCCGGGAATCGAGAAGTTGGCCGAGTTTGCGAAGATGCGAAACCCAGGCGGGAGATTGACGACTCCGCAGGACGTTGCCTCAGCCATCGCGGCTTTGATGAGTGACAAGACCCACTGGATGACCGGCAACGTTATTCGCGTGGATGGCGGGGAAGATATCGTGACATGATTTCCGTCGCGGCCCCGACTGCGCGCGGCGATTTTACCCGGCCTACCCCTTAACTTTTTCTCCCAGCCACAGCTTCCAGGACTCGGGTAACGCATGGAGTTTAGCGAGCTGAAGCAGCCTTCGAGGCCACCAGATATGAAGCAAGCTGTCCGTGAAGAATGTATCCGCCCAATCCCACCAGAAAAATGATCAGGCCGATCGGCACAACGGCGATAAAGACGTAAGTGACCGCCAGGCGGCGCCGCAGCCGCCACAAGAGTTTATTTTTCAGGAAGCGGACGAGACGAACCAGGTAATGGAAGAAAGGGGGCGCACAAGCGGCCCAAAACAAAAACCACAACCACGGAATGCCGCCGGTCGTGCGGCCAACGATCCACAGCGCCGCGCCGTAGGCGGCCACCCAAACGGCGAAGCGCGCCATCCGATGACTGCGATATTCACGGCGGAGGGATTCGAGCAGCACAGGCTAGGATACCAGCGGCCGTCGAGTTGCGCCAGAGTAAGACGTTGACGCCTTTCAAGAAGGGAGCAACAACCCTCCCAGCGCTTAGCGCCGGCGCCCCACCGGCTCCAGCTCTGCCATGGCCAACTGCACACGGCTGTGATGGCGGCTATAACTGAAGTAAACCACCATACCGATAATCAGCCAAATGATCAGCCGGGCCCAGTTTATCCAACCCAATTTCAGCATCATGTAGCCGTTGAAGCCGATTCCCAGGAGCGGTACGAGCGGTACCCAGGGAGTCCGGAACGGCCGCGACTGCCCGGGGTTGGTTCGACGGAGAACAATCACGGAAATGCAAACAATCACGAACGCCAGCAGCGTGCCGATGTTCACCATCATTCCGATATCAGAGATCGGGAACAGGCTGCCCACGATGGCAGCAATAAGTCCGACCAGAATTGTATTCTTGTATGGGGTGCGAAACCTCGGATGGATGGCGGCGAAGAAACCCTTGGGAAGCAACCCGTCCTTGGCCATGGAATAAAGCACCCGCGTTTGCCCCAGCAACATCACCAACATGACGCTGGTGAGTCCTGCAAGGGCGCCGGCGGTGATCAGATACGACGCCTTCACCAAACCGCGATCCAAAAAGGCTCGGGCGATGGGGGCTTCGATATTGACCTCTCTCCACGGCACCATGCCCGTCAAGACACCCGCCACTAGAATGTAAAGAACGGTGCATACGAGAAGCGAACAGATGATCCCGATGGGAAGGTCCCGCTGCGGGTTCTTGGCCTCCTGCGCGGTGGTGGAAACCGCATCAAATCCGATATAGGCAAAGAAAATATAAGCGGCCCCGGCGCCAATTCCCGAAAAGCCCATGGGTGCGAAACTGGACCAGTCGTGACCCCAGTTGGCTGTGTTCACGTATTTCAATCCGAGTATGATGACAAACAAAACCACCGAAACTTTCAGCGCCACAATGGTCGCATTGAATCGCGCGCTTTCCTTGATGCCGATCACCAGGATGGTGGTGATGATCAGGGCAATGCAAAAGGCCGGAAGATTAAATCCAATGTCCATTCCAAAGATGTGCGGCGCACCAACCAGATCATGCGCCCGCTGCAGCAGCTCGGGAGAACCGGCGGAAATGATGCCCGCTACTTTATCCAGAAAGGATTGCGTGCCGGGTACCAGCGTGGGGTCCGCCGTCAAAGCCATCTGGCGCGCGATCACGTTTTGCGCGGTTACAAAGGCCGTCCACTTGTCATAGGCCAGCCAAAGCGGGAAGTCAATGCGGAAAATCCCCATCAGTTCAATGAAGTGGTTCGACCAGCCGGAGGAGACCGTGCTCGCGCCCATGGCATATTCCAACGTGAGGTCCCAGCCAATGATCCAGGCGAAAATCTCACCCAGCGTCGCGTAGGCATATGTGTACGCGCTGCCCGCAAGGGGAATCATGGCGGCGAATTCGGCATAACAGAGTCCCGCGAAAGCGCATCCCAAACCGGAAACGACGAATGAGAGCATGAGCCCGGGTCCCGCAAAATGCGCACCGAGTCCGGAGAGTACGAAAATCCCGGCGCCGATTACCGCGCCGACGCCCAGCGCAGTCAGCGATACTGGCCCCAATTCGCGTTTCAGGCTATGCTCGCCGACCTCCTCTGATTCCATCATCAGCAGCTTCATCGGCTTTTTCGCGTACAGCGGATTTCCCATTCTCTCCTCCAATCGGACGTCTCATCCGGATCCTTTCAATCATGCTGCAAAGAACAACTCCAGAATTCGCTCAATCTTGGGCCGGTACATTCCGCCAGCGCCAGAGATAGTAGACCGGAACGCCGACGGCGACAATGCAAAGTCCCGTAATGCTGCGTGCCGTTTTGTGCGTCAAGAGCGCCCACTCGACGAACAACGCGAAAACTATGTAAAGCGCAGGCAGAACTGGGTACCCCAAGGCGCGATAGGGCCGCAGCGCATCCGGACGGGTGCGCCGAAGCCAGAACAGTCCCGCGATGGTTAGAATATAGAACAGAACGGCGGCAAAAATCACATACTCCAATAATTCATTATAAGTTCCGCTCAAGGTGAGCAGCCCGGCCCAAACGGCCTGAACCATCAGCGAAACCGCCGGGGTGTGATATCTGGGATTAACCGCGCCGACTTTGGAAAAGAATAATCCATCCTTCGACATCGCGTAGTAAACTCGCGCACCCGTCAGAATGAGGCCATTCGTGCATCCAAAGGTTGAAATCATAATCGCAGCGGCCATCAGTCCCGCGCCCTTCGGACCAAAAATGACCTGCATGGCGGCTGTCCCGACGCGGTCTTCCGCGGCGTACTGGATTCCACGCTCGAGGGGACCGGTACCGTTAGGACTTCCATAGAATGGCAACACATTCAAGTAAATCCATTGGCATAAACAATAGAGAGTGCATACGACCAAAGTGCCCACCGCAAGCGCGAGAGGCAGGTTTCGCTTGGGGTTGACGACCTCGGCCCCGGTAAAAGTAACGTTGTTCCAGGCGTCGGAGGAGAATAACGGTCCGACCAGGGCAACTGAAATGACCGTCAGCGTAGCAAGATCCCAATGCGCTCCTTGCCAGAATGTCTGCGGATCAGTGTGCTGAGCGGACGGCGTCGTTCCCCACCAAAGGCCCAACGAAATCAGCCCCAAAAGCGCTCCAATTTTGAGTGTGGTGAAAACATTCTGGACCCAGGCGCCGGTCCGAAGTCCGAATATGTTGAGCACGCTGAGGAAAAGCACGACCAGGATGGCAATCAACTGCTGAGAGGAAAATGTAAACGCGGTGGGGTGACCGAAAAGATTAATCGTTCCCAAGTCGATCAGAGTATTCCGGGCAGACACCCACGGCGCGAAGACACCCAGGAATTTGCCGAAGGCCACGGCGACGGCGGCGATGGTGCCGGTTTGGATGACCAGGAATAATGTCCAGCCGTAAAGAAAGCCAAACAGCGGGCCGAAGGCCTCGCGCAAATACACATACTGCCCGCCGGCCCTGGGCATCATCGCCGCCAACTCGCCGTAGGTCACGGCTCCGATGACCGTCATCAGACCGCTGATGGCCCAGGTCAGGAGAAGCAATCCGGGCGATTTTTCCTGGCGCGCCATTTCGGCGGCGACAATGAAAACGCCTGAGCCGATCATCGAGCCCATCACGATGGTGGTGGCGTCGAAAAGGCCGAGGCTTTTCCTTAACTCCGTGGTGTCAAGCTCGAGGGGTGGGTGAGTGACGTCGGTTGTCGCC
>Ga0207055_1191_pt1 | contig 10880 bp, 9 predicted proteins | sample Alteio_BWMinCont_57_FD_153293 | JGI IMG/M metagenome (GOLD analysis project Ga0207055, IMG submission 153293) | Enriched cells from forest soil in Barre Woods Harvard Forest LTER site, Petersham, Massachusetts, United States -... | ecosystem: Environmental > Terrestrial > Soil > Temperate forest >...
CGGCAAGCGTTTCACTTGCCAGGCCCACAGCGGTTCGTACATCCCCACCACCATCCCTTGCGTGAAGCGCTTGAATAAATTCCGGATCGTGCTGTCGGTCGGGAACCGCTTCATCCCCAGCAGGGCGTGCAAGGCGCGGTCCGTGCGCAGCATCCCGGCGTGCGCAAAGCGCCGCGCTCCCGCCACCACCGAGATCAGAAACGCCGTGAACGTCTCGCCCGCCTCGATCGCATTCGGCGATTTCAAACGCACCGGCAGATGCTCGCTGACCTGCTGGCGATAGCCGATCTTCCGCAAAAACTCCACGAATACACTCAGCCCTCCGAACGGCGTCACCGCCCTCGCCGTCTGACGCAAAACCACTTTCTTTTCTCCCCAAAGTGAAGTAATTTTCCGATGCACTGTTCTGTTCCTCCGCAGATTATTTCTAACCAACTTCAATCTAACGGATTACAACGGAACAGTGCTCCCTAATTTGCGAATTCGGGTTAAGGAATCCTCACGCACGTGCGAGTTCTGCGGCCAGCCGGGGAAGCAGCGCGAAGCAGGTGAGCTTCGGGTCGTGTGCGACATGCACACGCCCGTGGCGGTTTGATGATGGCACTGCGGACGGATGGACGGCGAATGCCGCTTGGGTGACCGCCGCCGAGGGGACACTTATGATGGCCCTGACGCCCGATGAGATTCTCGCAGTTTTGAAAGTTGCCCGCACCAGCTCAAGTCGCAACTGGGCGATGATTCTTATCGCATAGGCGAGCAAGGACTTATCGGGAGCGCACGTTCAGATGGTCCACCGTGAGTGTGCCGATGGAGAGCTTCTCAACGCGAGCCTCCAGAATTCGTAAACGCCCGATCGCGATTGCACCCACCGCGATTGCCCCGATCGCCGCTGCGCCTAGAGCGAATGCACCGACCGCCAGTGCGCGCATGGCGGTGCTGCCCGTTTTGATCACGCCTGTGGCATTCTTCGTCTGGGCCATAGGTACTTTCTCCTTCCGCCTCGTCTCATGCCGGGATTACCGCTAACTCAGAATTGGATCGGCAAGGGCTTCGTTCACCCCATGTGCGGCCCATATCTGTAAGGAAGCGGCAACAAGTTGGGAGTCCTCGTTTGCATCGATCTCGAACACCCTGCCCCAACGCATGCGAATGATGTGAACGCCGTGGTTGTTATAGGGTGAGCCATCCGGAAGTTCCTGTACTGCGGACCACCGCATGATCACCGTCGTATTCCATGGGCCGCCTTTCACCCATACATCATGAACGGTGAGATGCAACGTGGGAGCCAGCCGGCCCAGCCGTTCGAACCAGCGTCTCAGCGCTTCACTATCGTGCCGCTCGCCGCCGAGTGCGTGATGCCCGCCAAACCGGTGGTGAACATCCGGGGAACAGCCCTTCAGGATCGGAGCGTAGTCCTTCTGATTCACTCTCAGAAAGTTTCGAAGCGCAATTCTTTTGACAATCGCGTGATACATGTGCGCCTCCGTCGAAACTTTGAAAGTGCCATACTGCTGCTGGTTGAAAGATTCAGGTGGTCCTGATGGTCCGCTACGCGACAGCGCCAATTCCGCTCCGGCGTCAGATTTCGTCCGGCTACCGCAGAAATGAGCGTGCAATTCTAGTCGCCGCCTTTCGCGATTCTGTTCAGGAATACCTCGATTTCCCTCTTGGTTTGTAAATCTCCTTTCTGACAAGCGACATCGAGACCTTTCTCATATATGCCTTTCGCCTCGGCGAATCGCTCCAAGGCGGTGAGCACCTTACCCAACTCTCGGTAGGCCGCTGAGTAGTCAGGTTTGAGATGTAGAACCGCCCGGAATTCGCCTTCGGCCTCGGTGTTGCGCCGCGCCTTGAGGTATTCTAGCCCAAGGCTATACCGCACCATCACGTTTTCTGGAGCTTGGGTCGCCAATTCTTGAAAAGCCTCAAGCTGGGATTTTGGCTGTTCGTTTTCTTCCATCCTGGTCCCTCCTGACCTGCCCCGCAAAACTGTACCAAAATCAGATATGATTTTGGGACAAAAGGGGACGCAGGCCAATGCCAAAGTCGAAGTTTACAGAAGCGCAAATTATCGGAGCGATCCACCAAGTGGACGCGAGGCGGACGGGTATCGAGGTGTCGCGTGAGCAGGCGCGTAACAGTTAAGGCAGACTGAAACGGCTGTGAACCGCCCCTCAGACGGGTGGTTCAAAAAGCCGAAAATCCCGAAATCGCAAGTGGCTGCTTTCAGGTGGGTTGCAACTCACATATTCCCGCTAGTTCGCCGGCCCGCTGACTACAGTCAATGAACCACACGCGGTTCCGTTCCTTGGTCTGGGCGGTGGAACTCTATTTGGGGTAACTTTCGACATCGTCGGGAACAGGGATAAGTTCTTGGCTTCGAGTGGAGACGATGCCACTTCTTCGACGGCTGCCCCAATTGCGATCAAGAAGTTGCCGTGCCTTATTCCAACGCTGCACCTAGTGCTTGCCACCAGAGAAAAGCATGAAATAAGTCTACCGGTCGCCTGTCCAGTGGCCCGTCTTTTGAGCTTGGCGATTGTGGCGACGTTCGGCGCCGCACATTCAATCGATAAACTGTGGGCGAACATCTGTGAGGGTTCGAATCCCATCCTCTCCGCCAGACTATCTTATTGGAGCATCAGCTATTTGACGACGGTCTGTTTTTCCTGCACTCGCAGCCCCGTACACCCAGCTACGAGCACCACAGTCTTGTGTGGCTCCCTAAGGGGCCCACGCTTACTCGCCGAGCCCGTCGGAAATGAAGTGACTATTTGAGAGCCTTCGCCAGCCCATTGATACTGGTGACAAACTGGACTCCAAGAACATTGTCGTGGGTTTGAGGGCCGCCTTGCACGACCATCCACTCGTAGCCAACTTTCAGCAACTGAAACCTGTTGGGGCGAAAACCGACCGCCACTTCATAAGCCTGGCGGTTGGGTACATAGGGTTCGCCAGTCCGCGTGGTGGCGTCCTCGGGGCGATTGTTCTGCTGGTAATTAACGCGCGTCGCCGCATACCAACGCGGACTCATGATCCGTTTCAACTCGACGTACCCAAAGCTCGTAGCCGGGGCGATTCTGAAGCCGGGGTAATTCAGCACGAACCGTTGCCACTCCGCGCTGGCGATCCAGTGTCCGCGCGCCCACTGAGCGTCAAAGCCCAGGCCACTAGCCGGGAAGGCACTGAGGTTCGAGCCTGAGGAGAGGAAAGGTATCACCGCATTGTCGAGCCAGGGACCTCGAAACGCCGACATGCCCACGCGGAATCCCTGGTGAATGGTGTAACCACCTCCCAACGTCGCTTGTGGATGACGGCCGGAGGCGAAGATGCTTTCAGGATTCGCGGGCGAACTCGCGGACAGTTGCAACCTTGCATCGACACGTCGCCACGAAAGGTCCGCCTCCGCCGCCGGTAAACCGTAGAGTGTTGACGGTTGAACGCCGTAACTATCAACACCGGCGCCTCCGCAATTGAAAACAACGTTGGGCTGCGAGCTGAAATCCGCCACCCCGCACGGGAGTTGGTCCCCTCGGAGCTTCAGTAGAGTGTAAGCGAGAGGCTGGTCAAGCAGCGGGTTCGCCGCGTCGTCATATCGTAATGGAAATGCGCCAAAGGCAGTGGACAACTGGCCCACCCTCAAACCCAACGTCGCTTTTCCCCACGCGCGCGTGTAACCTACGAAGCCTTGGAGCAGGTCAATTTCGTAGTACCGATCAGCGCTAAATTTATCCTGGTAAAAGAAGGGCGAAGAATATACCTGGATGGCCGAGTAGATATACCAGTGCGAGCCAAGTTTCAACTGCGGCGTTGTCAGCAACCTGAACCCCGCAGTCCATGAAGGCGCGGACGGGTCGTCAGGTTCGGCTCGGCGCGTATCAAGGATGCCTCCGGTAATGGTGAGCGGCACTGCCAGACCTAACCGAGCGTCCTGCGCGTCTGCGGCACTGACCGCGCTATAGGCGCGATCGGCATCCTTCGCGTCGGGCGCATACTGGCCCAGCGCATCAACACTCGGGATTCCGGCGAGAAATAGCAAACCGATAAGCAGATGATAATTTTTCATGCAGTTAAATAACCTTCGCGCCTTCAACAGGCGACGCTTTTCTTGAATTCGCCCGCACCAAGCACTTGGTTCAATCCACCTTGATGAGCGGAGGAAGACCCGACCAATTGCTTCAATACGTCAAACCGTGCGGTAAAGTGGAACCGGCTCCCGCGGCCTACCGCACTCTCCACCCAGATCTGTCCATGCATCATTTCCACCAAGCGCACTGCAAGAGCCAGGCCAAGGCCCGTGCCTCCATACTTGCGCGTCGCAGAGCCGTCAGCTTGAACGAAAGCATCGAAGATGGCCTTCTGCTTATCCGTGGGAATGCCGATGCCGGTATCCTGGACGACGAAGTGCAATAGGCAATCGTTCGCGGCCTGAGTTTGATCGGGAGCTTGTTCCTGCGTTTCAACCCGCACCAGCACCCCGCCTTGTCCGGTAAACTTAATGGCATTGCCGACCAGATGGATGAGCACCTGCCGAAGGCGCGCGGGATCTCCGACAAAGAGCTCCGGCACTTCCGGACGCACTTCGCGGCCAAATTCCAAGCCTTTGTCACCCGCTTGCAACTCCAATTGCCGCAGAGTCTCGCCCAGGCAGTCGCGAAAATTAAACCCGACAGGTTCGAGGTCGAGCTGGCCCGCTTCAGGTTTGGCAAAATCCAAAATGTCGTTGATGATCATCAGCAACGCATCCGCCGAAGACTTCACAATAGTGAGGTCCTCGCGCTGCTCCGGCGTCAACTCCGTATCCAGCACCAATCCAGTCATACCCAGAATTCCGTTCATCGGCGTGCGAAGTTCGTGGCTCACGTTGGCCATGAATTCGCTCTTGGCGCGACTGGCCGCCTCCGCCAGTTCCTTGGATCTTCGCAACTCGTCCTCCACCTGCTGCCGCGCGCTGGCCGCACGGTTCAAGGCGCTGGCGAGTAAATTCACTTCTCGGGTGGAAGAGTCCACGCGAAACACTCCCCAGGGGGCGCCGGTTTCGCCACTGCGGGCCAAGTCCGATGCCAAGTCGGCCAAGGGCCGCGAAATTGAACGCGAAGCGAGCCATGAAAGCAGAACGGCCATCATCATGCCGCCGATGCCGGTGACGACAAAAGCCCGCCGGAGTCCGCGCGTGAATCCGTTCATGGCAGCGTCAAACGACTCCAGCGACAGCAATTGGTAACCCGTACCCAGCTCGCTCCGATGCTCTTCGAGGACGAGGAAGGTTTCCTGACCGGCGCGAATCTCACATCCTTCCTTTTGCGCGCCGCAGTGTTTGAAAAGCTGGCGTTCGACTTCCCCTTTCAAAGCCTCCGGGAGCGTGCTGGCCGCTATCCCAGTTTGGTCAACGAGCACGGCGTACCCGTATCGCCGGGGTAGAGTCAATTCAAAAGTCTTTCCCACCAGCAGCCTACCGAGATTCTCGGTTCCCAAGTTGATGGGGACGGCCGTTACCTCGTACAATTCCGGGCCCAGGCGCAGCAGCGAGGGGCCACCGTCGCGAACCAGTGCGGCCTGTTGCGCCTGGTCGTCATCAACTTTCACGCCCACCGTCGCGATCACCGCTCCCTCGGGGTCGATGACCATAAAGAGGTCGTAATCCAGCCCTGTTGACATCTCGCGTAGCTGTTCCTCAATCGTCGCCCGCACCTCGGAACGCAGTGTGAACTTGGATTGCTCCCGTGAAAGCCCGATGGCCGCCTTTAGGCTCGGATTTTCGCTCAGCACGGCGATCAACTTAAGGTTGCCCTGGGTAGAGTGGGCTTCCATCTGATCTAATTGCTGATCTGTACTGCGCAGGTTTTCCTTGAGCCCCGCCTTTATCCTGGCTTTCATGGCCGCGTTCAACGCGATGAAGCCCGCCGCCAGGACCGCGCACATGCTGACAAAAGAAAGCAGAAACGTTCGGGTGGAAAGAGAGGAGGAATGCTTCATCGCTCACTCTGCCCTGTCGCCCCCGCGCCCAACTCCAGCTCCTTCACGGGGATCACAAAATCCACTGCCGGCGTCACGCCCGAGGTCACGGTGATGTGACGCCGGAAGAAGCCGGCGGACCGATGCCAGGCAACAAGCTCATAGGCGCCGGGTGGAATACCGGACAAGGAAAAGCTGCCGTCATCAATGGGCCGGGTCCATGAGCCGGTGGGCAGCACCAGAATGGCCGCGCTCATGTCGGGGTGGATATGACAAAAGACCTCCACGATTCCCGGGCGGTCAAACTTAACCGTGCGCGTCTCGCCGGCTGGGAAAAAGCCGAGATCGAATTGCTTCGCCTTGGAAAGAGAAAACACATTGTGGAAAATGACGTCCAAGTTCGGAAAGGAGACGGTGGAACCCACGGTTACAACCACCATCTCCGGGTCGAAGCGGCGGTTCTTTTGCGAAAGAACCGCTTTGGCGGGAACGCCCGGGTTGAGTCCGGAACCATCGAGATAGACGACCACCCGTGAGAGCTCGTCAACCCCGGTCCCGCCGCTCACAGGTTTTGTCAGGGGCGGTGCGGCGAGCGTCACACCGCGCAGTTGGTATGATGGTAAGGTAACACGTTTCTTTGTCAGCGCTTTGGTGATGATCACACGGCCCGTAATCGCACCATCTCTCGCCGCCATCGCCACTCCACCAGCCACGGCACACAGCGCCGCCAACCCCGTAAAGGAGAAGGTGATGCGGATTATTCTTTTGATAGCGCGGCGTACGAGGGGCGAGCGGCTGGCAGTCTCAGCGGCGACCCGATTGAATGCCAGGCGCATCAGCGCGCGCCCGCAGCTTTCAAATTGTTCACGCACGATGTGCTCAAATTTCATCGGGGCGCTCCCATGGATGCTTCCTGTCTCTGTCTCACTCCACGAACGGAGAAAGCACAAAGTTATGTATCGGCCTAGTTCGGCTCTGCCTTGAGAAGGAATTCGACATGCTCCAGAGGAGGATTCCACCGTCAGACCACCTCACGATTCCTTCCGCAGTTATTGTGGTCAACTCGGGCATACGACCGAAGACGAAGTGGAGTTGAGTACCGACGGGGAACACTGTATTCGGACGGAGGGAGAGCCCCGGGCCGCTCACATTCTCAGTATCCACGACGTAGGGAGCCGCCCCTTCCGACAGTGCGACAGACAGAGTGGCGGTTGACCGCGAAGCACGCTTCCGTTGCTCTTTTATTGTGGCCATAGTTTCTGCACTTCGTCCTTATTTGGAATTTCGCCCCGATAAATCACCACGTGCTAAAAAGTACGAATCCACCTGCCGAAGTCTTGCAGACCCTTTGGATTGCCTTCGCCCTGAGCCTTCTAAAATCTGAATCTATGCTGCGAGCACTTCGCGCACCTTGCGAGTCAGCGTGTCCGGTGTGAACGGCTTCTGAATGAAGGGCGTGCCCTCATCGAGTCCGCCCTGGTGGACAACGGCATTGTCTGTGTAACCCGACATGAAGAGCACTTTCGTTTCCGGACGCACCCTCGCCACGCGTGTGGCTAGCTCACGGCCGCTCATTTGCGGCATCACCATGTCAGTGAGCATCAGATGGATAATCCCATCCTGATGCTTACAAATTTGCAGCGCCTCTTCGCCGCGGCTCGCTTCGAGCACCAGGTAGCCGTTCGCTCGAAGGACCGTTCGGACCAGAGTTCGGAGTGATTCCTCGTCCTCAACCACCAGAATGGTCTCCGAGCCTCGATCCGGCGCCGGGCGGGCTATGGAGGGCTCGACCGTCGCAGGGACCTCCTGGACGCGAGGCAGGTAGATTTTAAACGTCGTGCCCCGCCCGATCTCGCTGTAAACCCAAATGAAGCCCCCACTTTGCTTGACGATCCCGTAGACCGTGGCCAACCCCAACCCCGTCCCTTTCCCAATTTCTTTCGTGGTGAAAAAGGGCTCAAAGATTTTCGCCTGAGTTTCCTGATCCATCCCGCAGCCAGTGTCTGTGACCGCCACCATGACGAAAGACCCCGGCGCCACCTGGACATGCCGTTGAGAATAGTTCTCGTCCAAATCGACGTTGGAAGTCTCGATAGTTAACTTGCCACCCTTGGGCATGGCGTCGCGCGCGTTCACGGCCAGATTCATGATTACCTGTTCGATCTGTCCCGGGTCGGCTTTCACCTGCCCCAGTTCCGCGCCGTGTGACGTCACCAAGTCTATGTCCTCTCCGATCAGGCGCCTCAACATTTTGTCCATATCGGCGACCGCAGCGTTTAGATCCAAGACTCGGGGCTCCAGTACTTGCTGCCGGCTGAATGCCAGGAGTTGGCGCGTAAGCGCCGCGGCCCTCTCCCCAGCCTTTTTGATCTCCTGCAGGTTCGATCGTTTCGGGTCCTGGGCCTCCAAGTCGTCCAGCATCATTTCGGAGTACCCGTTAATGATGGTCAGCAGGTTGTTGAAGTCATGCGCTACACCGCCCGCCAATCGCCCCACCGCCTCCATCTTCTGCGCGTGGAGGAGTTGCAACTCCAGTTGTTTTCGCTCGGTTATATCGCGGGTTACTTTGGAAAACCCGCGCAGATTGCCTTTTTCATCTCTCAGCGCGGTGATGATCACGTTGGCCCAGAAGCGTGACCCGTCCTTGCGCACGCGCCAGCCCTCATCTTCAAACCGCCCTTCCTGCGCCGCGCCCAGTAATTCCTTCTTCGGCAGCTGGAGTGCGATATCCTCCTTCGTGTAAAAACACGAAAAATGGCGGCCGATGATTTCCTCGGCACCATAACCTTTGATTCGTTGCGCGCCTTCGTTCCAGCTCATCACCCGGCCCTCCGGGTCCAGCATGAGAATCGCGTAGTCTTTTACCTGTCCGACAAGTAGTCGAAAGCGCTCCTCACTCGCTTGCAACACCTTCTCGGCTTGCTTGCGCTCGGTGATATTGCGTTGGATTGATAGAAATCCTGTAACGTCCCCATTTTCACCAAGAATGGGGTTGGCGGACTCTTCCATAGTCACCAGTCGTCCGTCCTTGGTTTTGTTGACCCATTCTCCTTTTGTCACTCGCTTATCAAGAATCGATTTCCAGAAAGTCGCATATTCCTCCGGGCTTGTTTTTCCACTCTTCAAAACGCGAGGCGTGGCGTTGCCCACCATCTCCTCTGCCGTGTATCCATAGAGCCGTGTGAACTCCGGATTCACAAATGTAAAAACGCCCTCGCGGTCAGTCATAAAGATCACTTCGCCGGAGGTGTCGACCGCTTTTCTCAGCTTGATCAATGCCACCTCAACCCGCGTGCGCCCGGTGATTTCGACTTGCAGCTTGGCGGCATGCTGGCTGATTTGCTCGTACAATCTTGCATTTTCGTGGGTTACGGCGAGCTGGGACGCCAGAGAGAGTACAATGCGTTCCTCTTCCTCATCGAATTCGTCCCTTCCCAGCTTGTTGGCGAACGCAAGCCAGCCGCAAACACCGGCGGAGGTCTGGATTCGAACCGCGAGAAAGGAATGGATGGGCGGGTGTTCCAGGTAGAAACCCAAGGCTACCGGGTTGCATGCCGGGGTGTGAAGGTTGACGAGACGGCGTTCCCCTAATGCGAGGTGAAGGGGCCCGCCGCAAATCAGGGAAGGAGCGCAGCGTGCACCCTCTTCCCGGTCCATGCCGCTGACGGCGAAATGTTTCACAGTCTTGCCATCTTCCCCCAGCAGACCGGCATGGGCGTATTTTGAGCCGATTATTTTCCTGGCTGCGTTACAGCACTTTTCCAGCAATCGTGCGGGATCGCTTTCCGCCATCAGAATCAGCGCGATGTCGAGGACCGCCCCCATCCGTTCTCTGGTCGCCTGCAACTGGTCGATCCCATTCAAGGGCTTTTCAGGAAGGAACTGGCTGGCCAACCCCACGGTTTCTTCGCCCAACCTGGCAGGGGCCTCGCCGCCCGTATGCAGAGCGGCATCGACAGCCTTCAAGATCATCTCCAGCTTGCACGGCTTGGTAATCACAAACCGGACGCCGCAGCCCTGGGCTAGGGCTCGGCTCTCCCGCTCAAGGTAGCTCGCCGAATAGAAGATGACCGGCGGAGCGCATTCGCCCAGCGCGGCGCGAAGCCGCTCGACGAACTCATAGCCGTCCATGGTGGGCATGACGATGTCAGTAATCACCAGTTGCGGGCGTTCGGCAAGTGCCAGAGCAAGACCCTGGTCGCCGCCATCCGCCTCTAGAATTTGGTGCCCCTCGCGAGAGAGGAGCGCCACCAGCAGTTCGCGATTGCTGGCATGATCGTCGATGACTAGAATCTTGGCCATAACCTCGGACCTCAAGTGTGCTCCTACAGGTTTGGGATGCGCCGGATCGTCGCGTTGCCGGTTTGTTTCTCCTGGAGGAGAGCGTGGTTTGGCTCCCCGGCGCACATGAACCTATCGGCATTTTGGCAGACGACGTGAATGCTTTTTCGAAATAACTTCCAACTGGTTTGAGGGTGCTGTTCGTATCGGGTGCGCACCCTTCGCTATACTGTCCCTCCTCCCTTTTTCTTTTTTGTCGAACGGGCAGAAAAATCCAGGTTCGGGCTGGAAATGATGTCATACGGCGGCAGCAATGAGGTTCCCTTGGGCCGAACCGCCGGGCTATCTCGTCAAAGAGTCTAGTGAGTTCGCACGGTAACCGAGGGACCCCGCCTGCGGCCATCACTCGCCGAAACGTTTGCCGATCTCGGGAACCTGCGCCAGCCCAGCCACCAATCAGCCCACTGCCTCTATCTTTTGCATCTGGAGGAGCTTTGCCTCCTCGCGCTCCCGTCCCTCGATTTGCCGCTCAAGCTCGGCGGCGTGCTGGCTAAGTTGACCGTACAATCTTGCATTTTCGTAAGTAACAGCGAGCAGGGACCCGACAGAGAGGGCAATGCGTTCCTCTTCCCCATTGAATTCGC
>Ga0207055_1214_pt1 | contig 10714 bp, 1 predicted proteins | sample Alteio_BWMinCont_57_FD_153293 | JGI IMG/M metagenome (GOLD analysis project Ga0207055, IMG submission 153293) | Enriched cells from forest soil in Barre Woods Harvard Forest LTER site, Petersham, Massachusetts, United States -... | ecosystem: Environmental > Terrestrial > Soil > Temperate forest >...
TTCCATGCTTCGGCCCACCCTTTGGGTTTTGGATTTTTTTCTTGTTGCTCCTGCTGGTTTCTCCATCCTTTCATTGTTAACGATATTCCGTCCCAAAGGCTGCAGTCTCCTGCAGCTTCTGTTTCTGTTTTTAACCGTTTGGCTACCGCTTTCTTTCCTTTTTTAATTTCATCTAATTCGTCAAACCGATCTTGAACAAACTTTTCTTGAGATTCTCTATCCCCCTCCTGTTCAGCCTGGAATAGGATGTCTCTTGTGAACACAGCCAACTCAGTGAGTAAATCTGATTCTATAGTCTTCTCCCAGCCCGATCTTGCTACTTCTTCCAGAAGCGTAAAACGTATGGGGGAAAGAGGATGACCTTGTAAAGGAACAGTACGACGCAGCTTCTCGAATAATCGAAGCAAAATATCGCGCTTTGCTTGTTGGCACAGACAATCAAAGTCACGATAATTCAGTGTTTTTATAACTGGGCTAGGTTCTTTAACCTTTTTTTGTTCTCTTTTTTGTTCCTTTTCTTCTGGTTCTTCATTGAGGATAGATAATGCACGCCCAAGCGAAAGTCTCTCGTCGGGTTGAGTGGCCGTCAGCCCATTCAGTACCCTCGCGACGTTTTTCCACAATGGATCGCCCATGGCTTGCTTAATCGACTCTGGAAAAACAACATCGCGCACAGGAGCGTCGAAACGGTATTCTGCGGCAAAATATTTGAGAATTCTTTCTTCTTTAGTTTCCCGAGCCCGAGCCTGAACCTGAGCCTGAGCCTTACATATATCCCATCTCTCCGTAAAAACGGTATCTTGACAAAGCCATCTAAGAACCATGCCCAAAGAATGAATATCAGTTCTTTCATCTGTTTCTTCCTGATGCGCAGCTCTTTCGGGAGACCACCATAAAGGTGTTCCTGCCATAGGAAGCTGAGCTCCTTTTTTCCCAGCCCATCCAAAATCGACGATCTCTATTGCGAGGGTATTTTCATCAATCATGACATTTTCTGGCTTGATATCTGCATGAACAACACCCGCATCATGAAGATCTTTCAGCATTTGTAGTGTGTTTGTTATAAACGTCTTCCACCTTATCGAATCTAACTGAACAACACGGGTCGATATTTTTTTCCAAAAACTATGTAAATCACAGCTTCCAACACGATCCATCGGAATACGGACCTCTCCAGTCACTTTATCGATGGTCGGTTTTTCTATGTTGAGCCCTTTCCTTTCCTGTTTTTTTTCTTCTTCCTGTTTTTTTTCCTCTTCCTGTTTTTTCTTCCATCGACCAGCTTGTTTTCCGAATGCAGCTTCAGCCCTGACTTGGTCGATTGCTGCTTTGCGCCGTGCCCCAGGTATTGGTTTGAAATCAATATACTTCATGGCGGTGGGTGAAGAACCCAGAGGAACCGTCTGCATACGGCCGTCTACTCTTTCAAATTCGACTGTCTCTGCGGGATATACCGCTCCAGAAGAACCCGCACCCAGTTGAGTCTTCTTCTCCCGCACAGGGTCTATTCTGTAAATATAGTGCGTGAAATCGCATATCTTCATCGCAGCGGAAATTTTTTTGTGATTCTCGAGGGTGTCTTCGATTGGTTTGAGTGGTGGTGAATTAAAATCAAAACTACAGGGTCGTTTTTGCAAAGCTTCCACTTCGTTTGAATTGAGAGGTCTATCGACAATCTTACCTTGATAAACGCATCTGACTAAAACATCATTCCCTGTTTTTTTAAAATACAAAATCCTGACGCGACTTGCTAACAGCGTATCCTCCGACGGAAAATCTTCAGTCGAACTTAGAATGTGAACATAGTCATACATCTTCTTTCTTCTAAAGAAAGGCTGGCTGAACATGACGGGACTGGGATGACTTGCGAAGTGGTACTCTGTGCTTACTTCGAATACCTTACGCTTCTGAGGGTCGCCTTTAGGTCTCTTCTCTTCTTCAGGAAGCACTTTTTCTAAAAACGCAAACCCCTCTGGAGAAATCGGATCAATCGGTACAGCTGCTTTTTGCACTCGTTCCGAGATTACCTTTTTTCCTTGTTCCCCAAGTATCTGATTCAAGTCTTTTAACTGCGCTTCATTAAGATCAGTAATGGCCTGTAAACCTTTCTGTTCTTCATCTGTATTTTGTATTCGGACTAAAATATCTCTTGTTAACACGATCAAATCAAATGCAATAGGCAAATATCGGTTTTTGAAGGAATCAGCGTTTTTTCCGTTTCGCGGGTTAAACACATAGCTCATTTTACTTTTAACCTCACCCATTTTTTGAAAATATTGCTCAAAAAATTCAAGCCGAGCGTTTTGAGCCTCGGAAAGCGGTGACTTAAGCTTGCTTCGATTATGGTAGAACGAACGACGATATGCGTCATATGCACCATACGCATTTACTGTTAGCTCGCACAAAAGATGGGTTTTTGATGCGTCACATAATTTCTCAAAGCAAATACGACCTTCCTCTTCTTGCTTTGCTGTGGGTTTTTGAAAAACAGGCGATGCGCTTTTTTGTTCTTTTTTTTCTGGCGAATCAAGTATATCTAATGCATCTTTAGGCGATAATCTTCCTTCGGGCCGAGTTGTTGTCATTCCATTGAACACTCTTTCGAATTTTGCAATCTGTGGTGGAGGTCCTAATTTTTTTTTGGCATCCTCGTTAAAACTGACATCACCCATAGGAATATTCAAACAGTATTCTACGAGGAGACCGGATGCTGTTTCCGAATCAACGGCATCAAGCGCGCTTTCGCCTTCAACGAGATCTCTTAGATCTTCATACAGCTTTCGTTTAGCAAGAACAACCTTATCCCCGCAAAATTCTCTGAGAACCTTTCCCAAAGCATGAGTGTCATGCCTTTGATCTATTTCTGTTGGAACAGCACACATTTCGGGAGACGAGTAGAAAAAAGATCCCATTGAGTCTTCAGGGTGATGTCCTTTTTCTAGAGAGATACCAAAATCAACAATCCATACCTCTAAAGTGTCTTCATGAATCCTGATATTTGCTGGTTTAATATCGAGGTGAAAAACACCCGCGTCATGAATATCTTGCAATGCTTGGATTGCATTTTTTATGATAGTTTCATATTGCTGTGGAGTTAATAAAATTCTCTTATCTACCAATTTGTCTTGATAAGCATATAAATCATGAGTTCCAACACGCTCCATGACAATGCGAGCAACCTTCCCTGTTTTATCAATGCTGACTTTCTGTGTTCCTAATCCTTTTCTTCCCCGCGTTACCCTATATTCATCTACTTTCCTGGCAAGAGAACTTTCCAATCTCGCCGCGGCCATTACTTTTTCCCGTTTTGTAGGATCATCCGGAAGTGGAATTTCTTTAACAACTTCTAGTGGGCCCTCTTGAACATGTTGCAAATTACCATCGATCTTTTTTAACTTGTCCTTTTCTAAGCGATACACTGCTCCAAAACCACCTTTGCCGATATTTTTTTCATCGTGTTGTCGATCTCGGCGATAAGTGTACCGAGCAGGAGTGTTCATCTCAGCAGATTCACCTACTACTTCTTTTGTTCTGAAAAAAGATTGGCTAAACATGACAGGGCTTGGATGCCCTGCAAAACTATATTGTTCGCCGACTTGAAAGGCTTTGCGTTTAGAACGGTCCTTCTTAGGTTTTTTTTCTTCTTCAGGAAGGACGGTTTTCAAAAACGCAACGCCATCCTCAGAGAATGGATCTATCGGTTGTATGGGATCCACTCCTTGGATTTTTTGCTGTTTAGTGATACCTCGAGTGTCAGCCATCGCAACTACCTAATATTTTGAAACAATAGGGATAATAGGGGAAGATTATACCAGTATTCACGCAAACATGGCAAAAAAAAGGTCAACATTCGGTTGTTTGATCTATAATTGGAAAAATTTTTAGCGGGAGTTTCTCTTGCCTAAAGACTCACCAACAGATACAGGACCCGAGCTCTGTTCTGGCGGGAGGGAACGCGACGACATAGATCGGGTCTTTATTACTGGGGGTGAACCTCCATTTCGTGGCCCACCACTATCCGGGTTCTGAGGGTTACCCTCCTGCCTAAAGCCAGGGGCTTTTCGATGCAATATTTTGTATGCATTGCTCGCCTGGAATTCGGGCTGAAGCTCTACGGCAGCTGGGGAACGTCCCGGCAAAGGTAGAGGTGGTAATGGCTGGCTTGATTCTAAAGGAGCAGACGGAGGAGTAAGCGCCTCTCGAATTCTATTCAATCCTGTTATCGAAAAAAGTCCTGCAACAGAGGTTATAACAGACCCGATTAGCGTATTCGTAACGGCATAACCTAACGTAGTCAACACTGTTTCTACAAGCGACAGTACGGCAGAACCCGCCTGCGTCGAAGAGAAAAAGGAGAAAACACCCGTCCCTAATTCAGGAGCAATAGCTGCAATCAGTGGCCCAATTGCAATCCCCATACCCAGCAGACCCACTCCAGAAGCAATACAACTCAATATCGGCAATACTATTCCAGGCCATCCCTGTTGTTTTTTTGATTCTTGAAAATTAACGATAGGCGAAGTCACTGCGCGCACTAACCAAAGCATCACATTGCTGACTCCTTTTCCCAATGAAGTGGGCTTGCCATCGTAAGAGTCAGCCCACCGCTTGAGAGGAAGTTCCGTAAGAAGTTTGACCACATTTTTCGTTATCACCAATGGGGCACAAGCTGCCCATATAGCTAATAAAATACCCAGCCCAACAACACGAAGTGGTACTCCCACAATAAAACCGAATGTCCAACTGGGTTTGGGGAATTTAAAAAGATGTTTTGGGGGGAAACCGATAAAATTCAAAAACTGATCCATCTTGCTCAGGTTTTCGCATTCAGCACGGCTTTTACCGTCAAGGAAAGTGGCATTCCAGGCTTTCGTCCATTTCCACTTCTGGGTTGCTGCGTTTTTTGCTTTTTGTAGTTTCTCCTGTTCTGTCCAGGTACGTGAGGCTTGGGATTTTAACCTCAATCCGACGACATTTTTCCCTCTCCTAATGACTGCGTCAAACTCCTCCTGAAATTTCAATATTTGTTCTCGGCCTAACGTCTGTCTCTTTTGAGCGGCAGATAAAACTTCTCTGGTTAATACGATTAAATCAGGTAGACGGGAATGAACATGGGCGTGCTCGGTCGAAGTCATTGACTGTGAGCCTTCTGCAAGTTTCGTTATTTGTTCAAGGTAGTCCTTAAAAAAATGTTTTGTCGCGTCAGATATGTTTTTTTCTTCACTTAGCTTTAGCTCGTCTACAGCTCCAATTAGTCTAAATTCTAATTGATATAAAACATGCCATCTTGTCGATGTAGAAAGCGACATGAGACAAAAATACCCTTTGACTTTTTGAACTGCATTTGGCTCCTGCAAAGCTCTTTTTTCTTCTTTGTGTTCGTTAGGATTTTCAAGCACCGATAATGCCTTTTCAAGCGACCATCTTTCGTCAGGTCGCGTGGCGGTCATCCCATTAAATATCATTGCCAGTTTCTGTGCTCTTGGCTTTTCTGCTGCTGCTGTTAAGGCATTTCCTGATCGCGAAAAATCAGCCTCTTGCAGAGGAATATTCAGATAATACTGTGCGCCACAATAAGCTTCTGCCTGAGCTTTCCATGCCTTATCTCCGTATTGCTCAACCTCTTCTTCAGGCAAAGCAAAGTCATATGCCTCTACCATTTTTTCAACATATACATCCTGACAAAGTTTTCTGAGAAGCAACCCAACGGCATAAACACTGCTCTTTTTATCTACGTTGTGAGAACGAGCGCCCATCTCTGGAGAAAGCCAATGAGGTGTCCCTGCTAGCTCATTTTGAGAACTTATTATTTCTTTGTCGGTTATGGCTTGACCAAAATCCACTATTTTTACTGCAAACGTTTGTTCATTAATCATGATATTTTGGGGTTTGATATCTCGATCAAAAACCCCCGCTTGGTCAACCGATCGCAGTGCTTCCATTATATTTTTTACAAGCGTTTCATACTCCTCTCCAGTGAGTACTGTTTCTTTCTTCTTCAGTTTTTTAATAAATTTGTCTAAATCACAGCTCCCAGCATTCCCCATTAAAATACGACCCACACCCGTGGCACGATCAATAGTGGCTTTTTTTGTTTGCACTCCGAATTCTGGTTTTCCGTGTTCTTTATTCCATCGATCTACTTTTCTGGCTAGATCACTTTCTCGTCTCGTCGCCTCCATTGTGCTATCACGTGCCTTTGAGTCTTGTTTATTTTCGGGCTCTATGTGTTTAACCACTTTCGGTGTCACGTCTCGAAAATAATGCAACCGACCCTGCTTACTCTCCAATTTACCTGTGACCACCCAGGACACTTTTCCAAAAGCACCGCTGCCTATTTCGGCCTTTTCGTCATCGCTCACAGACTCTATGTGGTAGGTATACTTCGCAAACCCGCATATTTTCATCGCAGCGGAAATTTTTTTGTGATTCTCACTGCCGAAATCTTCTATTCGTTTAGATAAGCGACCAAAATTATTACCGAAGAGTTTTTTTAATTCACTTACATCCACTTCGCTTAGCTGATTTGTAACGACCTTATCTTCATAAATGCCCGTGACAACAGCTCCATCCTCCTCTTTTTTGAAATACAAAATATTCGGTTTGGATTGATCTTGTTTATCTGCCATTAACTGTTCAGATGACGGAAGCTTTTCTTCAGGACCTAAAAGTTTAACGTAGTCGTACATCTTTTTTGTTCTGAAAAAAGGTCGGGTAAATTTGACAGGTTGGTTGGGTTTAGCTGCAAAATAATATTCTTTGTCGACTTCAAATATTTTGTCTTTATGAATACGGCTGTCTTGACTACGTTTGCCTTTTTTTTCTTCGTCAGGAAGAACTTGCTCTAAAAAGTCGAGGCCTTTTTGAGTAAGCGGATCTATTATAAGTACTCCTTCAACTTTTTTATTCTCGAGTTTAATTTCTTGTGGTTGTTGCAGCGCCTGTACTGGCTGTGATGCTTCCAACGGTTGTGGTTGTGGTTGTGGTTCTGCTCTTGTTTCTTGTTGAGCCCACATCGCTGGGTCTTCTTTTTTTAAACGCTCAGCAACTGCTTTCTTTCCGTCATTTATTTCTTGCCATTCACGAAGATGGTCTGCAGTACGCGTTGAATCAACTTCTTGAGCCTTATGTTGAACTCTGAATACAATCTCTCTGGTTAACATAGTTAACTCAGTTAATTGCTCTAATGGTACAGAATCAACATTACGTGAAAATATCTCTTGAAGGGGGGTATATAAATAGGGCGCCGGGTTTTTTTCTGCAAGGCCGCGCAACTTGTTTAGGAGTTGTCGCAAAATATAGCGTTTCGCTTCTTCAGACAGCGCGTCAAAGGAAAAATAATAAACTATTGGCACAGGTTCAAGTTTAGATTCTGGAAGAACAGCCGATTCGCCTTTTTGTTCTTTTTCGTCTTTTTCTTCTGGTTGTCCGTCGAGTATGGATAATGCTTTTTCAAGTGAAAATCTCTCATCGCGACGAGTTCTGGTCATACCGTTAAGAACCCTTGCAATCGTCTGCCACTCCGACGCTGGTGTTTCTTGCTTGTCGTCTCGAAAAAAATCCACTACAGGAATATCGAGAAAATATTCCAAGATAATATAATTCGCGACGTTGTACATTCCCCCCGGTCGCTTTGATTGAACCTCCAATATTGCCGATCTTTCACGAAAAGCCATATCTAGACATAGTTTTCTTAGAAGCATACCCACAGAATAAATATCATGCCCTTCATCCACTGTTGCTGGATCAGCCAACATTTCGGGAGATGCCCAGACCCATGTTCCTTTTGTAGATTGATTTAAGCTCCCTTTTGGATGGGACGTCTCAAAATCGACAATTCGCACCTCCAGACTGTCCGGGTCAATCATGATATTTTCTGGTTTGAGGTCGTTATGAAGCACACCAGCAATATGAAGATTTTGCACCGCTTGTATTATGTTTTTTATTAGCTTCTTATATTGTTCCAAGGATAACTTTTTCGGAGAATCCTTTAGCTCTAGGGTTGTGCAAAATATCCCTAAGTCCCACTCTCCTGCACGATCCATTTCGATAACAGCCGTCCCAGTGATTTTATCAATGACTGGTTTTCCTGTATTTAATCCTTCATTTTCTTGTCCCTTGTTTTCTTGCCCCATCTCCGATCGATCAACTCGCCTAGCCATCGCACCTTCGTTCCTGACTTTACCCATCACTATGGTGCGTTTATCTTCTTCCTTTGGCAGATCTATGTATTTAACAACTCTGGGCCGAGCGTCTTTGACTCGTTGCATGCGGCCATCAATTTGTTTGAACTGGCTCTCTTCTTCTGCAGAATACACATGTCCAGAAGCACCTCTGCCCATATCTGTTGAGCTATCTTTTACTGGGTGGATTCTGTAAACATACTCAGTGAAACCCGCTATTTTCATCGCAGCGGAAATTTGTTTGTGATTTGCTGGGGTATCTTCTATTTTTTTTGTTTGAGATAGATCGAAATCAAAAAATGGGACTTCTGTTTGTTTAGCTTCATCGGGTTGCTTAATTTTACGGAGTTGTTCAACCTGCGCTGGCGTAAGAATCTTAGCAACTACCTTATCCTCATAAAATCCTTTAACCCAAACCTCCTCTCCTATTTTTTTAAAATACAAAATATTGGGTTTTCTATTCTTTAGCAGGATGTCATCGTCTGGAAAATTATCACTGGCTGATAAGATGTAAATGTAATCGTACATTTCTTTTCGTCTGAAAAAATCTTGATTGAATATGACCTTCCCGGCTACAGATGGAAACTTATGGGGGATACCTGCTTGAAATGTTTTTCTTTTACTCGGATCGTGCTTCTCCTTCTCTGCCTCCTTGGGAAGTACTTTATTCAAAAAATCCAACCCGTCCTGCGAGGTCAGATCTACCGGTGTTTCTATCGGTCTCGCTCCCTCGGGTTTTTTATCCTCAGGGGATTTTGGTCCAGGCATTTTTGCCACCTAAGAGTTTGAAATGATATAGGTAATTATAGCAGTAACTGCTTAAAATACTGCTAAAAAACAGAGCAATTATATATTGGTTGGCTTTTTAACAGGCAACCCCTTGATAAATGGCAAAAGAATTCCTGAAGTCAGGAAGCTTGGGAAGAACCTCTGCGGCGGCCGGGAGAGTATTGAGTGAGAGAGGGTGGCTCTTGGGAGGAAGATTGTGGCTCTACTCGAGCTTCAGATTGTTCTCTCATCGGCGAACCAGGCAATGAAGGGGAGTTTGGAGCCGCCGGTCTACCCCCCTCCTCTTTCAAATCCCCTTCTTCATCTTGCACAGATCGACTGGAACGAAACGTTTTTGATAAGAGACTTTCAGCCAACAAGCTCTGAAGATCAGAAAAGCTTTTACTTGACTCCCGAGGCCGCGGAACATGTGCATCAGTCAAACTATTTTGTAAATTCTCTTGTGTAACACTTGGACCAACCAAACTACTTCCTAGTTCATTCTTTTGTGTATGGACGGTAATCTGCGGCGGAAATGCACGTGATCCGCCCAGCAACTGTTCTCGCATTACATCAATTATCATCGCTGAAGTGAATCCAATGATGGATAGCGTAGTAGACCCCACCAATGTCGGCGTAGCAGTATAGCCCAATAAGCTCAACACTCCTCCCAGTCCTAGATTAGAGGAATAGAAAGCAAGCCCCAGCACGGGAAAAATCGCAGCAATGAGAGGGCCCATCGCAATACCGATACCGAATAAACCCACTGCAGAAAAGACAACGCTCGCTGGCACCAAAAACTTCCTGTATTTTTTATTTGCTCGCGATGCATCGAAATTGATCATAGGCGATGTCACTGCACGCACGAGCCAATGAAGAACATTAAAAGGAAAACCCCATGCATCGGAAGCTATCTTGAGAGGCAATTCTGTAACCAGTTTAACAATATTTTTAATCACGACAGGCACGACGCAAATCAGCCACAAAACTGTCGCGGCAACAAAACGGAGTGAATACGTGGGCCGAGGTGGAAACCCGATAAAATTCAAAAAATCATCTGTCCTGGTTAATTCCCTGCATTGATCAGGCGTTCTGCGTGCAAAAAAAGTCGCACTCCACGCTTTGGCCCATCCTTTGGATTGTGGCTTTCGTGGCTGCTGTTCCAGGCGCCGCTCATCTTCTGCCAGTTCTGCCTCCCGTCTTTGCCGTTCATCTTCAGCTTTTTTATCTTGTTGTTCGGACAAAAACTCTCGGTGCCATTGTTTTTCCTTGTTGCTTTTCCACAGCTGCCTATTCTTCCACGCGTCTGGATTTGCTTCTTTTAACTGATTTTCTACTACACATTCTCCTTGCAATATGCGATCGAGATCAGATAAGAGCTGTTCCTGATTTTCGACAGCCCCTCTCTCTGCTTTCCATAAAACCTCTCTTGTGAGCAAGAGCACATCCGGAAAAACACGATTGGTTTCCTCTTCCGTCCTCCGATAAAAATCTTCTACCTTGTTACAATAGATTTCTAAAAAACCAGTTAGCGCAGGGCAAGAAATATCCTTGAGTCTTTCTGTTAATTGATTGAGAAGATATTTTTTTGCTACAGGAGAAAGCAAGGTGAAATCAACATAACCTTTGATCTTTTCTACTGGCGTTGGCATCCCATAAACTGGATTGACATTTTTTTCCTCTTGCTGATCATTGGGGAGGAGAGCCAATCCCTTTTTAAGCGATAACCTTTCTTCTGGTCGAGTCGCAGTCAGGCCATTCAA
>Ga0207055_1216_pt1 | contig 10640 bp, 10 predicted proteins | sample Alteio_BWMinCont_57_FD_153293 | JGI IMG/M metagenome (GOLD analysis project Ga0207055, IMG submission 153293) | Enriched cells from forest soil in Barre Woods Harvard Forest LTER site, Petersham, Massachusetts, United States -... | ecosystem: Environmental > Terrestrial > Soil > Temperate forest >...
TATAGGTGCGTCTGGATTACTATATGGGGTTATTTATGAATTAAGGCTTGTATTCGACATTTTGGGAATCGGTTTGATGTCAATCAGTCGGGAAGCCAAGATAGAAAAAAACAAACATTACCTGAGGGGGTGTAGCGAAAGAAGACGTGATCTTCGTGCAGTTGCGGCATCGATATTTAAAGCACTGGAAGTTCCCGTTATCGCAGTCGAACGATTGCTGGAATCTGGGGCGCGTCCTGTAATTTCTGAGATTTATGGCGTTCCCCGCACCAGCATTCGTGTAACCCGCCAACGCGTTACACAAGAAGCTTTTAACTATGCGCACGATATTCTCACGCATAAAAATATGACCGAGGCAGATATTATTCGCGTTCTTCGCCGTTCCTGTGCAGCGCCCAAAAAGCGTCAACAACTCAAGGCGTTATCGGTTCAGAACGTCGTTGCAGTAGAGCGGAAACCCACTTCTGCTATTAATATCTCGCAGCAGGATGTGGGGCAGCTTATCATGCATGCTTTAGGCTTAGACATTGAATATCCAAAACAGGATGCCTCTGCTAAGAATGCACCTGTTCAATGCGATCGAGTGACTGAAAGAAGTGGACCGCCTAAAGGTGGGCAATATATAGATGCGCACGTATCGAGCGTATCGAGCACTGCTCAACCTAGGCATAACAGAATAAGATATTCGGATTATGATGTGGGTTAAACAATCGACAGTCTTTCGTGGTTGATTTTAACTAAGGTCTCAAATGAGTTTTAAAACAGCACGCAACACTATCATGCCGGCTGTTCCCTCAAAATTTGAGGAGCGAGTTTCTATGGTGCCTGCCGCTATCCCTGTAAGCGATGCAGATAGAATTTCTGCTCTGGCTGCTGGCCTCGACAAATCAGAGGCGGAATTAATATCGACCATCACATATATAAATTCGGACAGGCCCGGAAGATCCGCCGCACCCTATTCTCTTTTTGTACTGACGGGGCTCGGGATTATTCCGCGTTGTGCTTTTTATCCCATACAAACAATACTTGCAGAAAGAGTAAAAAAGATAAAACGGACGCTGTTTCGTGAGCTTAAAATTGATGACCTCCGTTATATTGACTCGGTGAATCTCGACTTGTTAGGCCAAGTCCTTCAGACAAACGCTATAAAAATTTATTTTGAAGAGCTGCACATAGGCCATAGACGCACGGGCCAGGGAACGATTAATTTAATCGCGCATAATTTTGCCGAGCTAAAAATAGAACTTTTTGGCAAGCCTTCACTGCTTAAGAAAAAAACTCAAACGAAGAAATTTGTTTCCAGTGAAAAGCAGCGCGCAAAATCGATAACCATTTTCTCTCGTATTCTGCGGCCCGAAGTGTTTGTTGAATACAATCCTCAAGGGAGGCCAAAGGAGCAGTCCGTTTTGCGATGGGAATATCAGAAATTGCGGAAAACACTGGAAAGGAACGGGATAGATGGACGCATTGCTGCACAAATCATACAGCCTAGCCCACGGAAGGGATGTGCCAATAAAGCGCTTGTGGCGGTTGTGGGTGACTAATAAGGCGGTTTTCATCGGTTCCTTTTCTGCGCCAAAAACAGTACGAAAGTATTTTAATGCTGTTTTTATTTGATCTGTACCAGCCCAATTCGCTATTTAGTGCTTCAGTTTTGAAAGGGTTTAAAGGCGATGGATTACGATTCAGGAAAATATGGTGCGGAATTTAGGCCAGCAGCGGCTGATGCATGCGTTGACGCGCGCCTGAAACATATGGACAGAATTTCTGCTTTAGCTGCTTTAAGTCGAATGCGAAGCTTTACGGAGGAGGGGGTTGATCTGCGCATACGCGAGATAAATGCGGCCAGATCACCTGCGGAACAAGCGGAACCTTTATCCCTTTTTATGCTTTGGCAATTGAAAGTCTTTCCAACCTGCGTCTATGAACCAATTCGCGTGGCTCTTATAGAAAGAGTGAAAGAAATGAAACTGGGAACGCTTCATCTTTTGGGAATTAACGATCCTGATCAAGTGGTGTTTCTTAATCTGGATCGACTTGGTGAGATCCTGCAGCAAGCGAGAAGTAAAAAAATTAGTCCTGAGGAGATTTGTGTTGACCCTCCGGAGGTTCGTGAAAAAGGCCGCAGATATGCTGACCAGCAGACTATCGAATTTGTTATAAAAGTTTGCGGTTTGTTGAAAATAGATATTTTTAATGAATGGTCATCAATGACGCCAAAGAATCTTCTTAAGACCATAAATCTAATGAAAAGTAGAGGCTACAGAGTCGCCAGAGTTCTGAAATATCTGCGTTCTGAAACCTATGCAACCGTTGGAGTCGTATATGGTTTTCTGCCAGGTGCTATCTACTCTGTCGAGCGAGAGTCTAGGTCCATTACTAAATTGGATCGCGACAAAATTTACAGCTTGCTTATAGGTGAAGGCATCCCCACATCTGAAGTCATGAGCGTGTTACGGAGTGTGGGGAATCCAGCAAGAAGCGACATTAAAGAGCCAACGAGACGCAAACTGATCTGTTCTGCTTCTTCACATCCATAATGTTCTGTGCTTTGGCGTAAGTCGTATCAATTTTATGTGGATGCAAGATGAGTTTTGTAAAATATAATCCTATAAGACCGAGCCTATCAAAATTTGAGACGGCGGCTTCTGACGCCTGCGCAATACCAACTATGAGCGATGCGGAAAGAGTTTCCCAGCTGGCTAAGATATTCGGCAAGCTCGAGTCAGAGATCGATGCCACGATCGGTGAAGTAAATTCGAAAAAACCTGTAATGAAAGCGAAACCCAATTCCCTTGTCGTGCTTAGAAGAATTATGGATCTAAGACGTATTTACACAGCTATTCTTCTAACACTTGAAAAAAAAGTGGATCACTTGGAAGCTGCAGCACTCCAGATATTGGGAATCACGCACCCACATCAAGTGGGTCTGGTCAATTTGGATACTTTAGGTGAAATATTGCGGACAAGAGGCGCGCAAATCTCTCCATCCGAGGTCTGTCGAAAGGGAGGGGCAAATCCGAAAATCGTTAAGGCCACTATAGAAATATTTAGTTCGCTACAAATAGATATCTTCGAAGGTCAATTATCTGAACCAGAGAACGTACCTGATTGGGTAGGGGATGTGCCTAGCTGGGTGGCAGGAAAATTAAAAGAGAACGGCTATGATATCGCCAGAGTTTTTAAATTTATGATACCCAAGACCCACTCCGCTATCGCAAAGGTTTATGGAAAGTCGGTTGACGATGTGGTTCCGGAACCGGAGCCGGTATTTGAAAGAGACCGTGATATAATCCTCCGATTGTTGGTAGGGGAGGGGATTCCTGCGGAAGAAGTTGCCAACATATTGTGTCCAGCATCGCACGCTGATCCCTACACAGCATTTAACCGGCGTCGAAACAGAGCTGCGGCATACCGGCAAGGCTAGATCTCACCTATTCCGCTTCTGTATATCGATAATTTTTTGTGCCTTGGCGGGGTCGATCCACCATGCGTCTTCGACCGCGAGGCCGTATTTTGGCGCGATATCGGGCTTGCTGAACATATCCCAATAAGCGATGCGGAAGCTGCCGATATACCAATGAGGGATAACGTAATATTGCCATAGCATCACGCGGTCGAGCGCGTGGCAAATAGTGACAAGGTCTTCGCGGCTATTGGCATGCACCAATTTATCAAGCAGATCGTCAACCACGGGGTCGCGTATGCCGATAACGTTGCGGCTGCCTTTAACATCTGCTTTTGTCGATGACCAATAGTCGTATTGTTCGTTACCGGGCGAGAGCGACTGGCCGAAGACATGGACCGTGACGTCAAAATCAAAATTATCCAGACGGTTCTGGAATTGTGAGGTATCGACGACACGGAAAGTCGCCTGAATACCAAGGCGCTCCAGGTTACGGATAAAGGGTTCGGTCCAGCGTTCGAACATCGGCTCAACTTCGATAATCTCGAATGTGAAGGGCTGGCCTTGCGCATTGACCAACTTACCATCTTTCAGTGTCCAGCCGGCTTCTTTCAGAAGTTGCGCAGCCTTATGTAGGTTGTCGCGGTTATCGCCGCTGCCATCGGTTTCCGGTAATTTGAATTCTTTCGTAAACAGTTCGTCGGGAACCTTGCCGCGATAGGGCTCCAGCAATTTGAGTTCATCCACGGAAGGTAATCCTTTTGCCGCCAGCTCCGAATTCTCGAAATAGCTGCTGGTGCGTTTGTAAGCGCCATAAGCAAAATTCTTATTCGACCATTCAAAATCGAACGCGTAATTCAATGCCTGGCGCACGCGGCGATCCTGAAACAATGGGCGTCGCATATTGAAAACGAAAGCCTGCATGCCTGCGGGCAGCTCATTTTTGATTTCTTCTTTCTTGATCAACCCTTGCTTAACGGCAGGCGTGTTGTAATCCAGCGCCCAGTTTTTGGCGATATTCTCTAGCCGGAAGTCATAACGTCCGGCAAAGAATGCCTCCAGACCCACGGTCGTATCACGGTAATAATCGTAACGGATTTCATCAAAGTTATATCGTCCACGATTGACCGGAAGGTTCGAAGCCCACCAGTTTTTTACGCGTTTAAAACTTATGCTTCTTCCTTGCTGGATATCGTCAACCTGATATGGCCCGCTGCCCAGAATGGGTTCTAGCGTTGTGGCGGCAAAATCCTTGCCCTGCCAGAATTTTTTCGATAGCACCGGCAATTGCCCCATGATTAGCGGCAGTTCGGTGTTGGTCGTGTCCTTAAACGTAAATTTGACTGTGTCGCCGCCAAGCTTCTCGGCTTTAACGACATCCTTGTAATAGCTGCGATAGAAGGGGTGGCCCTTATCGCGCAAAGTCTCAAAAGAAAAAATCACGTCATCCGGCGTGATGGGCGATCCGTCATTAAACTTCGCCTGCGAACGGAGTTTGTAAGAAACCCAGCTGCGGTCGGGCGCGACAGTCACGCTTTCCGCAACCCAGCCATATTGGGTAAAGGGCTCATCGAGCGAACCGGCCATCAGCGTTTCAAAAACCATCGCCGCATCGGCCGCTGCCACACCCTTTAATGTGAAGGGGTTAAGTGTGTCGTAAGTGCCGATGGCCTCCATCCGCAAAGTGCCGCCTTTGGGCGCATCGGGATTGGTATAATCGAAATGCGAAAAATCGGCGGGATATTTCGGTGATCCATGCAGCGCGATGCCATGCATGGCTTCCTGCGCATGAGCTGGCGTTAGGATGAAAAGAAAAAGGACGAGCCAAAGGAAGCGCATTATTTCCGCATCTGCATCAGATCAACGAGATTCTGCCAGCGGTGCGACGACAGCAGTTGGGCATAGATCAATCCCAGCCAGCCTTTACGTCGCCATTGTAGGTAAACATTATCGGGCAGGGCATCGAACTTCTGCGGGTTGATGACCAGAAAGCCGCTGAGCTGCAATTTGGTGCCGTCGCGGACATCGATCTGCGCATCGTTCGGCATCAGCAAATCATATTCCTTCAGCGCCTTGACGAATTCATCAGTGGCATCACCTTGCTGGCGCAGTGCGGCGCAGAACTCCATCGCGCTTTTGGTAAAGGCGCTGGGTTGTTCGCCTTCGAACAACGCATATTCGCCTTCTTCGGCAAACATGTCGCTGGCTTCATCGATGCACAGAACGAATTGTTTCTGCTCTGGGTCATCCATCAAAATGAATGGATAGCGCCGTACATAGGCGGGCAGGTAAGCGCCGTTCAGCCAGCGCCCTTGGGTATCCAGAAAAAGGTTGTTGTCATTCTTCAATCCGACCACGGCGGCCGGAATGGGCATCGGCCCTGCCGCAAACACAATCGGGTAATAAGCGGCGGCCATCGGAAACTCATCGATCAGCAGAGGCACCGCATTGGTTTTTGCTGCGAAATTAAAATGCTTCGGCCGTGACAAACGCAAACCGCCGTCGCGCGCACGATCCAAAGGCCGTGGCGATGAATAGAACATCGGCATGGCGTTTTCGGGCGTTTGGGTGGGTTGTTGCGTCGGTGCCGGCATGGATACTCCGTTGTTGATGTTGGAAAAGAAGTATCAGGCTTTTAAGCCAAAATCCAGTGCGCCGACAGCCGAGCGTGCCAAATGAATTGCTGCCTTTGGAAAAGGGAGGGGAAGGCTTAAGAGTGTTATGCGAGCGTTATGCCAGCTGGCATCTTGGGTATAGGTTTCACAGCCGGCGTTGCCTTGGGCGCCGTTGCGGACGCTCCCGCAGATGCTGTCGGGATTCCATGCTTGATGGCATAGTCTCGGTTCAGTTTTTCGGCATCGTTATCGTGGGCAGTGTTCTGGCCGTGATGTGTGCTGTTGGCATGATGTGTTCCTTCGCCTATAGCCGCCAATTCCTGACCGGTCATTTTACTGAGATCGCCTTTGACCAAGAAAGTCGTACGGTGGTCTTGATCCTGATGCGCTGATACTCCGTGCGTCTTACCCTGAGCCAGCTGATTACCGAAATTATCGGCGGCATATTGGGCGCGGATCACCGGATCTTGGGCGGCGGCTTTCGCGTCGAACGCGGCACCTTTGATGGGCAGCAACTGGCCGTGCTCATCTTGGTAACCAAGCTTTTTCAGAGCGTCCTGGTATTGCCCTATTTCCCCATGCGGCAAATTTACGTCCTGCATCGTATGATGAATATTTCTGGCCAGCCGTTCCCGCACCTTAGGCAATTGCTCAGTCTGAACGCTAACGTTGATGCCACCCGTAGTATTATGTCCGGCTAGCTGCTTGTGATAGATGCCGTTGGCTTCGATCGCCCGGTCTTTAAGCGTGCCGAGGCCATTCGCATCCATAGCTCTTTCCAAAAGCGTATTGGATTCGCTCGAAGCTGCCTGGGCAGCCAAAATATGAGGATGTGGCGCCTTTTGGACCGGCGCAGCATGAGCGGGAGCAGCCGATTGAACGGGTGCGGCTGCTTGAACAACAGCTGGGGTTGCTGCAGCCGGAGCTATGCCATGGTTTGGCAATTCTGCTGCCGCTGCCGAGGGAATGATAGAATGTTGTTGCTTGAGGCCATTGTAACCTCTGGCTAAGTCAAGGCCATCTGAAAGAACAACAGAGTCACGATAACCAACCAAACTTTCGGCGGCCAGTTTCATTCCTTCACTAGCTTGCGGCGCTTTTGCCAAAGCCTGAAATGCATCGGTTATTTTACTGACGGGTGTCCCGGGTGTTTTGTTCGACAGAAACGCATGGATATTTTCGGCAGATTGAACTGCGGCACCGGCATAGACTTCAGTTGGCGTCGGCACAGGCACTATGGTAGGTGGGGCTGATCCATCTCCATTTGAAACAACGGAAATTTCCGGTTTCTTGCCAAGTTCCGTCTTTAGCGTTTCTTGAACAGTGTTAAGGTTGTTTGGAGTAAGGCCATTGAGAGAAGCTCTCGCTTGCAGGAGACTTTCCTGGGGGTAACCGCCGACACCCAAGGTTTCAAAGATATTGTCGATCGTCTGGTTTTTCTCGGCAATCTCTGCTTCCGATGGCGGTTGTGGTGCGACGGGCATAATCATTCCCCTAAAAAATAGCGCTTAGTGAAAATCTAGAAACAAAGAATAGAGAATCTTGATTAAAGGCCAATTAAATATAATCAGGAGACATGCATGGATTTATCAGTAGAAAACGGCATTTATAGACCTTATGTTCGCAGTCATTTCCGCCTAAGCGGTGGGCCGATTATGGTTAACGTCGGCTCAACCGTGGTTGGGGGAGCAGTCCTTCAATAAGAGGAGATGACGATGAGCATACTTTATATTGGTCTTGATGTGCATAAGGAAACGGTTGCTGTAGCCATGGCCGAAGAGGGCCGTCGTGGCGAAGTGCGTTCCTACGGTACGATTGAGAATACACCGGCGCAGATCGAGAAGTTAATCAAACGACTGGCCAAAGCTGGACAAGACTTACACTTTTGCTACGAGGCTGGGGGTTGTGGCTATGGCCTGCAACGTCAGATTGTTGCGGCTGGCCATCTGTGCACGGTCGTGGCCCCGAGCCGGATACCGCGGAAGCCCGGTGAACATATCAAGACGGATCGCCGGGATGCCATCAAGCTGGCACGCCTTAACCGTGCCGGCGAGCTCGATGCCGTGTGGGTGCCAGATGCAGCCCATGAAGCGATGCGGGATCTGATCCGCTCGCGCGGTGACGCCATGGAACATTTTAAGTCATGCAAACAACAGCTGCTGTCTTTCCTGCTGCGCCATGGACGGAGTTACGGTGGCAACTGTACGTGGACCAAGAGCCATTACACATGGCTTGCCGAACAAAAGTTTGAGCATCCGGCGCATCAGATTGTGTTTCAGGATTATATCAACGCCATCCATGACGCCGAGTTGCGCCATGAACAGCTTGTTAGGCAGATTAAAGAGTTGTTGCCGCACTGGTCCATGAAGCCGTTAGTTGAAGCCTTGTGTTTAATGAAGGGCATCAGTCTGGTCACAGCAGCAACCATTCTCTCCGTAACTGGCGACCTGCGACGTTTTGCCACCCCCGTCCAACTCAGTGCTTATTTCGGGCTGGTTCCTTCTGAGCATTCCAGCGGTAATAGCATTAAACGTTACCGGTTAAGTAAATCAGGCAATGGCGAGGTCAGGCGTGTCTTGATCCAGAGTGCCTGGTGCTATCGGTTTCCAGCTCGCGTGACCAAGGCAAAGGAGCCACAGCTTTCAGCCGCCGATAAAAGCATTCGTGATGTTGCCTGGCGTGCCCAACTCAGACTTTGCAAACGCTACCGACGCTTGATTGCCGTTGGCAAAAAGACCCCTTTAGCTGTTGCTGCCGTCGCACGTGAACTGACAACCTTTATCTGGGAGATGGGGCAGATCGTGCCAATACCAAGCTAAGATTAACGTCCTATGACTTACATCCTGGCAAACACAGCGAAGAGACCGAGCTCCGTTTGGGTAGCACTCGTATTAACCATGGGCAGATCCTGCAAGATCGGCGCCCGCTTTATAGACCGAGTTAGACCCGTGACGACCAATGGTAATGCGGTAAATCCATAAGCCCGCGTATGAGAGATTGATCAGACGACGCTTCGCGCTCGGTCTCTTCACCTGGTTTGCCAGTCTATATATTTTCAGCTGTTCCCTCAAGTGCAGGGGATTAACGGAAAATCATGCACTTAGCCCTTGACTGCGAACATGAGGGTTAAGGGGAAATTGATGAGTGCTTTAAAAACTGACAATGCGGCCCGGAAACCAATGGCGGCCTTGCTTATCCTCAATCTCGATCAGCCACGAATCCGGATCAATTTCGGCCTGCCGGTCAAGGTAACGGTCGGCTTCGGCTTCGGTCATGGGGTCGGTGCGGCTGACCGGGTTCCACACCAGCTCATCGTCATAGCGCACTTGCGTCAAAACCCGTGCCGTGCCATCGAGCCGATTGATTTTGAGGATGATCGTGCCGCTGGAATTATCGCCGTGCCGCCGTACTGTGATGGGAATGCCTTCGCGGGCGGCGATCCGGATTTGTGCGTTGATCATAAAATCGGTGGGTAGGCGAGCGTCATCCATGCAGCATCTTACTCGTCAATGTCCGCTGATACCTCATCAAAAATTATCGAGGGCTCGCCAGTCTCAAGACTGCGATCTTGTCCGAAAACTGTCACCGCAACCTCGCCACGTTGGAGAATGCTATAATCGCTTTGTTTCTTGGCTACCGGTGCCTTATCTATCGTGCTGAGCCAGAAATAATCTTTATTTCGCTGATCCTCGCGTTTATCAACGTGGATACCGACAATATTTTTCTGGCATGGCTGCGCCCAGGAAAAGCCCGTAATTTCTTTTGCAGGCAGGTCGGGAATATTAACCGACAAGCAGGTTTCCTTGCGCCACCCATGGGTAAGGAAATAAGTCAGCATTTTCTGCGTAACAGTTTTTGCGGTATCCCAGCGCACTTTTGCGCGCGTCGTGAAATCCTGACTGAACGCGATCGACGGGATGCCAAGCATGAGGCCGGTGAAAGCCGCGCCCAATGTGCCGGACAGATTAACTTCATCGCCGACATTAGAACCCGCATTGATGCCGGACAGGATAAGCGACGGTTTTTTGTCGACCATAAAATGGCCAAGGGCAATACCGACGCAATCTGCTGGTGTTCCTGAAACGGCCCATTGCTGTTCGCCGCGCGACAGACACCGCAAGGGGTGATGAAACGATATGCTCTGGCCGGTGCCGCTTTCGTCATGCTCCGGTGCTATGACCCATATGTCGTCGGCGAATTCGCGGGCGACTTCGATTAAGACGGCAAGACCCGGCGCATCGAAACCGTCATCGTTGGTCAAAAGTAGTCGTGGAAGGCGGAGTGGTGTTTTCATGGACCGAATGCATTTATCAATATTGAATCAATCGATAAAGGTCACTCTATCTGGAAACGGAGGATTCTGCAAAAAACTAGGCGGTAATTGGTTCTTGTGAACCACCGCCTCCAACCCCACGCCACGCCTGCAATTTGCGATAGAGTGTGGAGGGGCTGACCTCGAGCAGGGATGCAGCTCGCGTAATATCCTGACAGGTAAATTCCAATGCTTGCATGATGGTGTCTTTTTCGGCCAACCATAGCGGTCTGATAACATCGGAAGCTTGGGATTCGACCAACATAAGATCATGTGCATTCTGATTGGCAGCAGGCATCAGGCTTTC
>Ga0207055_1219_pt1 | contig 10575 bp, 19 predicted proteins | sample Alteio_BWMinCont_57_FD_153293 | JGI IMG/M metagenome (GOLD analysis project Ga0207055, IMG submission 153293) | Enriched cells from forest soil in Barre Woods Harvard Forest LTER site, Petersham, Massachusetts, United States -... | ecosystem: Environmental > Terrestrial > Soil > Temperate forest >...
GTTGCAGACAAAGAGCTTAGAAGTTGCTCTGTCGAGAGCCGCATTGATGATGTTTTGAGTTGCGTGAAGTTTGTAAGAGAGAAGTCCACGTTCCCAGGCAATCTTGATGAGTTGGGACTTATTCGTGCTCATCTTTCTTCTCTAGGAGACCAGACAGCACTTCTTCGTCAGAGAGCGTGGGTTCATCGGGCTTAATGGGTTCAGTGAGCGCAGATGGAGCGGAAAGTAGTTCCTTCCCTGAGCGAATCAGGATCTCTAACATTTTAAGATCTTCTAGAGAGAGTCCCGTAGATGCAGACCTATCCTCTAAACGCTTGATCTCATTTTGAATGAGCTTGAGTGTTGGCATTAGCGAGGACCAAAGGCTTTAGACAAATCAGAGGTTTGCTGCGCCTGTTTCACTTTTGCGAGTTCAGCTTTCATTACGGCAATCTCAGCGCGGTCTTTGTCGCTGATGTTAGAGCTGAGATATTTGTCTGCGAGTTGGTATGCGAGGATGATTAGAAGACCTAGTGCAGAGGCAGCAGGATGAAATACACAGCCAGCAACTAGGATTGCTCCCAATGTTTTGAAGTAATCTAGTTTCATTAGGCGAGCTTCTTCTTGGATGCGTGGAAGCCAACTTGACCTTCAGTCTTGATGGCATTGCCGATCTTTCGCATGATGATGTCGATGAGATCTGGCTTAAAGATAGCCACTTCAGTTGATGTTCCATCGGCAGCAGTCGTCGTCTTGTAAGCTTGCCAGGCGTAAGTATCTATACGTTCGGCTCTATAGGAGATTGTGGGCGTAGTTGGAGCGGGTGTAGGCGTCGTTGCCATGGTTCTTCCTTATTGGGTTGGAATCAGAGGGAATAGAGGGTCGTTGGACTTGCTCTAGGGAGGTGAGGTTGCGCTAGTCTTTTGATTTGAGCGGACTAGGTCTTTGATCTCTGTGATGGTTTTCTGAACTTTTACCCAGGAATAGGGTTTGAGCTTCTTGCCCTTCAAGACTGCTGAGATGCCTCGCACCGTTCCTGTTCTTCCCTCTTGTTTGGCCAGGAGTTCAGCAACTAAGCAGTCACGCTCACTCCGACCTTCCTTAACCCATGAGTGGTAAACATCCCATATAGAGTCGTAGTAGCTCGTGGTGATCGGGTCGATTGCTTCTAGGTCAGTAGGTTGGTAGAGAAACTGTGGATGCTCAAGCCCACTCTCGATGTCTTTAAAGCCATCTTTGGCAATCTTGGTGTAGTACTTCTGCTGGAGGGACTTACAGTGTGGGCAGGATGTGAGGTGGAGTGTTGTGTGCCCACACTTAAGAATAGGTGGCGTGGGTTTGGCCATGTTACTTGGTGATTGGGATAACATTCGATGGGACTTCGGGAGTTGAGTCTTGTTTCTTTGGCTCACCAACTTCTACCGTCATTAGGTCTTTGCGCCAGAAGATGACCGGCTTGTTGTCTTCTGTGCGAGCCGGTTGGTACATCGGCGGCTTGAAGCAAGCGAGGTCCTTGGCGTCGTACTTCTTAGGAAGGACAACTCCACCAAACCCATCTAAGTGACGTTGAACTATGAGAGCTTTGATCTCTTCATAGTTGTTTCGACGTTTGGTGGCTTCGCGCTTGGCGAAGTAGGCTTTGATAGCAGTGAACATTAGGATTGCAACCCTTGAGCAGCCATTGCTTTGGCCTTTTCTTCTGCCTGAGCTCTATCGAAGTCTGGATGTTGCTCACACTTGGCCAGGACATCAGCATGAACTACCTGTACGAAGTCACGGGCAAGAGCCACTCGCTTACTCACTCCACCAGGGAACATCCCGTTGTTTAAGAGATCGTGGACGTTGATGAGCTGCTTAACGTATTCCAGTTGCTCTAGGAGAGTTGGGTCGATGGGTGCTAGCGCGACTACTGGATCTTGGACGGGGTCAGACATTGTTTGTTCCTTTGGGTTAGGTTCAATAGGACCTGCCAATAGGAACGTGGTTGACTAGAAATATTTGTTTGGGCGGAATAGGGACATGACTATAAGGATGTTCGTCCTACTCATCACTGTAGGCTCAGTGGGTTGTGCAACGACCGTAAAGGGTCAGGACAAGATCCATGCCGGCATGACTAGAGCTGAAGTGATCGAGGCGATGGGCGAACCAGAGTCCAAGAGCTTCAACGGTATCTCTAACAGAGAGGGTCTTTACTGGGGTCATGAAGGCTTGAAGCCAGTCGAGTTCTGTGTCCAGATCTATGAAGACAAGGTCGTGGCGTACGACTCAAAGAAGTGTGACTACGTCTTTTAAGAACCCAAAAGGAGGAAGCAATGGCAAGCGATGATGAACTTAAGAAGCTCAACAAACTCCTGCGGGACAGACAGAAGAACGACATCAAGGAACTAGAACGACTGCTCGAAGAGAGGCAGAAGAATGATTTAAAGGACCTAGAGAGAATCCTAGATCATAGAAGACAGAATGACCTGAGTGACCTAGAAGCAGCATTGGGGATGAAGCGACCACCACCTAAGAAGAGTGGTCGTTGAAGAAGGCAGTAATCGTCCTAGTGATAACCAACCTGGCCACACTCGCATGGCTGGCAATCGTCCAGCACAACTTGGACGCAATGTATTCGTTGGCTGAGTTCAATCGTAAGTTGAAGATGGAGTTCTTGGCAGAGTCCAGTAGGACAACTCCAGCAGGTTACACCAACGTCTATGCAGCAGCTTCTATCTTCAGGACACTTGAAGACTGTGTGAAGTTCGCGAACACCATGAACGAGCATCCAGACTTCCCAGGGCAGATCTACTCATGCAAGGAATATCAACACTAAGCGGATCTGAGTAACTCAGAGATACGGCCAGTCGAGATGCTTGTGAGTCGGTTGATCTCCTGAATCGTAAGCCCTTGACGACGCAACTCTTTCACTCGGGAAACCACGTCCTGCGAGTATGTTGGTCTCCGTCCGCCCACTATTCCTTGCTTACGCTTAGCTGCAAGAGCCGACTTAGTTCGCTCAGATATAAGACTGCGTTCCATCTCAGCGATAGAGACTAGGATCTGCATCACTAAGCGGCCAGCAATTGTTGAGTAGTCCAACCCTTCTCGAATGGAAACTAGGATCACACCTCGCTTATCCAGGTCCTCAATGAGACCTAGAATCTCTAATGTCTTACGTCCTAGGCGATCCAGTGCGGCCACTATGAGCACGTCTCCTTTCTTGAGTCGTGGGATTAGGGCATCAAGGATGGGTCTCTTCTTGAACCCACTGGCAGTTTCCTCGTGCACTTGGGCGTTAGGATAGCGACTCTGTAAGTGAGACAGTTGGTTCTGGGTGTCCTGCCGGTCAGTCGAAACTCTTGAGTAAATGTATTCCATGTAAACCTCCAGGTTCATCCTATCGTGTTGCCTACCTTCAGCAAACGTGCGTTTGGCGAAGGATTGATCTATTTCATTCTAGGATTGGCCACAAATTGGCAGGTATAGATATTAGGTCAAGCCTAGGAAGGTAACTCGTGAATTCTAATGATAAACTCAATCAGTTTAATGGTGTACGAGGCGGGTTAGAAATCGTGGGCATAGCGGGAACCTTCTGTACGGGAATGCTTAGGCCCACACTGAGTTCACTTGGGTTTTCTGCCATCGCTTACAGTTGTGAGTTGAAGTAATGATTGATCCGTTAAAAGTATTGCGTAATCCTCGTCTCTTCCTCCTCTATTGGACTGCCATGAATGGAGTTGAAGTTGATGGTGGAGGTAATCTTAAGGATATGAGTGGAGTTGTGTTGGCTGTTCCTTTGAAGACTATGTTCCTGGACTATAGAGGATTGTTGAGTGAGATGAGTATTGGCCTTCCTCAGGAGATTAAAGGATTCAGCTATAGAGAGTTAGAAATGGCTCTTGATGAGTTGATTGTTAAGGAATTGATTACCCGTAGAGAGAATGGAAAGAATGCGGCAGTAGACAGCATTGATGAGTTCATCTTTGAGTTCAGCGTTATGAGTCCGTTGCCCAAGAGTGAGAAGTGCCTGTTGCCTGTCAGCTCAGTTTGGCCGGCGTACCAGAGTTGGTGTGAGTCGAAGGGACTTGAGGTTAGGTCTAAGTGGTGGCTTACAAGGAAGATCAACCAGAGTGGAGTCGAGGGACAGCTCAAGAAGATCGGTGGAAACCCTAAGCGGGTCTACGTTGTAGGAGCGAGTTGTAAGCTCCTCTAGAACATCTTGTCTAAGATTGCGTTCAGACAAGCGGCTATCAACAAAGCACCTAAAAACATTACGATAAACACAGCATACCTCCTTGGTATGCGTATTAATCGAATCGGTATTTGAATTAGAGCAGGAAGAGTCTCGGTTGGCGGTCGTCCACAAGTCCACAGGCCATTCGCCACTTAGTAAGTTTGGACATGGTGTAGTTGAGTGGAACTGATTGTTCATCAGCTATGAAGCCCACATCCATAGACCAGAGTTGACCCTCAACGTCTATACAGGGTCTGTGTCTATGGCCATGAACTGTTGGCTTGTTGAAGTGCTTGGCATGGTCGAGTGACTTGGAAAGCCAGCCGTGAACGTAGATAACTCCATCGATCTCTAGGAAGTCACGGTCAGATTCTAAGACCTTAACTCCGTCGAACTTGTATAGGTCCTTAACATTGAAGAAGTCAGCTAGTTCAGGGAGCTTCTCAGAGATGCGCTTGCAGAGTCGGATGTCGTGGTTACCTAGGATCTGGTAGCACTTTGCTCTAGGGACGATCTTCTTGATGTCCTTCCACATGCGGGCAGCAACAGCAAGGCCATACGTTACATCTTCCTTAGGCGTGATCGAGGGAGTCCGAGAGTACCGCGAGAAGACATATTGGTCTAACAGATCGCCAATCTGAACTACGTGAGTGGGCTTTTCTTTCTTGATTAGGTCGAGTATTGCCTTGAGAGCGTCCTCGTTGTGGAATGGGAAGTGAGTGTCAGGAATGACAAACACCTTAATCTTTCTTTTCTTGCTCATCTAAATACTCCAGTTGACCTTTGATGTGTGCGACGTTGAGTAGGTCATTCTCCATTAGGTAGGTGCGTCTCCTGCATTCCTTCCTATGTTCGTTGCTGTTATGAAATGCTGTTAGATCGCCCTTCTTGATGTGGTTGCCGTAGTACTCGTTGTTGAACTTAGACAGCCACGCTCGCTCAGAGAACGAGAGCTTGTGAATATAGTCTTGATCTATGAAGGGTCTTGCCGGCTCAGGAAATGTATACGGCATGAGTCCGTACTGTGGCTTACTCACGCTCGCAATCTCTCAGTACAGTTTCTTCAATCACTGCACTTAGGTGGGCTTCTTCAAAGTCTTTGAGAGACTCAGGTACTGTAAAGTGTAGTCTGGACGACTTGCCTGTGACTGCAAACAACTTGCGCTCAATAAGTTTTCCTCTAAGGTAATTGAGGTAGATTTCTCTCTCTTCTGAAGGAAGGGTTGTGAAGCGAGCAAGAAGTTGCTTCTTATCCTCGTCAGTGAACTGAGTCTGCATCTGGTTGATGCTCATGATCGATTGCTGGTGGTTCAACTGCTGCTGCATTTGTATAGAATTGTTCAGATGATTTTGAGCGTTCTGTGCATGGACGCTGGCTTGACTTAACATCTGGTTAAACTGATTTTGCTGGGCTTGTTGTTGAGCCGCACCTTCGGCCATTAGTTCTTGTAGGGTCTTCATTCTGTTCCTAGTCGTTGACCACTTCTAGGGTTTCAACGTGACGTTCTGTTTCTTCATCCCACTTAGTTCCAACAACCTTTACCCTTCCCATGTCGATGAGCTCGTGGACTCTAGGAGTGATCGTGTTAATAGGCCAACCAAGCTTTCCTGCAAGGTCCGCCCTGCTGATGCTAGGAAACAAACGAAGTACCTCTACAACTCTTAGGTGGCGCTGACTGAAGTCGGGTATTCGCTTGTAGGATTGGGCTCTTGTACTCTCGCCGTAGTGAGGGTCTTGCAGCATCTTCTCGATCTCGACGTCTGCCTGATGATAGAGAATCTTTTCAATGACTGAGTTCACCGTCTCTAACGCGTCGTTTGTTACCATTGCTTTGCTTTGGTATTGATCCTTGAGGACTTTGACTAGCAACTCTAAGTCGATACCTCTACCCGTTATGTCCTTGAAGGGCTTCATGACATTGTTAACGAAGACCAACTCCTTATCTGTTAATTTAAGCTCCATTCCTTTCTCCTTCGTCACCAATAGCGACATTGTTTACTCCATTATGGCATGTGCCTTGGTTAAACATGGCGCTTAGAGCTGGCTTTTTTGTTCTTTGTTGAAACTATTTTTGCACAGGCTTTGCACGCTGAGAAATAGCCGCCTTTGGCGCCATACTTCTTGTAGTAGTCAACTCTAAGAAGTTTGCTCTTGTGGCACTTAGTACATTTCTTCTTCTTGTCTGAGTCGGGCAACTTCTGGTCAGGAGAACCTATTGTGAATCCAACAGGTCTGTCTCGTCTCCTCTTTCCCTTTGATTCTCTCAGGTCGTTTTGCTTCTCGAACTCAGCGACGGCTTCCTTTGCAAGGAGATAGTCGAGTGGAGTAACGAGATCTGGCTTGATGTCGAGTGAGCTGACGACAGAGTCATCTTTCACGGTAATCATCTCTTGGAACATAGTTGGTCTGACGCCAAAACGCTGATCGCGACCGATCATCTTCACCTTGCCATTCTCGTCTAAGGTGTCAGAGATCGTGTTTCTCTTGAGATAGTTGATCTTGTTTAAGTTGCCGCACTTACTCTTGATGATGAGGATAGCGAATGTCTTAGGCGAACTGAGCTTCGGATCAAACGCACTTACACACATCTGAGTGAGAATCGACTGAACTATGTCGGCTCTATCTGTATCTACGGTGACAAGATAAGGAGCATGATGGATTAGGTGATAGTGAATGAGACTCTCAGCCTGAGTGACCGACAAGAATGGTTCACTGGTCTTGGGATTAGTTGAGAAAAGAGTTTGCTTAGGAAGGTCGGCGCAGGCTTTTGACATTATCTAGTTCCTTGAGGGTTCTAGATAGGTGCAGTTGCGCTAGAAAAGTTGGCCCTGAGGAGAGAAGGAGATTAACCCTCAGGGCCGGAGATTAAATGGCAAGGTAGTTATACCCCGTTAGAGATCACACAAGTTCACTTCAGCATCAGTAGGAGGTAGACGCTTGTTTCTAAACTCGATCATCGTAGACACAAAGTTGTCTTTCGCTTCGGAACCACAGGTCTTAGCCTCCTTGATTGACTTGTCATAAAGGAGCTTTTGAGCTGCTTCAGGAAGTGACAGGAAAGTAGATCTATTAAGTTCACTCTTGAGGTAGTGCAGATACCAGGATGAATGTTTATTTTGGTAGTCAGGAAGTGAGTCTTTAGGTTTTCGGGCATTCCCCCGAGGCTCAGGAGGGAAAGTTTGTGTGTCAGATTCTCTATCCTCAAAATTCTGAACCATCACTTCACTACACCCAACTGCTTCAGCAGTTGGAGTGTTGATAGTGTTAGATCTTTTTGATTCTTTTTGGATGCTATGCGCTGGATGCATATGGCCCTGTGCATCTGATGCATTGGCCCCAGTGCGTCTCTTGCGTTGGCCTGATGCGCTAGATGCATTGGCTTTCTTGTCCAACTGGCGTTGATAGAACTCAGTCCAGGTAACCTTCCACTGATCTGAAGAGATGAGTTCAAAGTCAGTTCCTTCCTTGTGACTAATTGCTAGCAACATATTGTGAGTGACCAGCTCCTTAACGGCCTTTCGTGCTGTATTCACGGAGATGTCTAAAGCTCTAGAAATGTTGGGATATGATCCATCCCAACCAGGACCTTCAGACGCGAGGTAGATCCATACGCTTCTCGCATATAGAGATAGGTCTTTGACTTGCCAAACCTCATTCGGGATTTGGGCAAACTCGCCTCTGTTTTGTAGTTGATTGCTGATTGCGTTCTTATTGACGGACATGACACTTCTTCCTTCTCGGGTTAGTTTTTTGGACCAACCCGCTTCTGCGCAGAAGGAAGAAGGCCACACCTATAATTATACCGCGGCTGCTTACCTAAACATTATCTAATGAGTTCAGGTGCTTATGAATCTTGCTTAATGACGTCACCAAAAAGGTATACTTCGTTTCCGTTCTCATCATGAACTATTGGATTAAGCTCCTCTTTGAACCCTAATTTCCTTAGAAGGATAGCGAGGCCTTGAAAGGGTTCATCAAGTAAATCTATTGGGTCAAAGTTAAATATCATAAGTAAATCTCCTTAAGTGGTTTCGCATGCGAAACTTTTATTGGTTTGCTTTCAAATCAATTATACGGAGACACTCTTTGACTGCGGCCACTAACTCGGACTCATTGGGGTCAACGTGAAGCAAACTCTCGTCGAGACTCTGGCGAAGACTTTGAACACTCCAGGTTTGGACTTGTACAAGAACAGGCTTTGCAGGTCGAGGTTTGCTTGGTACTTCCTGTCGAACGATTTCTTGGATCTGGGCGCGCGAAGCAGTTGCAATGTCATGGTTGCCGACTCTCACCATTCCATTGCTGGACTCGATCATCTGAGTGAGCTTCGCTTCAGGGATACGGGCGAGTTCAGCCAGCTTCTCTGTGTCAGACACGATTGCCAACTCAGGTGCAACACTGAGTATCTTGCCCACTCGATAGAGCTTACTGATGTAGGACTTGCTGAACTGCTTCTGCATGGCCTTTTCAAGTTTCTCTGCAATCTCTTTATAAGAAGCACCAGTCAATTCACCTATCCTAAAGACGCTGATCGATAGGGTATGTGCAGACTGCTTGTGAGCGTGAAAGTTGTGGTAGAGGAGTTGAACCTCGGCTTGAAAGTCGGGGTGAAAGTAGGCGAGGCGATCTTGAACACTGAGCTTAGAGAACTTCTCTCGCTCAACTGGGTCGTCATAGATCTTGTTGTAGGTCTCTTTGTCCAGAGCCAACATCTGGTCAATGAACTGGTTGCGATCAACATCTGAACTCAGCGTTGCTGCTAACTCTTCTGCCTCGATCACTTCTTGGTCTTGCATAACTACTCTCCTTTTAATTGGTTTAAAAACATTTCTGCTAATTGAGCTGAAAACGTCGGCGGAACTGCATTCGCCACTTGTTTATACTGCTCCTGAAGATTGCCCTTAAATTCAAAGGTCAGGGGAAAGCCTTGGACGGTTGCAGCTTCTCTTACTGACAACTGTCTATCGAGCCACGGATGCCATGGAACATTGGTGCCATTGTTGAAGACCATCGTAGGAGCGACTTCATTCGGCGCGAGTCTATATAAGGGTCTGAATCCCTTGATGCGACCGGGAGGGTTCTGGATATGTTTATTCGCGAATCGTCGAGCCAGTTCAATGTCACTGATGTGAGCCAAATTCTCGCCAGGTCGAAGAATCTTTCCAAACTGCTCGCGACTCTTATTGCCGGTTGTAACGTTAGAGTTTGGTCCTTGAACGCCGTTCAACAGGTCACTCAATTTCTGGGCTTTCGTGAACGGCTTAGGTGGAACCAATGTAGCAAGGTCTAATAGCTCACCTTTCCTCTTGCCCCATATGATGACTCGCTCTCGCCTTTGAGGAACTCCATACTCAGACATATTGAACAGGTGATAATGGACTTCATAGCCAACATCCTGAATGGCTGAAATAAGGCTGCTGAACGATCTACCCTTGTCATGACTGAGTAAGCCCTTAACATTTTCAAGTAGGAAGAAGCGAGGTTGCTTAAGTCCAAAGATCTCGATGGTCTTGAAGATGAGTTGACCGCGCTTGTCATTAGCTCCTTCGCGGTTGCCCATCATGCTCCAAGACTGGCAAGGTGCACCGCCGATCATGATGTCTGGATTGCTCGGGATCTTGTCGACTAGTTTGTTGATGTCTCCACAGACTACATAAGCACTATCTTGAAAGTTGTGCTGGTAGGTTTCGCATGCGAAACGATTGAAGTCGTTTGCAAATAGGATTTCAAATCCAGCTTTCGCAAAGCCGTAATCGAGACCTCCGCAACCAGTAAACAATGAAACAACAGTGGGCATAAAACCTCCGAATTTGGAGGTCTATCGTCTTGGTTTTGATCTCGATGAATCAGCATAGTCTCAAAACAATACAGGACTTAGGTCTTGAACAAGCGCCTTAGAAAGGCTGGAAAGTCGGGTTCCTTCTTCAACTCAACTATACGAGGTCGCAGTTTTGTATGTAACCGGTGAGCTGTTGCGTATGTGCCCATTATCCTTTCGAGTCCTCTTACAGAAGGCATAGCGGTAACAGATCCAAACCGCGCGCCCCTTTCGGTATATATATAGACAAGGGCTTGTTGAAGCATGTGGGGAGAGACCTTCAAGCGATGGAAGATGGTTCCAAAGAATAGAGAGAACTGCTTTCGACAAGAGTTGCACTGGAAATTTCGTTTGGTCTTTATCTCAGTGACCTGCTGAGACTTGCAGTGCGGACACCTTACTCCATTGGGCCATCTAGCATTGACGAAGCTTTGCCAACACTCGTCATCGAGTTCCTTGGGCGTAACTCCAGTAATGATCCATTTAATGGTTGCTTCACTGTGACCTTCTTCACGTAGTGAATTCCTAAGCTCAATTTCCTTTGGGTCTACCTTAATTCGG
>Ga0207055_1220_pt1 | contig 10515 bp, 9 predicted proteins | sample Alteio_BWMinCont_57_FD_153293 | JGI IMG/M metagenome (GOLD analysis project Ga0207055, IMG submission 153293) | Enriched cells from forest soil in Barre Woods Harvard Forest LTER site, Petersham, Massachusetts, United States -... | ecosystem: Environmental > Terrestrial > Soil > Temperate forest >...
GTGTACTGACGGTACGGAGCTGAGGCGGGATACCCCGAGGCATCATGGTCTTCGTAAACGTCTACCCTGACTTTGCGGTTGGCAGCGGGGGTGGTGGTGCTGTAGTCGTCGTCAGTGGCAGAGAGTTTGAAGCCGTCGGTGCAGGTGGCGGGGGCGGTTAGGGCTGGGAGATGGTCGATTGGTACACAAACTGCTGGGCTGCGCCCATCCAGACTGCCACTAGAATTATACGGGCTGAATGCGACCGTACCACATATATACTTGTAACTACCATCGACGCTAGTAACCGTATAACTGGTAGCACCATTGTCGTTGTGATCATACGGTGACGCACCATCACTAGAATAAGACGCGCCTGGTGCAAGTATTCCCCCACCTGTTGTCGACGGCGCTATTTCATTATGCGATGCGGCGTAGTATGCTCCTGTTTGATCGCTGTTGCTGTAGAAATAGCGTGGACCGTAGCTAAAGTGAGCAGTACCACCTTCGCTGTCGTTAGACATGGTGCTCGTGAATTTGATGCTATTACCGGACTGGGCACTAGACGGAGCGGTCGTTGTACCCGATACACTCCAATTTGGCACAGGCGCACAGATATCTGGGGTACGTGCGGTTGCGGTGTCGTTATGGCCATCCCATATTCCATCATGATATGCCCCATTTCTGTCATAATACGCCCCATGATATGCCCCGTAAGAGTAGTTCCACGACACTGTTTGGCACTGGCCCGGAGGAATGTGAAAGCTAATTGTCTCAGAACTTATTGTCGAAAAATTACCGCTACTAGTATTTCCATCTCCAAGATAGAAACCGTTGGTGGTGCCGCCATAAGTTCCGCCCCGTGGGCTAAAGCCAGTAACATTGCCAGAAGCTGCTGCAAACTTATAGAATTGCGCCTGAGTAATGTCATAGCCCGAATTTCCACATACAAAAGCTTGCCCGTAAAAAGTAGCCGTTCCGTTACCATCCGCACCGGTGCTACTATTATAAGTAAGCTTATAAGCCCAATGGGTATACTGATTATGATTACTCGAGCTCGGCGGGCCAGCCTGAGCAGGACAACCATGAGCTAAATCAGCAGTCAAATTGTCGGCAAATACCTTTGTTGGAGATCGGAGTACTAACAACATCGCAGCACCAACAAGAACTAACCCAGCCACATAGAAAAGCATCCGGCGCTGGCTTCGAAATCCGATCATGTTGAAAGAAGCCTTTGATTTACCGTGATTTTACGTGGTGGCCCATTTTTCGGCCGCACAGGATTTACCGGTCTTGAAGTTTTCTGACTTGGCGAGACCACTGTGCTGTTCTTGTTGGAGCGCAGCAACAAGTAGGTAACCCCCGCCACCAGAACCACCAGTAAACAGCCTAGTAATATCAAAAGCATTAGCTTACCTTTGATTTTTAAAGTATGCCTACTACGGCTTCCCACAACCACGCCCACAGTTTCGGAGGTTTTGGCCTTTGATTTGAGCATACTCATACTTACTTCGCAGTATAGCAAAGCATAACTACAATCACCACAAGTTTTATGGATCAGCTGGACACAAAACTATCCCGGTCTACAACACCGGTGGCAAACTAGTAATAGACTCGTAATTACAGTTAGGACTACAATCTAACGTAGCAGTACCACTAGTGTTTGGAAGCCAAAGTTCTGGAGTGTAGCGAATTGATTCGGCTGGGCCAGCACCGGCATTAAGACTACCAAAGGTTCTGTCGAAATCAATCTGGTTAGCTAGGACTGAGCCGTAGATGGTTAGAGGGTTGTTGCAGGTGTCGAAAGCGGTGGTTTCGACCGTAGCATTAGCACAGGTGGCAAACGTAAGCTTAGCTACATACAGGCCGTGCATCGTGCCAACACTGTGATCCACCGAGATGTTACCCTTTGCGTAGACATCAAGGCTTGGCACGTTAGTCAGGTCGTAGGAGGCGGCATACCTAACATTACCCGTGACAACAACGTTACCATTGACTGCGAGTTGTACGTTTAAGCCAGGGTTCAAGGTACCGCCTAAGTTTATACTGCCACTATACGAATAAATACCCGAGGTCGTAAAGGTTGACAGGTCGACATTGGTAGCAGTCGACGGATGAGGATCTTTAGGATAGGTCTGCGTGTAATAATCCTTAATACAAGGCAAGTAACCAAAGCCGCCGCCATATTGACCGGCGCTATCGTTGACGTTAACGGGGGGAGTAGGGCTATTGGCGAAAGAAAGGTTGTGGGGGCCCGGGGTTGGGGTGCCGACATTACTAAGTCCCCCACTCGTGTTAATACTGGTGGCAAACGACGTAATGTTTCCTAATGAGAAGGTGGCAAGTTGTGAGCCAGCACCAGTGTGGTCTGGACCACCGTCGTTATTCCATGACTTAACGCCAGATGTTAGTTGAGTGCAACTACCAGCGGTGGTGCTAAAGCCGGAGCCTGCCGTGACATCGCCGCCAAGGACATTGAAGTACGGCTTGGTTACGGTGGTTCCAGAGGTAGGGCTGCTTGCAGGACAGAGTTGTGTCGTGGCGGTACTGTTGGTTGTTGCATTGCTGAGCGTGTGACCACTCGTAGCATAACCCCAACCCCACGTAAGGTAGTAGTTAGTGTTTGGGTCGGGTGGCGTAAACTTAATTTGTTGAGACAAGATGGTGGTGCTACCACTGTCATACGGAACCAGCCTGGGCGGACTAATAGTTTGTGGTGTCGTTTGTACTGCCGGACCGGTCACACTTCCCTCGTGAACCGTTACACCAAAGCCTGGAGCGGCGGCGGGCGGTGCGGATGTCACACCGGTTGCCTTGACCGCAACCACAAAGCTTGGTGTTGATATATTGGCTTCAAAGGTACTAGGGAATGTGGTTTGGCCTGGTGCACAGGTTATGATGGCACATGGGCCAACAGTCTTTATTTGTTCCGTATTACTTCCTACTTCTACACCACTAGAGTTAACACTCATGGCGTAGATATAGAATGTGTGGCTAGCCCAATCAGTTGAGCGACCTGGGTGAGAGGCTGGTGTACCAGGGGGATAACCAATACCGGCGCTGCCGGTATTGCCCAGCTCAAGATCTGCCAAGGTTACATTGACAGTGGCACCAGCAGTTGAATAGGTGGTGTACTGACGGTATGGTGCTGATGTGGCAGTATAGGTTGAGGCGTCGTGATCTTCGTAGACATCTATTCTGACTTTGCGGCTTGAGGCGGGAGTCGTGGTGTCATCGGCGTCAGTGGCAGACAGCTTGAAGCCAGCGGCGCAGGTGGCGCTGGCAGAGAGGGCTGGAAGATGGTCACAGGGACCAGCAGTGACAGATACTGGCGTAGTAGTTCCGTAAGTCACCAACACCTGGGGGCTGCCAACATTGTTGCCGCTGGCATCGATACTTTGGGCATAAGCTGTATACGTCACCCCGTCAGTACCAGTACTCGGCGGTTCATAGGTATATTCATGATAGTGGTTGGCGGGCGGGCTAAAGCCCGGCTCTTGCTGGTTGGCGGTTACGGTTGCTAGCAATGCGCCATTAGCGTAGAGGGTGACCTTCACATAGGAACCAGCGGCCCTATTGCTTGCACTACCAGGATCGTCAGGATCCCAGGCAGTGCCGTAGACTTCCGGCTTGTTATTCGAATCGTTACAGGTGAAACCGATGGAGCCGGCAGGTCTGTTGTCTGCCGAGGGACAAGTAGCAGGGTCTATTAGGGCCTTATGGTCTGATATGACATAGTCACCGGCGGCATTCAGAACAACCAAATCCATGTATTTTATGTTCCAGCTGTGGTATGTGTTATAGCCAAAGCCTCCACTACCGGTAGTCGCAGTGTACCACCCTGACGCTACACTACCAGGAGTAAAAGTAGCTGGAGATGGGTTGCCAACGTTGGTACCAATTGCTTGGTTTGCGTCATCCACCGCAAATTGGTACCCTGCCGTCACGCCGGTTTGGGCAAAGTCGACTTTGCCGCCTGCAGGGTCGCAAGCCAGGGTCATCTTACCTACCGGTGGATTATTGTTGCACACGTTGTAAGAAGGCGAGGTAAAAGTCCCGTTCGACGATATATCATTGCTACCGTAGTGAGAGCTGCCGCCATATTTAAAAGACACGCTGGCACAGGTGGCAGTAGAAACCGAAATCGACCCAACATACGCATTGACGTAACGGCCACCGGCGCAACCACTTCCTGAACAGCCAGGATCAATATCTCCTAAGCCAAATGGGCCGTAGTTGAAACCGGAGTTGAAACTAGCACCCGTCCCAAGAGAAGCGGTGAAAGTTCCACTAGCCTCAGTGCAACTTGGACCATTGCAGTAACCACCAGTGTACTGACCAATTTTAATCGAATGCGGAGGATTCGCGCCACCGCCACAGTAGTATGTTTCGGTCCATATGTTAAGCTTGCCGCTGCTATCAGTAGATGCGCTAAAATTGCCGCTGCTATCGCCTGGGTAAATCGCAAATACCGTATGATAGCTAGACTGGCAGCCAGCAGCAAGTCCTCCCGGGTCGCCTGCGGCGTCAGCATAGGCCGGCGACGCGTGAAATGCAAAAAAGCCCGCACCCACAGCAAGACACAGTGCAGTACATAGTAGCAGTTTGTGCAGTAGCCTCATTGCAAATGCCCCATCTGACTTGCCTCAGGACTTAACTGCGGCTGCGGCTGCTTTACGGGTCTTGGTAGTATCTTTTGCTTTGGCAGAGGAGTAGTGCTCTTGCTTGTGCTGTTTGCTTGTTTGGGCTGCTGACCGACTTTGTCCCTTATCACAATGGTGCTAATTATAACGATAACCAGAACCATAAGACACAATAGCCCAATCGCCAAAAGTTTAAAGGCTTGGCTGTGTTTGCTTTTGCCACCGACAAGAATGTTGGGAGCGGAAGAATCACTGGGCTTTTTACTAGATCCGCGCATCTTATAACGTAGTATAGCAAGGCACAAGCAGTATGGCTACCACTTCCTAGCAGATTCACCTCGCCACCATCTTCCCTATTAATCAGTCCTCGCATCTGTTAGACTAACCTAATGGCTCAACTTTCCCTCTCCATCGTCGGCCTTCCCAACGTTGGCAAATCTACCCTATTTAATGCCCTGACAGATAGCAATGTGCTGGCCGCAAATTACCCCTTTGCTACTATCGAGCCAAACACCGGCATCGTGCCCGTGCCAGATGTACGGCTCGAAAAATTGAGCAAACTGTACGGCAATGCACCGATAAAGCCAGCCACCGTCACCTTTGTAGACGTAGCCGGGCTGGTAAAAGGCGCCTCTGAGGGCGAAGGCTTAGGCAACCAATTCCTCAGCCACATTCGAGCCACCAACGCCATCGTCCAAGTTGTGCGTGCCTTTGACGACAGCAACGTCACCCACGTTGATGAAGCCCACGATCCAAAAAAAGACATCGACGTCATCAACACCGAACTCGTCCTAGCCGACCTGCAAACAGTTACAAAACGCCTGCCTCGCGTCCAAAAAGAAGCCAAGGCCAACCCAAAACTCAAACCATCGCTAGATTTGCTCGAAAAAATACAAACCTATCTTGATAGCGGCAAACCAATTTTTGCCAATGACGATTTGCTAGCGAACAGCCAAGAATTGTTCAGTGATCTCTTCTTGCTCACCGCCAAGCCAATCATTTACGTCTTTAACGTCGATGAAAACGGCCTGAGCGATAGCGCAAAGCAAGTCGAACTCAAACAAATGGTTGCGCCAGCCACCGCCCTATTTATCTGCGCCAAAATTGAAGATGAACTGCGAAGTCTAGATGAAGACGACCGCACCGAACTACTGCAAAGCTACGGCCAAACCGAATCTGGCCTCAACCAGCTGGTGCACGCCGCATACAATACGCTCGGCCTGCAAAGCTACCTAACAGCCGGCGAAAAAGAAGTCCGTGCCTGGACAATTCACCAAGGCGATACCGCTCCGCAAGCCGCTGGCGTCATCCACGGTGACTTTGAGCATGGCTTCATCGCCGCAGAAGTCGTCGATTGCAACGACCTACTAACCGCCGGTTCCCTCACCGCCGCCAAGGCCGCCGGTAAAGTCGCAACTGCAGGCAAAACCTACATCATGCGCGCCGACGACGTCGTAGAATTCCGCTTCAACGTCACCAAATAGTGCCCAAAACCCAAACAAACCACTGTTAAAGGCTTTTCTACTTGAGTGCAGTTGGGTCGATAGTTGAGCACCGAAGCGGAGTGCACTTTAAGGTGCGTGAGCATCGGAGCGCAGGCTAGCGGCCCAAAATGTGCCGAGTAGACAAGCCTGCGCCCTACCTATCCCTACAAGTTTGAAGGTAATGGCGTATTCATCGCCCGCGAGCCCAAGAATCGACGCTGACGACTCATAATTGGCAAGCGCGTAGACGCACTAATAATTGGTGGCACATGGCGATATTGCATTGGGTGGAATTGCTGGGTCGGCATCGGCGGCAGCGGCTGGTGTCGAGCTGTTACCTGGAACTGCCCCGAAGGTACAGCCTCATATTGATATTGCGGAACATATCCGGACTGTTGGGCCTGTTGCTGCAGTTGTTGCTGGAACTGTTGCTGCGCCTGAGCCGTCTGCGCATAGTGCTGGCGAATATCCATAACTCGCGTTTGCACAAAGTGAAACATTTTTCGTAGCCGGGCGTGATTGTAGGCCGTAAAGCGCAACGACTTGTTCGTAGTGCAAATGTGAATATTGGCACTCAACAGCCGATGGTTATAGTCAACTTCGGAAATCATGTCAAACCGTATGTCTTCAAGTGTCAGATACATCGGTTTCTTGTCGACAAGCAAGACTCGTTGATCAGTTGCAGCTAGAAGCGCAAAGCCACCTTCGTAGCTACCATTCACCACATGTTCAACACGCTCACCAGGCAAGAGCACATTGGCAAGCTCCTTTAACTCAGCGCGACCCCAAAACTGGAAGTTGCAGCCAATACGTTTGAGCTGGTCCTCTAATTGCTTGAACTTTAAATCAGCCATCTTTGTCCCCTTCCACTGGTTACGATCTAATCATACGGCTTTACACCGATAAAAGTCGGTAAGAATGCTCACTAACTGGACACGATTTATATCACAAAAACGCCACGTAAAGTCCACATCAATTATGATCATTCCATGAAACTTCTCTGGAAAACTAGTTATGAGCCCCTATTTGTGACATAATTGATATATGTTGGCTACCCTAAAACAAACGGCCGAACTAGTAGAATTCTTCCGTAAGGAAGGTAGAGAAATTTCTTATAAAAAAGGTGAGTTTATTATTCGCCCTGGTGAATCCCCACCAGGCATTTTTTATATCTACCAAGGATTGGTTAAAGCCTATGACATTACCAAGTACGGTGAAGAAAATTTACTTATTATTCGCAAAGACCACGAAATCTTCCCACTCATCTGGGCAATTACTGGTCAAGAACGTAGCGTCATCTATGAAGCCCTAGCGCCAACCGTTGTCTGGCAAGTCAGCCGCGAACAATTCCTAGAATACATGCAAGGCCATGCTGAAACACTGGCACCGCTGCTTGACATGACCATCGAAATGTATCGGCTGCACGGCGAACGCATCCTCAATCTCGAATATCGTTCAGTACGTGAACGCATCATTTCATTTTTGCTAACCATGAGTCGTCGTTTTGGCCGAACTGACGAAAGCGGCACATTTATTGGCGTACCACTCCGACACCAAGACGTCGCCAGCTCCATCAATGCCTCGCGCGAAACCGCCAGCCGCGAACTAGCAGCCATGGAACGCAAAGGCCTAATTAAAAGTGAACAATCCTACATAACCATCCTCGACATGGACGCTTTACGCTCCCACTTGCATAGATAAAACACTCCGCCAGCCCAGTAAGTTATGTACTGGGCTAAACCCTCACTTCCACTCAAGGATAATCTTCTCAATAATTTCGATGATCTTGGAGTGGTCCGGCACATCATTCATATCATAATAATGATCAGTCCACATATAGTCTTCAATCACGCTCAAACAGTAGATTTCGTCAGCAATCATGTGCATACGGTCCACCGCCTTAAGGCTGGACAACGGCGTAGCAATAATCAGCTTTTCCATCTGTACCGGCTTTAAATACTCCATGGCAATATCAATCGAAAACGCGCTTGCGAATCCGTCCGACACCAGAATAATAGTGCGACCCCTCAGTAAATCCTTACTAATCATGCCACCGTCACCAATCAGCCGCTGCATGTCCTGCATTTTGCTCATTTTTTCTTGTTCTACAAAGTGATAATAGTCCGCGTTAAGCTCCTCGATTTCGCCCTCAGAATAGGCAGTGTTATAAGCAAACGAGCCGGTCTGGCTAATACCGGCGAATGCCTCAGGCTCCATAGGTAGGTGGATTTCCGCCGTCTGCAGCATCATCAGTACACTGTGCAGCTGGCTAGAAATTTGCGCACCAACCACTACGCCGCCGTCGTTCAGCGCAACAACAGCACAGTTTTCGTACCGATACTTTTTAACAAGTTGAGCGGCCAACATTCGCCCAGCCTGCATGCGACTCGCAAAATACATAAGCGTATTGTATCAGTTGGATTACAGTTTTCGGAGTAAATAAAAGCGTTCGAGGTTGCCTTTTGAACCCGCAACTTGCGAATCCGCCTTGTCTTGAATCATAAACTTCGTAGTTGCCCAGGTTTCAAAATCTTTTAATATATCGCGTCGCATTTTATCGTTTTTGATTACACCTTTGTGCTTCAAACTACTTTGCGCAGCCTCAAACTGTGGCTTTACCATCATAACCAGCTGCGTCTGCTTGGTACAAAGTGTGGCGATGTGCGGTAGTAATTCCCGCAAGCTAATAAACGACACATCGGCCACTACAATATCGATTTTCTGATCTGTTACAAAATTTCTGATATCGGTCTGTTCATGTAGTTCAATCTGTGGATTGCCATGCAAGCTCGGATGCAATTGGTTCGTGCCAAGCTCCACCGCAATCACCTTTTTGGCACCATGCTTCAGCGCATAATCCGTAAACCCACCGGTGCTACTGCCAACATCAAGCACCGTTTTTCCCGTAAAATTAACGTGCAAAATCTCAGCAACCGACGCCAACTTCAATGCCGCTCGCCCCACATATTGCTGTTCTGCCGTCACCTTAACTTCATCGTCATCACGAGCCAAAAACCCCGATTTCGTAACTGCCCTGCCGTTAACCAACACTTGCCCAAGCTTAATATAACTTTCGGCCTGACTCCGTGTAGAAACCAGTCCCCGCACCACGAGCATCTGATCGAGCCGAGCTTTCATCGTTTCTCCAAATTTAATATTCGCACAACCTCGCACTGGTTGTCATCGAGCAGCCGAACAACTACAACGCTATCAATAATCTCGACATCTCCTTCGTTACGACCGATGTTACCGTGCCTTGTAATGTGTGCAATGTACTCATCAAGAATCCATTTGTCCTCAGAATTGTTCAGAGTTCCAGCGTTCTTCCGAACAACGTCAATCAATCTCTCATGCAATGTTTTTAGCAATTCTTGGGTAGCAATTACGTTAACGACAACGTCTTTGCTGGGACCAAAAGACTCCTCCGCACCAACAATTACTTCAAACCGCTCCAGAGAACAAACATACTGTGCAATAGCACCAATTAGCGATGCCTCTTGAGCGTCTGCAACATAGAACCATGGCACCAGCGTAATGTGTAGCGGCCAAGCTCGCCTTGATCGTTCAAATATATAACCAACCGGATGCTTTTCGATTAAACTCACCAGCAATAAAGCACCCGGCTTCATACTAACTACTCCTTAACACGTTCGCGGTAAGCACCCGTCGCAGTATCGACAGAAATAAGATCGCCCTGCTTGATGAATGCCGGCACGCGCACCGTTACACCAGTTTCAAGTGTCGCTTCCTTGGTGATCGAACTACTCGTGTCACCTTTGACGGCGTCTTCGGTGTAAGTCACCACTAACGGCACATTTTTGGGTAATTCAACGTTGATTGCGCGGTCATCGAAGAACTGCAGCTGCACCACATCGCCCTCTTTCATATAACCAGCACCGTCGCCAACCAAATCGGCCGAGACTTCAAACTGCTCAAATGTTTCGCCGTTCATAAAGAAGAACACTGTGCCATCGTTATACAAGTATTGGACACTTTGATTGCTCACATCGGCGGTATCGAGCTGTTCGTTACCCTTAAAGGTCTTTTCCAAAACTTTTCCGTCAATCAAACTTTTAATACGCACATTGACGATTGAACCACCGCGGCCCATCACCTTCTGGCCGTATTCGACAACTCGATACGGTACGCCGTCCAGCTGAAACAAGACACCTTTTTTCAAATCAGTAATACTCAAACCCATTGGTTAATCCCTCTCTTCGGTTAATCTGTGTAACGTATCTATAAGCGTGTCTGCCTGGCTCTGCGAAATAGCACCCACCACAGCTTCGGTCATAATCAAACCGCCCAAGGCGTCGGCTTTTGCGCTCAAATCTTCCGACTTTGCAACGTATGACTTAGAAAATGCAATCGCCGCTCGTTGCAGCTGCAGCGTCATATCCGACTGCGTG
>Ga0207055_1156_pt2 | contig 10441 bp, 13 predicted proteins | sample Alteio_BWMinCont_57_FD_153293 | JGI IMG/M metagenome (GOLD analysis project Ga0207055, IMG submission 153293) | Enriched cells from forest soil in Barre Woods Harvard Forest LTER site, Petersham, Massachusetts, United States -... | ecosystem: Environmental > Terrestrial > Soil > Temperate forest >...
GTCATCAAATGTTTAGGTGCCGGGGAATATATCGCGGAACGGCCTGGGCAGACGCCGCAAGGCCATTTTGCTCTGGCCTTGCGTGACTATACGCACTCGACCGCTCCCAACCGGCGATTTCCTGACCTGCTGACGCAGCGCCTGCTAAAGGCGGTCTTGGGCAATCAACCGACTCCGTACAGCGATACGGAATTACCCGCTTTGGCGACTCATTGTACGGAGCAGGAGGGCAACGCCAAGAAGGTAGAGCGGCAAATCGAGAAGTCCGTCGCCGCCATGCTTTTGGGTTCTCGAATTGGCGCGCGCTTTGAAGGCATAGTGACCGGCGCTTCGGAGAAGGGAACGTGGGTGCGCATCGAGAACCCGCCAGCCGAAGGTCGGGTTGTCAAAGGTTTCCAAGGATACGATGTGGGCGATCACGTGCACGTCCAGTTGCTGCATGTGGACGTTGCCCGCGGCTTTATCGATTTCGCCGGACTTAAATAGTCGTGCCGGTAGATGAATCAAAATCCCGAGTTGCCTATCTTAATGAGGCGTTTCTCGACAGTGACGCGGCCCGGCCGCTACGAGTACTCGCCGAGTACTTAGAGCCGCTCGAAGCATTTTGCCGCGAGCAAATCAAGGACACGATTGTCTTTTTTGGCTCAGCCCGGCTGCACGAGAACGGTGCCTTAAGGCGATACTATGAGGAAGCGCGAACTCTCGCGCGCCTCATCACTGAATGGTCCATGAGCCTTTCAACACCGAATGGTCGCTACGTTGTGTGTTCGGGCGGCGGGGGCGGTATCATGGAAGCGGCCAATCGCGGCGCCGCCGATGCCGGTGGGCGCAGCATTGGCCTCAATATCAGTTTGCCGCATGAACAGCAACCCAACGCCTTCATCACGCCGGGTCTGGGATTCGAATTCCACTATTTTTTCATGCGCAAGCTGTGGTTTGCCCACCTCGCCCGCGCGGTCATTGTATTTCCCGGCGGCTTTGGCACGCTCGATGAGCTGACCGAGATCATCACTTTGGCGCAAACCAAAAAACTCGAGCGCCGCATTCCGGTCGTGTTGTATGGCACAAGCTATTGGAACGAGATCATCAATTTTCAAGCGCTGCTGCGCCACGAGGTCATTAGCGCGGAGGACCTGCAACTATTTTCGTTCATCGATGAGCCTGCCGCGGCGCTGGCGTACTTGCAACGCGTGCTCGCAGTGAGCGAAGAGGATGACGATGAGACGCCGGCGTTTGCCCATTCCAGTCGCAGAAATTGTTGAGGTCGAAATGCGTCTGAACGGCATCGTTCTGGTGGCTTCATCGCCGTGAGGTGCGTTTCTTTGTGGCGCGGCGAATCTTGATAGGCGTCTTGGCGCGGGCATTTGGATTGAACGTTTGGTTTGTCTTGCCCGCAACTGCTTTGGGAACATCTTGAAATTTGCCAAGCGAAGCGCGCAGCGCGATCGCGAGCGCGGTTTCGCCGCTGACAATTTCCGCCCATTTGAGTTCAAGCCCAAGGCGGCGACCTTTCTCGGTGATCTTCAGTGCGTGCGGATCGAAGGTAATAACGTAGTCGCGCCCGTTGATCTTCAGCGCGCGTTTTAGTGTTTTGTCGAGGGGGGTCATTTCGAACTCTGCCAGGATTCTATCGGATCATGAACGAAGGAGTCGATTTCCCGTGGATTGGCGGCGCGGATACAATGGGGACGCCGCCCATGAACCGGGAGCTTGGCGATGGAGAACCTGAAACTCAATTGCGTTGGCGGATTTTCGGCGTACTCCGCACTCCTATGGGCTCTCGCACTCCCGGCGTTCGCCGCCGACTCCGCGCTGCCGTGGTCGTTTGTGAATGGCGCCGCCGAAGGATATTCGATTCAATTGGTGTCGGCTGTGCCCTCGCCTGGAACCGCCGTGGCGGTAGGGCAAGCCGTGGAATTCAAGGTCACGGTCTCTTATAAGTTATCGATCGCCGATAAGGGCGCCATCGTCCTGGTGATTCAGGATGAGAATAATAAGAGCTTATCGCCTGGCAATGGGCAACGGAGTCGCCCCGTGACGCGCGGGCAGGGTACGTTAGCCATAAACCAGAGCTTCGTGGTTCCGGTTGGGGTCAAGGAGGTGCGATTGTTCATCCCGTTGGTGCCGAGTGGTCTTGAGCATACGGATGGCGAGCTGGTGCTAAGGTATCCCGTAAGTAATGAAGGCAAGGTGTCGAGCATCGGGTATCCGTCGGTGGCCGCGGCGCTGGCCGATTTGCGCTCAAGGGCCGATGTAAAGTTTAGCGAGTCGAATGGCTGGACAATTGCAGAAGACAAGAGTCATTTTACGCTGTGGTCGTTTGCGCCGGCAGGAGATCCGGCGTATCCGTCGGCGGTGAAGCGAACCGCCATAAGAGGGGACCAGGGCGTGAGCATGAACATGAATGTTCTGTGTGAATCGACGCAAGAAGCGTGCGACAGGTTGGTCGCGGACTTTGAGGCGCTCAATCGGCGCTTACAGGATTCGTTCAAAAACAAATAAGTCGGATTGCCATACGTCTGTCGCTGCTCGACCATGTAAACCGCAAGCTGTGGACCGCGCGACCTGAGTGAGGCAGGTAGAAGGATGGATCAATTAGCAATCCTGATGGAGGCCTCGCGTGAACGAACTGAAACTTATCCGGTGGAGAAGCAGGCTGGAAAGAGCCGCCGCACTCCTATCAGAAAGACTCGACAATCCGCCCTCATTGGAGGAGTTGGCAAAGGCAGCGGCGGTCTCGCCGTTTCACTTTCATCGGATTTGGCGCGCGCTGACGGGCGAAACCGTCCGTCAGACGCTGTTGCGTCTGCGGTTGGAAGTGTCCCGGGTGTTACTCCAGACGAAGAATGCAAACGTCACGGAAACCGCACTCGCCGTTGGTTTCGGCACTCCTCAGAGCTTCGCTCGAGCTTTTCGGCGCCACACGGGCATGACGCCTAGTGAACAGCGCGCCCAAGCAACGTCAACCGACCAAGTGAGCAACCATGATATGAAGGTTAGGATCGAACAACGAGGCGAGATCATGGTTGTGGCGCTGCGGCGGGAGGGCAGGGCCTATACTGATTTGAACGCAACCTTTGGGACTGTCTGGTCGTGGGCTGAAGCGACAAACACACTCAAGGACCTTGTGGGCATATTCGGAATTCCGCTGGACGACCCCGAAAGCGTTCCGGAGGTCGAGCTTCGCTACGATGCCTGCCTGGCGCTCGGCGTCGCAACCGCTCCCGCACCGTTTCGCGTTTTTGGTTTGCCGGCAGGGGACTATGCGAGCGTGCGGCACGCAGGATCGTACGATGACCTCGAACTCAAGACGCAGTACTTAGTCGGGGAATGGCTTCCCGCGTCAGGCCGCGAACCGGCAGATTTTCCGGCATTCCACCGGTTCCTGAACGACCCCGACCATACCCCCGTCAGCGAACTGCTGACTGACGTGTATCTGCCGCTTCGGTCGGAAGTAGGCGCCTCATAGTGTCAAGTCCTATCCTCGCTATGGCGGCCGCACTATCGATCGCGAGCAATCCAAGAGCTGTCATTGATCAGCTCTTTCAAGCCTTCAACCGCCATGATGTCCCCGCGTTAGTGGCAATCTACGCGCCGGATGCACGCCTGATGTCGTCGGATTTCTGCGAGGCGCGCACCGGCGCCGATGTTGCCCGCACCTACGAGAAGATCTTCCGCGCATTTCCGGACATCCGCGATGATGTCATATCTGTGGTCGTCGACGGAGATCAGGCTTCTGTCCGATTTGTGACTTCCAGCAGTAGTCCCGGGAATGAATTTCACTTCGAGTTGATGACGTTCTTTAGATTCAGCGCCGGACGCGTCACCGAGGACGATACGCTGTTCGACACGAGGGGTCAGCCGTGCGAATTGTGATTGCCACGAACCCATGCTCTGCATGCTGCAACTTTCCAGTCATTACCGGCAGCAGGAAAGCGCAGCGCGGGAGCAGGCCGGGTAAAGAGCCCCGGGATGGCGTAGAGTCACACTCGAACGGCCCGGCCGATCGAGAACAGCAATTCAAGGCATGTCATGAGAAGAGTTTTACGTTTCCTGGTTTTTTGTGTCTTGAGCTTGCTCGGCCTTGTTGTATTGTGTGGCGCGCTCTTCGGCTACTTCGTTTACACACCGCCCCCTGAGATTCCACAGCTGTCCGGAATGCTGACCAAGGGTTCGATCGAAGTGGGCGGACTTAAGCGGACCTACATGACGTATGTACCGCAGGGGCTGGCGAAAGGCGCGCCACTGGTGGTGGTGATGCACGGATCAGGTGAAAACGCCGCGCGAATTCGGGCGGAGACGGGGTATGGATTCGACCGCCTTGCGGATCAACACGGTTTTGCGGTCGTCTATCCCAATGCGTACACGTTCGATTGGAACGACTGCGGCAAAGTTGGTGACTTCAGCGTGAACGGCGTCAACATCGACGACGTGGAGTTCTTGGTCGCGCTGGTCGATAAGCTCATCACTGAAACCGGTGTAGATCGGGGCCGCGTGTTTGCGACTGGCGTTTCGGCTGGCGGTTTTATGTCGATTCGTCTTGCGCTTGAAGCTCCTTCCCGGTTTCGCGCGGTTGCCGCGGTAGCGGCAAATATGCCGACGCCGGAGAATTCCAAATGCAAGCCGGTGGGGCAGGGCACCTCCGTCATGATTATGAACGGTACGAAGGATCCTCTGGTCCCATTCAACGGTGGAGAGGTCAATCTCCTCGGCTTGTTCTACAAGGGCGGAAACGTCCGGTCATCGCGAGACTCGGGTCAATATTTTGCGGATCTCAACCATATCGTCGGCGCGCCCGAAACTAATCAGACCCCCCTGGCCGATAAAGTTAGCGTCGAGCAGGTCCTCTGGCGCAATGGCTCCAAAGCTGAGGTGGAACTGGTTGCCATCCACGGCGGTGGGCATGGCCTCCCGCAGCCATACTGGCGCCGCCCGCGATTATTAGGCCCGTCTCCCATGGAGCCGAACGGACCGGCACTGATCTGGGCTTTTTTCGAGCGACAACAACCATGAGTCAGTCGACCAGAGAAGTCATCCGCCAAGCTAAGGCTGCCGGAGCGTACGGCCCGAAGGGCTCGGCCGGACGGGGAACACGCACGGACCGACAACGCTCATCCTGTGATCAAGAATTCCCTCGTGAAAATAGAACTGGAAATCGGGCGTCAGGCGTTTGAGTTGGTCATCCCTCTCACGTAGACGATCATGCCACCGACCAGAATTCCGGTCAGAAAGCCGAGGCGCGGAAATCCGGTGATATAGTCATCGACCGAACCGGCATAGCCGCCTATGCGTGCCACCACGCTGGTGTGTTGGCTTGCAATGGCGCGCTTCGCTGAGCCGATGGTTTGCGCCACCCGATTTCGCAGCTCATCTATTTGAGGGCCATGTTCATCGCTCAATGCTGCGAGCAATGCCTCGACGTCATTGACCAATTTATTCAAGGTGCGGGATGGTTTCATAGTGTTCCTGCGATTGCTTGGGCTCGCGGGGCGAGCCCAAGCCTATGCCTGGCGGTTTAATCTCTCGAGCGGGAAATCGTGTGTAAGAGTGTCGCCACAACCGCGCCCGAAGCTGCGGCAATCAAGATGGCCTTGACGGGATTCTCCTTGGCGTACTCAGTCACGGATTCGGAAGCCTGACTCGCGGCAGTGCGAATGCGCTGCGTGGCGTCGCCGACGCTCTGCGCGATGGCGTTAGTTTGCTGCGCCGCTTTCCTGATCAATGGCTTGGTTTCGCTACGAAGCTGGTCCGCTTTGCTCGATAGCTGATCGGCAGCACGATTGACACTGCGTTTGGCATCCTGAATGCCGGCTTGGACCGTATTTGTGGCTTTATCGGCCAGTTCCTGACCCTGCTTGGAAAAGTCATTAGTGGTTCCTGTGAGATCCATTACTGTTTCCTTGAGATAGTTGAAAGAAGGCCAGTTTCGGGGTTAAGGCACTCGTGCGCACGCAGCAAATGCCCGCCATAAGGTGTCAGCGCTTAGCGCCTATCGCTGTAGGATGAGAAATTTTCTCAGAGACCGCGTGGCAAGTCGTCTTGTACTCTGGACGACAAAAACACCGAGCCCAACGCCCCAGACTGGCGCCAAGACAGGAGTGGTCTAAAGAAAGGGCAGCTAAACTATAGGGTGCGCGTGATGCAGCGCCAGGAGCCACGCCAAACCAATCGAAAGCGCAGCGGCCGCGCCAAACAGAATTTGCGTGGCCAACCCCTTACTGCGAGGCACGTCAGCGATTGCGCACAGCCAGCCCGCCACAACGCCGAACGCGAAGCCCAAGAAATGTCCAAGCACATCTACGTGCTCGCCGCCGGCGCCAAACAGAGTAAGGAGACACACCCCTGCGACGAGCGGTGCCCAGCGGTACCAATTGCGCTCCCGAAAGGTGAGCCTTTCCGTCCAGGCGAGGCCCGTCAGCAGCCCCAATGCCGCAAAGACCGCAGTCGATGCGCCCAGCGCGCGATGTGATGCAGGCGCAATCAACATTTCGACATAGTTTGCAAGGGCCCCCGCGAACAGTGCAGAGAACCACGCAACGCCGGGTCCCAGAAGCCTGCTTGCGGCGACACCAACCAGCACACCGAAAATCAAGTTGCCGAGTAAGTGGGCCGGGTCCACATGCAAGGTCAAAGCAGTAATCGCGCGCCACCACTCATCGCGCGCAGGTCCGGCATCAATGACCCCCGAGCCATACCAGTCGGCGCCGAAAAGCCCCAAGCCCGCACAATAAGCCGTTAGCAGTAGTATCAATGCGTAGGCGGCGGCGCCGACACTAGCGCCCTTGAACGCAACTGTGAAGCGGGATTCCGGACGGGGACTGCTGCGCTCGGAGGAATAGCGCGTCAATTCGTCTAGGGCGCTCGCCCGCAGGGAGGGCTCGACCGTCAAAGCCCACTGGCCATCGATCTCAAAGAGCTCGTGCTCTATTGCGCGAGCCTCGAGCACCAGGCTGTACTCCCGACCGAGAGCCTTCGATCCCCGAAACACCACTTCATGATCGGCCTCGACGCTCATTGAGGCAGCAATGTGGCCGGCCGCTCTCAATTCAAGAGGCAGGCTGTTGATTATCGAGCACTGGGCATGCTTCAACCGGTCCGACAGGCGCTACTTCGTTAAGTAAAAATGTAGTTCGACGGCGGCCGTTAATCGAAATCATCCTTCTGTTTGACTCTAAGCCGATATCGTCGCTAAAGAATCTTCCGGAGGAACGGTACGCGACGAAATATCAGTCCGGACAGCGCAAAGGTTGCGAGGCACGTGCTCAAGGACAATAAGAGGTCCTTGACCAACGCAGGCGCGCTGAGGCCATGCAGCGTAAGTGCAATTGCGATGAGTACAGGGGGATGAAAGAGATACACGGCGAATGCGTTATCCGAGAGGTATTTGGCCCAAGCTGACTGATGGTCTAACGTGCGCCTGTACAACGCGAGGAGCCCAACGCTCATACCGAGGCAAACGAGTGCTTCCCAAGTGCATTTGATCGCACTGATGAAATTGAAACCGCCATCGAATCCATGCTTGTCGATGTGTGCCGATCCTCGTGCGCCGAACAAAACTACAAGTAGCGGCATTGAGATGAGTAGCGCACCGACGGACCACTGCACGGCGAGCCGATCGGGTAGCCGCTCCAGCCAAGATCCCCGATAAGCAACGATACCCGCCGAGAACATCAGGATGTATTGAGGAAAATCGCCGAGGTGCACGTTTAGAACGGACTTGTTCTCGGGAGATACAATTCGCACAAGAAATGTGGAAACAGCCAGTGCGATGATGAAGGTAACTATTGCCCCGTGGTGCGGAAGAGTGTTGGTGGGCGGCCGCATCGGCGGCCAAGCCCTTTGGATCAGCACGAAGCCTAGTGAAAATATTAACAATGCCGCGCAAAACCACATGGGTCCCGTTTCGGAGAGCCACTCTCCGTCACGGAGATGGGTAAGCCACTGATGCGCGAATCCCCCAGTGCCCCAGGAATGAGAAAGAAAATACTGAGTAACCGGTCCGATGACGAACATGTAGAGCAGAGTTGGAATGCCGAGGCGGACGAACCTGCCGCAGACGAATGCGACGGCCGTCTTTCTTCTCCAGGCTTGCAGCGTGAAATATCCGGAAACGAAGAAAAGCAGCCCCATGAAAAACGCTTGCAGAAAGCTTTGATATATTCCGAAGAAAAGGATGGTGCCGAAGCTGGAATCGGTACGATCTGTGTAATACCAATTGCCGAAGGGACTATAAGTATCCGTCGCGTGCATGGTTAAAACGAAGATGACCATCGTCCAGCGAATGTTGTCGACAAACAAAAGACGACCGGGGGTTTTTGCCGTCGCTAAAACCGGTCGGCTTGGAGGGGGAGCCCGATGGCCCATCTGTGTGGGATTCAACGAATTAACTGCGATTCCCGTCCCGCGACCATAGGGCAACTATGAAGAGGATACCATCGGCTTCGAGTTCTCCAAATCAGTTCAGCCGATAATCGAACGAACCGGTCCGCACGGATCGTGCTGTCACTGCCGCGCCCGGACCCGATGGTCCGAGCGCGCTTGCTTCTCCAGAGCAGGCTTTTGCAAGTGGTGCGGTGAGTGTTACAAACTCGGATAGAGCACGGGCTCACCGTAGAAGTGCGCGCCTTTCTGGTAAAGCGTTACCCTCACCGTGACGTTGCTGAGAAGCGGGGTGACGTACGGCATGATCAAAACGACCACGCCCTGTATCCCGTTATAAGTACGTCGAATGCAGACGGGCGGTGAGATTTGTCCGCCATAGAGTGTCCCGGAATCTCCTAGGTTCACCAAGCACACCTCGCTGTCGCTGCCAGTGGGAATAAACGCTGCCAGGTTTCCGCCTGAGTTGATTTGGGTGTAATCAAGCTGCACTTGAGTTGCAAAGAATCCGTCGTCCTGATGTGCCGTCAATCCTTCGCCAAATGCCTGCGACGTATTGAGGCCGACCATCAACATACCTGCTGCGAGTATGGATAACTTATTCATGGAATTTAACTCCTCGAGTCTATGAATGCGAAGACTTTCCTCGACACAAAGATAGGGATTTACTACCGTCGCCAGAATTCGAGTCGACTTCGTATAAGAAGGTGATACCGGCAGTTTCGCGAAGCGATACGCGCTCGGGTGGCGTTGTGATTGAAAGCGCGCGCCTGGAAACTGAATCCGTGAATCAGTTAATCAACCGCACGGCAGCTGGAAATGAATAGCGCGAGCCTGCTTCGATTATGGGTCCGTGGCCCACATCGAGGTGCCCCGGCAATGCACGATGGAGCGTCTTCATGGGCACGCTGATTTCCGTTGCCGGCGGGGTGATGGTTGCTTACTTGACTGGCTCGTTCCTGCAGACCGTGCTGCATCGCTGGCTCGGTCACAGAGCCGTAGAAGGTTTCTTTCGGCGTCGACACGTTCTCGAACATCACCGTATCTACTCGGCGCGGCGTTTGGTGTCGTCTGAGTACAGCGTGGTCGAGCGCAGTTTGACTCCCTACTATCACCTTCAAATACGGATAGCGCGAAGTAGTGGGGCGGGGCGGGCACTGCCTTGATCATCGCAATGCCTCCTCGTGGCGAATCCCCAATCGCAGCGCGCGTGCGTCCAGTCGGCGGCGAATGACATCCTGCCGGCGCCTGTCGATCGGAAAGCGCCACATCAACAGTCCGGAGATGACGTACAGCACTGCAGGGATGAACAGCAACGTGATGCGCAAACCGAGTACGCCCCAGTGACCGTTTGACGGCGCCGCAGGGTCGTAGCCGAATAGACCGATCGTGAGGAACGCAAAGCCGCCGCCCAAGGCAATATTGCCCTTCGTGACCAGAGACTTGAGTGCGTAGTAATTGGCGGCGCGATTCTTGCCGGTTCTCAACTCGTCGAAGTCGACGATATCGCCGAGGATGGCATCGGCGGCCACGCGGCTTACGGCATCCGCAAAGCCGCTGATTGTAATTATCACCAGCGCCGGTATGTAGCTCGCGGGGCCTGGCGTTAACGGCGCCAGAAACGGATAGATGACTGCGTCCCCGAACACCCCAAGCGCCCAGGCCCGATGCTTGCCAATCCTGCGGATGATCCGCAGCCATATTGGGACTGAAAGCAGGTTGGCGACCGCGTAGCTCAGCAAGATGACCGGAAACGCCTGTGGCAATTTGAGATAGCTGACTACATAGATGTAGGAAAGCGCAAGAAAGACTCCGAGACTGATGCCGCTAATGCTGTAGCTCAGCAGGAACAACAACATTGGCCGATTGTTTCGCACGTTGGCAAGAATGCTCCAGAAGCCGATCGGGCTGCGCGCCTGACCGGGTCGTCCGCGCGGCCCGTAGCGAAACGCAATCGGGACTGTGACCGCGAACAACACGGCCACGAGCCCCGCGTTGAAGTTCAGCACCTGCGCATTGAAGGACACGTCGGGCGACGCGCCAAGGAAGGGGGATACCAGAA
>Ga0207055_1223_pt1 | contig 10221 bp, 8 predicted proteins | sample Alteio_BWMinCont_57_FD_153293 | JGI IMG/M metagenome (GOLD analysis project Ga0207055, IMG submission 153293) | Enriched cells from forest soil in Barre Woods Harvard Forest LTER site, Petersham, Massachusetts, United States -... | ecosystem: Environmental > Terrestrial > Soil > Temperate forest >...
TTCTTCTGATACTAATAACGGCTGGAGTCAGTCGCGCGGAGAATTGTTAACGCAAAAGCGGCACTGTCTGCGCATGGTCAAATAGGACTGGAAATCAATAAGCTTGACGGAACAATCATCAAGAGAATTGGCGACGCCTGGTCGGAAAACATCCACAGAACACCAAGTCGATGCACATGCTGGATAAAACTCTAGCTGATAACCAAGCGTTGCATTGGATCGCCCAAACTGCGGACTCCCTTTGAATTGACGTTCGGCAACAGGTAGCCAAGGTCAATCCGTGTTCTGATTGACTGTGAGTTTGTGACCGAAGTAGGAGCCCACGGTCAGGGTGGCGCTGACCGTGATGTTATGAAAGCGCGATGCCTCCTCGGGTCCAGTTAAACTGGGCCTGTGGGAAGAAGTAAAAATTCTTCGAGGAGGCAAAGTGATGATACCGATTGGAGCGGACGTACACAAGCGTCGATGCGAATTATATCAGTTCGAGGATGGACAACTGAAGCGGCTGCCGCCGATGGAGAACACGCGGGAGAACTGGCTGGAAGTGTTGACGAAGCTGCCGCCGGAAGCGGAGATCGCGCTGGAAGTGAGCACGAGCGGATATTTCGTGATGAGCGTGCTGGAAGAAGCGGGGTGGCGCGATCGCGCGCACTGGGTGCACACGGCGGGGATCGACAGTCTGCGCAAGCAGAAGAACGATCGGTTGGACGCCCAGCGATTGGCGCGCAAGCTGGCGGTGGCGCACCTGGAGCCGTTGCCCGAGGCCTGGTTCCCGCCGCCGGCGATTCGAGCGCTGCGGCTGCGGGCGCGTCAGCGCTGCTGGCTGGCGGTGCTGCGCGCGCAAGGCAAGAACCGGCTGCAGAGTTTGCTGCAGATGCACGGACTGCGGCCGGAGGTCACCGATGTTTTCGGCGTCACCGGTCAATGCTGGTTGGCGGAGCAAAAACTGCCGGCGCCAACGCGCGAGAGCGTGGATCAAATTCTGCGCTTGGACCGAATGTGGATGCAGGAACTGAAAGTGGCCGAAGGGTGCCTGCACGCGGTGGAATCAGAATTCCCCCAGATCCGGCGCTTGCAGACGATTCCGGGGATCGGACCGATTCTGGCGCCGGTGATCTGGAGCGAGATCGGCCAGCTCGATCGTTTCCATTCCGCCAGCGCGCTGGTGAATTACACCGGACTGGTTCCGAGCCTGTACGAAAGCGGGGAAGTTTCAGTGCAGGGTGCGATCACGCACCAAGGCTCGGCGTGGCTGCGTTGGGCGTTGATCGCCGCGGCCAACGCGGTGACCAAGGGAAACAGTCCGTTTGCCGATCGATATCATCGCTTGCGGCGGCGCAAGAAAGCGAACGTCGCCAAGACCGCCATCGCGCGCTCGCTGGCGCGTTGCGTGTATGGAGTTTTGAAGCACGGAGTCGATTACCAGGAGGAACGCTGGGGCCGACGAGTCGGCGCACTGGAGCAGGAAGCCTGAGGTAGCCATGGGTCCTTGAAGACCGTACCGTGATAAGGACCTGCTCCCGAACAACTAGATGAGGGCTCTGACCCTGCAGAGATGACTGGGACCGAACCGACTCGGATACCGTAGTGATGGAGCAAAACCCGCGTCCTGGCACACGTGCTTCAACGGGCGGGATTATTCCCGCCCGGCAAGACTCGCGGTGGAAATGACGCGCCGTGGAAACCGTGGAAAAGTCCCAAGAACAAAACCGGACTTTTCCACCGTTTCCACCGCGCTTGGAAATCCCGCCAAAAACTCGGGATTTCCACATTCCCACCGCGACGATCACGAGCTATGCCAAAAGCCAGAAAAACCCGCGCCGCCAGCTCGCCCTGTCGACGCCTGCGAATCAGTGTCGCAAAAAAGTGCTTGACACGGCATCGCGGTTTCAGAGATGACACGGCATCGCGGTTTCAGAGATGGCTACCACTAAGAACAGTGGCAAGTGATGAGTGGTTAGGGGCAAGCGACGAAAGCAGGAGTCGGGCTTGTGCTGAGCGACAGAGCGAGATTCTTCTCCGTCGGCTGATGGATCAGAATGACAGCGAACGCAAGCCAGAACTCCGGCAGAAAGGCGAACGGTTTTTGTGGTAGATTCAAAACGAAGGGAACGGTCACGGAGGGAGCGACATGGCGGCGGTAAAAGAAGAAGCTCTGAAGTTGATCGACGGTCTGCCTGAGGAAATTTCCTGGGACGACATCATCTACCAGTTGTACGTGCGGGAAAAGATTGAACGCGGAATCCAGGCGGCGGATCAGGGACGCGTTGTGGCTCACGAAGAAGTGAAGAAGCGGTTCCTCTCCCCATGAAGCTGGTCTGGACTGATCCCTCCATCGAGGACCTCCGCTCGATTCGCGACTACATCGCGCGAGACTCCGAGCACTACGCCGCCGATCTCGTTGAGCAGGTGATCCTCACCGCCGAAAAACTCCTGCCATTCCCCAAACTGCGAAGAGTAGTTCCTGAAGCTCAGGATGAGAATATCCGCGAGTTGCTGTATCGCAGCTATTGCATCATGTACCGATTAGCAGGAGAGCAAATCGAAATCCTCGCCACGTCCATGGCAGCAGAGATCTGACCAGCCGCCAAACTACGCCTTGGGAGATCGGTTAGTGAAGCCGGACGGCCGGATCCGGTACTGTTCCGAGGATGTAGCGCACCCGCTATGAAGGGCTGATTAACGACGGGTAGTGGGTCAGTTTGTTGTGGCGCCGACTCCCATGGCAGGATCGGCGCTGCGGGAAATCCAACGTGACGAATGTTCGCCGACAGGGTAGCGTCCTAATTTGATGACATCAACTTATTTACGTAAGCTGTCATTCCGAGAAGCGGGATGCGACGAGGAATCTCGCTCGGGAAGATCAGTCGGTTGAACCCCTCAGAGCGAGATCCTCCGCTTCGCTCAGGATGACAATCACACGTATTGCGGCAGATCGAGCATTACCTTCAAATCAGGACAGTACCTGCGAGCAGATTTCTGTTGACAAGATTATCACCATCTGCTAAAGTGGATGAGTGTTCATAAAGTGGTGACACCGTCGATGGGCGCCAGTGGGCGAAGATGAGACGAAAGGGCACGGCGCGAGATTTCAAGAAAAGACGCGAATCCCTCAGCAGCGGACTGGATACCCAAAAAACTGAAAAATGCACGAATGAAGCCACTTAGTGAAATAGAATCAACAATATAACATCGGAACGAACCCAAATCGAACCCACAGCTAAGCCACTAAGTTGTTTGTAATTCCCTCCCCTTTCCGAACGAACCCAATTCCACAAGCTAAAAATGACCGAGCCGCCATAGCCTGATCTCAACCTATCTGTATTGATAATATAGTTAACTGTCAACTATCTTTTTCGTCGCCGACTCGGCAGCGGGTCACCGGGTAGCGCGCTCGCCGCGGTGGGGCGCGGAATTGAAAATTCGAGATTCTAGATTTCAGACGGCGAAAACGGAAGATCGAAATCCGCAATATACAACTGCCATCAGGCTGCCCGCGCAACGGAATAACGCGCAGTGGCAAGTGGAAAGTGGTGAGCGACAAAAAAGCGGGAGTCAGGCAAGTGCTGGGCGACAGAGCGAGAATTCCTTCGCAAAGCTCAGGACAGTCTTTCACCGTCGGGTGACGAATTAGAATGACAGCGAACGCAAGACAGAAGTCAGCCGTCAGGCCTGTGCTGAGCGAAGCGAACGCCAGGCGGCGCCGAAGACTGAAAACTGACTGCTGATAACCGGAGCAGCGCAACGATCAGACTGCTAGCTCGCGACGAGCGCAGCTTCCTACCCAGTTTGCGTTTGACCGCTTGCCGTTTACTTCTTGTAGTAGTCTGTGTTGATGGGGGTGAAGCTGTTCCACTTCTCCGGGAGGTCGTCGAGAGGGAAGATGGCCGACACCGGGCAAACGGGGACGCACGCGCCACAGTCGATGCACTCGACGGGATCGATGTAGAGCTGAGGCACTTCGGCGAAATTTGCCTCATCCTTGCGGGGATGGATGCAGTCCACCGGGCAGACATCCACGCACGCTGTGTCTTTGGTGCCGATGCAAGGTTCTGCGATGATATACGCCATGATTAAGTTCTCCTTTAAGCGTGATGGACGCCGGGCGGCACTCGACTCCGCAACGGCGAGTCGCTCACCTTCCCCACGGCAGGCCCGTATCTTTGACGCGGACCTTCAGAGAAGTATTTTATATCTAACCAGAGGCCTGTCATGCAAGAAATTTTTAATGGACGAAGAACTGACGGAGGATTCCGCGTTCCACGGCCAAGCTATTGCCGGGCTCTACGCGGGAAATTCTAAAACACAATCCGGGATCGCCGGGAGGGCAACCCGGGAGATCTCCGCGATTGGGCGGAGATCTCCCTTGTCACCATGAACAGGCTAATGCGCCGGAAAACGCGCGGCGTTTAGTTCCTGGATCGGAGTTCCTGGCAAGTCAGGCAGTAACGTGCCCAGGGAAGCGCTTGCAGACGATTCGGGGAAATTTCCTCGCCGCACCCTTCGCAATGGCCGTAAGTCCCTTTGGCGAGTTGCTTCAGCGACCTCTCCACATCTTTCAACATACGAGATCGAAGGTCAAGCATTGCCGCCGTAACATCCTGCATGGCGGATTTCACCGCAAATTCATCAGCATCCGGAGTTTGGATGCTCGTTGCCAGGGCGTCTGGCTCTCTTTTCACCGAACTAAGCAGCTCATTACGCTTTCTGAGCAAAATTGCCCTGTAAGCGCCTTTCCGAGTTTTGGTTGCTGTTGGCATTCTACAAACTTTCCTTTATGGTTCGGGAGAATCGGTAAGGCTGACCTCCCCAAATTTACCAACACATCGGATGGTTTTCAAGGGATGAAGGTTGCATAAAATTCATGGTATTTTTCTGATTAGAACCATCCTGTTTTGTTACATTTGCAGGTAGCGCTTCCGTGCCGTGATACAATCCACGTGAGTTTGGAGCAAGTTCGAGCCGTTCTGGGGGATCGCCCGATGCTGGCAAGAGCCGAAATGTTGGAGCGAATTCGGAAAGCTCTCGGGCATCCAGCTCCGTCTGGGCCGGCTTCCGCTACCGCTCCCGCCGGTCTCGCGCCAGCCCGGCTGGAAGGAATCATGCCGCCCATCGCGGCGGCAGACAGCTTGCCGACATTCGAGAATGAGTTCAAGAAAGTATCGGGCACTCCTTACCGGGCAACAACTGTGATCGAGTTCGAGCAGATTCTCCGGAAGGTGTTGGCGGATGCCCAGGCGAAGGCAGTCGTCTTGACGCGCAACCCGCTGCTCGGCCGCGTCAAACTTCCCGAACGTCTTCGTGCCTGGGGAATGGCGACAGAAGTTTGGCCGGAAATTTCGCCCGGCTCGACAGGGACGATTGGGGCAAACGCCTATCGCGATCAGTGCTTCGCCGCCGAGGTCGGCATTAGTGGCGTGGATTTCCTCCTGGCGGAAACGGGAAGCCTGGTCTTGACCAGCCAAACTGAGGGAAGCCAGCTCGCCTCCCTGGCTCCGCCCGTCCATGTGGCGCTTTATCGCCGCGAGCAGGTTCTGAGTTCTCTGGATGATGTTCTGGAGCATCTCTATATTTCCACGGGCACCGGTTCGCCCATGCCGGGGCGGTCGATGGTGTTTATTACCGGGACGAGCCGAACCGCCGATATTGAACAAATCTTGATTCGCGGCGTGCATGGTCCGCGGGAGGTTCACGCCATTCTGATTGAGGAATCTTGTTTGGTCGAATTGGGCGCAACTCAAACGTGATTCAATGACGTCGCGGAGAATGAGATCATTGACTATTCTCATTGATGGGCTCATCGATGCGCTTACCCGCAGGCTCATCTGCGGCCCGCTCCACGAATGCCGGAAGCACACCCGAAGTAATTTCACGTTGTCGCTCGAGGCGCAATTCACGGTAAGATGATCGGCGGAAGGAACCATATACATGAGCCAAATGATGGAAGAGATCGTTCAGCAACCCGCGGCAGTGGCCGCCGTGCGCAAGTTCTATACCAGCCCCGGAGCGATTCCGCTCAAAACTCTCCGAAAGTTGGTGCGTCACTGGCCGCCCACGGTGGTTTTCACCGGCATGGGTTCTTCTCTGAATGCCGCGCTTCCCGCCCAGGCATTTCTCACTGCCCATGGGATTCGAACTCTGGTATGGGAAACCGCGGAACTGCTGCACCATCACATGAAGGCCCTTCAGCCGGACACATTGCTGATCGCCGTTTCGCAATCGGGCGAGACGGTGGAAATCGTTCGATTGCTCGATCACCTGGGAAAGCGCCGGCGCGTGGTGGCCGTGGCCAACGTCGAGGCGAGCACTCTGGCGCGTCGTGCGAGTCTATTGCTCCCCATGTTGGCAGGCAAGCAGACGTCGGTGAGCACCAAGACTTACTCGTGCGCCGTGACGGTGCTGATGTACCTGGCATTTGCCATCGCGCGCCAGTCGCAGCGCTCCTTGACCGAATCGCTGATGCACGCCATTGAAGCGCAGGAGCAGATCCTGGAGGAACACGATGTGCTCACCTCACCGACGCTGGAGTTTTTTGACGATCCGCCGTATGTCGCCCTGATGTCGCGCGGCGCGGATCTCGCATCGGTATATCAGGGCGCGCTGATGTTCAAAGAAGTGGCGCGACTCGCCGCCGAGCCGATCAGCGCTGCGCAATTCCGCCACGGCCCCATCGAGATCATCAACCCTGCTCACCGCTACATCATTTTCGCCCGGCAAGGTCTGAAGAAGGGCAGCGCTAGAACGGCGAAGCTTCTGCTGCGGCTTGCCAGAGACATCCAGGCCCACGGCGGCAAAGTCTTATTGCTTACCGACGAGCCCTTCGATGTCATTCCCAACACGCGGCTCATTCCGGTTGAGCCTCTGCGCTGGTGCCTGGGGACTTTGGTCGATGTGCTTCACATGCAACTGCTCGTGCATGACCTCGCTTTGCGAGCCGGACGCGAGCCGGGCGAATTCTGGATCGCAGATGGCGTGACGCGCACCGAGTAGGACAGGGATTGCCTTATATCTGAATCGCCGCCCTGGGTAAACCACCGCCAGCGTGATACTAAGAATGGGGCAAAAAGGGACGCTTTCAGGTTTTTTTGATTTTTTTGGAGTAATGAGAGCTTTGGAAGGTGCTTGTTGTTAGGCAGATAGGAGAAGTAGTTTCTCCAGTTACTCTGGTGACGCTGGTGACGCTGGTGACACTGAAGGCTGGCTGGATTCTTTAATATAATTAATAAAGTAATACTTTTACTACACACTATATTGATAAACCGTCCAGACGGTTTATTAATGCAGCCGCCTGATTTTTCTCTGGAATCTGTCACCGTGAAGCCCGGACAGAAGAACCTCTGGACCTGTCAGTCTGAGCTCGCTCGCCTGGCTCAATGTAAACTTCGCCCTCGCGCCGGGTCGTTGACTTTCAGACAGAGCGAGTTTTATCGCTTCCCCGACACGCATATCCGCCCAGGCCACTGCTTTTGGAGACGGAGGCCGGGAGCACTGTAGCTCCCAACATTTAGGCGAGAGAGGAAAGTATCACACTTCACGATTCTTCCTCACCACGTCCAAAAGGCGACGGCTGGGTGAACGCCGGCATGATGCTGCTGGGAGCAGAGTCCTTCTTTGCAGTAATAAACGTCTTCGCACCAGCGGCAATGATTCAGGCGATCTTTTTCGCGAATCGTGCCGCAAATCGAGCAGCCTTCGTACAGGTCGGCGACGACGTGAAAGGAAACTGTCCGCCAGTTTTCCATCACTTCCTGTTCTTCCCGAATCTTGGTGAGCTCGTCTTTGTTCATCGGGCGCCACCTCCGGTCTCGTCTACTATTCGATGCAAATTTATGACCATTCGCGCCGCCGCTGTCAAAATAACTTCTTGAGCAGCTAAATACGTTGTTTTCAATGGACTTTCGGAGAGGGCGCCGCCGGCAAGGTTCTGGCTGGCAGGGAAAATGTTTACCACAGGGAAACAATTTAGCCCTGGCGGGCTCCATTTTGAGACTCGAGCGCCGAAAATAATGACGAACCCAGCGCGGCGTTCCCGAACGCGCGGGACTATCCTCGTCCAAATTTCGCTCAGCGGAGCGGCGGTTCACCTGCGGCTCCGCCGCCTGCTGTGCGGAAAGGCTGCGCCTTTCCGTGGCGATTGCGTCCAAGCTAACCTGCTCCGTGCAGGCTGGAAGGCGCAGCCTTCCAGCCTGCGTGGAGATAGAGAAATCCAGCGGGCCCGACCGGAAAGCCAGAGGCTTTCCGCACAGCAGGCGGCAAAGCCGCGTCGACCATTCGAATAATTCGATACTTTGGACAGCCGCAGTCTTAGACCGCTGCCACAATATGCCTCAATGAAACTACCACGGATCCTCGCCATCACTGGTGCCTGGGTGTTAGAATTCCCCAAGTCATGAAACATTCCTTCCGAAGATCTCAGATTGCCGCTTTCCGACTAGGGCGCCATCACCTGGCGGACCAAAGCCAGGAGGACCTGACCACCGTATGCCGGAACGTTTGCGGAATACAGGCTCAAGTGATGGGCGCTGCGCAGATGCAGTTGTGGGCGAGGGCGCACCACCTCACGCGCGAAGCAATTGATGCAGCGTTGTGGAGCAGCCGCACCCTGGTGAAAATGTACGCTATGCGCGGAACGCTTCACCTGGTAACCGCGGCTGATTTCCCAGTTTACATCGCCGCCCTGAAAACCAGCCGGCTTCGCCAATGGTTGTCCATCATGGCGCGGTACGGTGTCAGCGAGAAGGAAGCCTGGCAAGTGAGAGACGCCGCAATGGAAACGCTTCGTCCCGGCCCGGTGGCGCGCCGCGAGATCACGGAGCAAGTCTTGTCGAAAGCAAAAGTCGGGAAGAAGGCGCAATTTTTCATGAGAAACGCCTGGGTTGGGGCTCTCCGGCTGGCATTTACTGAAGGACTGGTTTGCTACGGTCCCGACTGCGGCAAAGAGGTAGCGATGATCCGGGTCGATCAATGGCTGCCGAAACTCAAAAAACTCTCTGAGGCAGAGGCGCAACGAACCATGCTGCGCCGCTACCTGGGCACCTACGGGCCGGCGACGGTTCGCGATTTTGCCAAGTGGTCGGGAATGGCAATGCCCGAGGCAAAAGCGGTGGTCGAGTTGCTGAAGGACGAATGGCTCGAAGTCGATGTCGAAGGCAAGAGTGCGATGATTCTCCGCAAGGACTTGGAGCAGCTCAATCATAGTTCCATGGCCCGACCAGTTGTAAGACTTCTACCCAACTTCGATCCCTATCTGCTCGCCCATGCGGAGAAGGACCACTTGGTTGAACCGGCTCACTACAAGCGTGTCTACCGCAATCAAGGATGGATATCGCCGGTGGTATTGCTCGACGGCAGGGTGGCCGGTACATGGTCATCTATTCGTAGAGGCAAGCGATCGGTTTTGGAAATAAAACCCTTCGAGACATTTTCCAAGATCGTTCGCACCAGGATTGAAGACGAAGCTGAAAGTCTTGGCAGGTTCCTGGAAACTTCGTGGGAGATAAAATTTGGCAATCAGTAAGCGCTTGATGAGGGGACTCACTCGGAAGACCAACGCCTTTTCCCCATCGCTAATTCACAGCGGCGGCACCCCCTCACCCGGCCTTCGGCCCCAAGAGCAGAGCCTGGGGCCCCCCTCCCTCTCCCCCAAGGGGGCGAGGGCTGCTTTATTCTTATTTTCCCCTCGCCCTTTGGGGGAGAGGGCTAGGGTGAGGGGGTGCGTTTCCACTGCACGGCCGGATTCAGACCTCACTTTCCAGTCTCCGGAGAATAACGTCTTTTTTCGCAACCAAGCACCAGCCCAGCTCCTCACTCCGGGTCAATCGCGCGATCGAAGTAAATCCACAGGATCCGTGAAAACCGGGAAACCATCGGCGTGAGCGGAACGAAACACACTATCGCCCCAATTACATTTTTTCCAAGAGTCCATCCAGTGAATGCCCAAAAGAGTGCGGCGAACACGGTGATGATGCCCAGGGCGATGCCGTAGCTGATATACATGGCTCCCAGGAAGTAACCTTCCTCGCGTTCAAACTTCAGATCGCAAACCAGGCACCGTTCATACATTTTGGGGAAGCCGCGAAAAATCGAGGCGCGGAAAATTCTCCCCGAACGGCAGCGTGGGCAGAGCTGGCGAAAAATGGCGAGAGGCGTTGGGACTTTGGCGATCGGAACCATAGAATCGCGCAAGTGTACTGAACTTAGGAGGACTTTGAAAGCGAGGAC
>Ga0207055_1218_pt1 | contig 10187 bp, 6 predicted proteins | sample Alteio_BWMinCont_57_FD_153293 | JGI IMG/M metagenome (GOLD analysis project Ga0207055, IMG submission 153293) | Enriched cells from forest soil in Barre Woods Harvard Forest LTER site, Petersham, Massachusetts, United States -... | ecosystem: Environmental > Terrestrial > Soil > Temperate forest >...
TCATTGGCGGCCCTGGCGCGGACAGAATTCTCTTATTTGCGCGATTGGCGGCGGTGGCCGCGGTGCCTTCGGCAGTTGTGGCCGTGCCGCAGCGTATGCGGTTCGGCGCCGAGGACAAGAACTACAGCGCGGGTTACCGCGCGGCACAGGAGGAAATGTCGGCGGAACTCCCCGAGACGTTCGACGCAAGAGAGAGAGCCTATCTCCTGCTGAAGCGTCACGGCGCGGAGATTTGCAAGCGAACGAAACCGAAGTGCGAGATATGTCCAGTCAGCGGCATGTGCGCCTATTTTCGGGAAAAGCGGCCAGGGAAAGAGTAGTCCCGGCTCTCTTCATCGGGTTCAGAAACCCGTCTACTGGGAGAACGCGAGCTATTTTACTTCCCAGGTGTCGCCGGCGCGAAGCAGCTTCGCAAGATCGCCCGGGCCCCGCTTAGCGATAACGTCCTTGATCTGCTGGTTCATGACATCCTCATAGCGTGGATGATCGTCCCATGCGCGAAGCACGCCGATCGGTGTCGGGAAGCCCGGACGGTGCTCCATGTGCGAGAGCAGGAAAGCGTAGGACGGCCGAGGATGATGAGCGTCGTGAACCACCAAGTCGGATTCCGTAATGCCGTTCCCAAGCTGGACGACTTCAATGTCCCCGTCGGCCTTGCGCCGGATGCCCTTGTCACGGTTCTTGCCGAACACCAGCGGCTTGTCGTGCTCCAGCTGCATGATGTGCTCGCTGCGCGCGTCGCGCTCGGTGAGATTGAACCACGCGCCATCATTGAAGATGTTGCAATTCTGCAGAATCTCGACAAAGGCTGAGCCTTTGTGGGCGGCGGCATGCTTAAGCGTTTCTTTGAGGTGCTGTTGGAACACATCGACGGAGCGAGCCACAAAGGTGGCCTCGGCCCCGATGGCGAGAGAAATGGGATTGAAAGGTCGATCCAGCGAACCGAAAGGCGAGGACTTGGTCTTCTTGTTGAACTCCGAGGTCGGCGAATACTGGCCCTTCGTCAAGCCGTAGATGCGGTTGTTGAAGAGCAGAACTTTCAGGCCGACGTTGCGTCGCAGCATGTGAATGGTGTGATTGCCGCCGATAGAGAGTGCATCGCCATCGCCGGTTGCCACCCAAACCTCGAGGTCGGGACGAATCGCTTTGATGCCCGTGGCCACCGCGGGCGCACGTCCGTGAATGGTATGAAACCCGAACGTGTTCATGTAATACGGAAATCGGCTCGAGCACCCGATCCCTGAAACCACGACGAAATTTTCGCGCTTGATCCCCAGCTCCGGGAAAACCGACTGAACGGCCGAAAGAATCGCGTAGTCCCCGCAACCCGGGCACCAGCGAACTTCCTGGTCGGTCTGGAAGTCTTTTTTGGTGAGAGGCGTGATTGGCGGCAGCGTAGCAGTGCTCATCGGGAATTCTCTCCAAGAATCTCTTCAATCTTTTGCTCGACTTCCACCTGCTTGAACGGCCTGCCCTGAATCTTGTTGAGGCCAATGGCGTCGACCAGATACTTGGCACGCAAAACCCAAAGAAGCTGGCCCATGTTGAGCTCCGGCACAAGAACCGTCTTGTATCGCTGCAGCACTTCGCCGAGGTTAGCCGGCAGCGGATTCAGATAGCGCAGGTGAACGTGGCCGATCTTACGGCCCTGCGCGCGCTGCGCTTTCAGCGCGGCCGTGATGGCCCCGTGCGTCGAGCCCCAGGCAACGATCAGAAGATCGCCTTCGGCGTCGCCGGCAGGCACTGCATCCGGAATCTCCTGCACGACGGACGCAACCTTCGCCGCCCGGATGCGCACCATGTTTTCGTGGTTGAGCGGCTCGTAATTGATGTTGCCGGTAACGTCCTGTTTCTCGAGTCCGCCGACGCGGTGTTCAAGCCCCGGCGTGCCAGGAACGGCCCACGGGCGCGCGAGCGTCAACGGGTCACGCTTGTAAGGCAAATAGCCATTCGGAGAGTTGGCCTCTGTCGCAAACTTCACCGGGAATGCCGGAATTTCATCGACGTTGGGAATCTTCCAAGGCTCGGCGCCATTCGCAAGATAGCCGTCAGACAGAATGATCACCGGAACCATGTACTTGACAGCGATGCGGCTGGCTTCGACCGCGGCCCAAAAGCAATCGCTGGGTGTGGCCGGGGCAATGATAGGAATCGGCGCTTCGGAGTTGCGGCCAAAGAGCGCCTGCAAAAGATCCGCCTGCTCGGTCTTTGTCGGTAGTCCCGTCGAAGGTCCGCCACGCTGAATGTCGCAAATCACCAGCGGGATTTCCACGGCAACGGCGAGACCCAGCGCTTCCGTCTTCAGCGCCATGCCCGGCCCCGAGGTCGTGGTGATGGCCAGGGCCCCTGCGTAAGCCGCGCCGATCGCGCTGGTGATCGCGGCGATTTCGTCTTCGGCCTGGAAGGTCATCACGCCGAAATCTTTGTATTGCGACAGTTCGTGAAGTATGTCCGACGCCGGTGTAATCGGATAGCTGCCCTGGAACAGCCGCAGCCCCGATTTTTGCGAAGCGGTGACAAACCCCAGCGCCAGCGCCTGGTTTCCGCTAAGGTTACGGTAAAAGCCCGGCGCGAGGTGCGCGGGCGGAATCTCATAACTGATCTGAAATGCTTCCGTGGCTTCGCAATACGAGTAACCAGCCTTCATCGCCAGTTTGTTTGCTTCGACGAGCAGCGGCTTGTTCTTAAATTTCGCGTCAATCCACCGTACCGTCGGCTCCATCGAGCGGTTGTAGAGCCAGTAGCACATGCCCAGCGCGAAAAAATTCTTCGACCGGCTCATAGACTTGGCGTCGATGCCCAGATGCTCGAGCGCGATTTTTGTCAGACGCTCCAGCTCCACTGCAAAGAGCCGGTATTTGTCGAGCGAATGATCCTCCAGCGGATTCGTTTTCGACTGCGCTTTGCGCAAGTCGTTTTCCGTAAACGCATCAGAATTTACGATCAGTATCCCGTTGGCCTTAAGGTCCGCGACATTCATCTTCAGCGCCGCCGGATTCATGGCGATCAGAACATCGACAGAGTCACCCGGCGTGTACACGTCGCTCGAAGAAAAATGAAGCTGGTATCCGCTGACGCCCGGCAGCGTTCCGGCAGGAGCGCGTATTTCAGCCGGAAAATCCGGGAACGTAGCGATATCGTTGCCGTAAAGCGCTACGGTATTGGTAAATTGGCTTCCGGTAATCTGCATCCCGTCGCCGGAATCGCCGGCAAAGCGGATGACCGCGCGATCAATCACCTCGCGTTTGTGCTTCACCGGTGGCGTTTCAATCAAAGTTGACATAGTGACCAAGGCTCCGCGGTAAGTGAACTCCCAGACCAATCCCCTGAGGGAGTGTGGCTCGATTTGTTAGATGGGCAGTGCGAAAACCAGGTTGGATACCCTATCCGGAGCCGACGGTAAGAGAATACCACACCCGCCCGTGTGCAGCGGGAAGAGTGACCGCCGCCGAAAATTGTGTCGTTACAGAAACGACGGCCCAGGATGGTGCGCTCGCGGCGGCCAAGTGCTGGTTGCCAGTCCCACCATCGCGCCGTCCGGAATCCGCACCTTCAAGCTTTGCGTCTCCTGTAGATGCAAGGAACTCCCGGGCTCGTGTATATCATTTCCAGAAGTGCGACCATAGGGAAGGGAACGTAACGCGAAGACAACTTGCCGCTTGACGTTCGCTTTCTTTTCGCCTAAAGTAGTGATGCTTCACTCGTGTGTGCGGAGGTGCACGATGACTCTGACAAAACGGCAGAAAGAGGTTCTGGATTACCTGGTCTCTTTTGATAACAGGCACGGTTACGCCCCCAGCTTTGAAGAGATCGGCAAAGGCCTGAAGCTGACTTCCCTGGCCACCGTTCACAAGCACATCACCACGCTGGAGAAAAAAGGATTCATCCGCCGCGGCTACAACCAGAGCCGCTCCATCGAGATTCTGCAATTGCCAAAACCTGTCAAGGAACAGATTAGCGACAGGAAGATTCAAGAACTGCCACTCGTAGGCCGGATCGCCGCGGGCCGCCCGCTGGAGGCCGTAGAAGAGCGCGAGACGATCTCGCTCGGCGATTTTGCTCGCGGCGGCAACTCTTTCGTGCTTCAGGTGAAGGGCAGCTCCATGATTGAAGATCACATCATGGACGGCGATTACGTGGTCTGCGAACAGACGCAAGTAGCCAATGCCGGCGACATCGTCGTGGCTCTGATCGGGGGCGAGGAAGCCACGCTCAAGCGCTTCTACCGCGAAGGAGCAGGCAAGATCCGCCTGCAACCCGCAAATTCAGAGATGGCGCCGATTATGGTTGCGGCGAATGACGTCAAAATTCAGGGCCGCGTCATCGGCGTACTCAGAAAATACTAAAGCTCTAATCGCCCAGTCGCGCTTCGCCTCCTTAATACGCAAGTTCCTCCCACTGCTGAGCGTAGCCGTCTTCTAACTCATTGCAGTCGGCATCTGTCGCCGTTCGACCGCAGCAGGTTCCCCCCAGGTCTCAGGCATGCGTCCATTTCCATTTCCGGTTACCATGTGAAATCCTTGTGACCATCTGGAAACGAAACGCGTCAAACATACGAGGCGGGCCAGCTCCCATGTCCCCGCGAAGGAAACGGAAAACGTGACGACCAAGCGCGAAAACATTCTGATTGTCGAGCCTGACGACGCACTGCGCCAGCAGCTCCAGGACGTGCTGCGTTCCGCAGGCTATGAAGTTTCCTCTGCTCCTTCGCAGGATGAAGGGTTCCGCGTCGTCCAAACCGGCGCCGTGGATGTGTTTGTGCTTTCCGCCGATCTGGCCGATGTCCTGTGTTGCAGCTCTCTGACAGAAATCAAAGGCCTCGGCTCTACGGCAAACACGCGCGTGATTCTGTTCGCCCGCGGCGGTGGCGCGATGCGTGCGCGCGCCCTGGATCTTGGCGCCGACGACGTGATGACGCCTCCCTGGGAACCAGCGGAACTGCTGGCCCGCGTGCGCGTGCAATTGCGCGACAAGCAAGCCCTCGAGGAACTACAGCAGAAATCCCGCATCGCAGAAGAAGGCCAGGAAATCGCGCACACCGCGTTCCAGGCCATTGCGGTAACGGAAAAAATGACGCGTGACGCGTTTTCGACTGGTCGGGCTCTGAAAATCGGTGTTTCTGCCCTCCTCGGGGTCGCCGCGCTCATCTCCATCATTTTTCTGCTCTTCACGCGGCGCGCCGATAAGGAGAACCGCCGCGCCTATTCCGTGATCGCGCAGCTCGAGCACGGGGTCCACACCGAAGAAGCCCTCGTCGCCGAGGCTAACCGCGCCCGCGAAGAGCTAGCGCAATCCGACATCACCGAACAAAAACGACAGCTTCAAAAACAAACGAACGATCTTCGCCAGAAACTCTCCTCCGCGGACGCCAGCGAAGTCTCCGGCCTGCGAAAACAGTTGGAGGAGACCACCAGCCGGTTGAAAAAAGTAGAAACGCAATCCGACGCTGCCGAAGGCGTCATTCGGGCCAACGCTCCCAGCGTATGCCTGCTTCACGTCTCGGTTTCCTTTCTCGACCAGAGCACACGGCGGCCTTTGCGTTACGGCGCCATCAATCCCGACGGCCAGCCCCTCAAGGACGGCGACGGCAATGTGGTCTACAGCCTCGAAGGCCGCGCCCCGGAAGTTCGCGAAGATTTCTTCGGCACAGGTTTCATCGTCGGCCAAAACGAAGTCCTCACCAACCATCATGTTGCCCAACCCTGGTGGAAGAATGAAGAATTAGGCGCCGCCTCGCAGCAAGGCTTGGAGCCAGCCATCGCCGAAATGACCGCCTATTTCCCCGAGGCGGCCGCCGGCATTTCCTTGAACATTTCCCAGATCTCGGAGGAAGCCGACCTCGCCGTTCTCCGAGGCGACTTTTCCGCGCTGAAACGTCCCATTCTGAAACTCGACGGCCGCAAAGAAGCCGCCGTCAGCGGCCAGCCCTTAATTTCCCTGGGCTACGCTACTGGAATAAGCGCCATTCTGGCGCGCGCTGGAGAAGACGCCGTAAAGGACATTGTCAGGTTGAGCGGCGGCGACCCAAAAAAAATTGTGGACGAACTTCAGCAACGCAAGCTGATCCGCCCCCTGGTGACCCAGGGACATATCGGCGACGTGCTGTCCGATAAAATTGTCTACGACGCCCAAACCACCTCCGGCGGCTCTGGCGGCCCACTGATAAACCGCGACGGTCAGGTGATTGGCGTGACCTTCGCCATAGTCAGGGGCTTCGGCGGCTCCAACTTCGGAGTTCCCATTCGCTATGCACAACCGCTGCTAAAGCCGTAAGACGTTGGCAGCCTGGTGGTGCGGATTCAAATTGCTTGTTCTGCGAATCGAAATAAGTGCTCCAGTCGCGCCGCGTCCGCGTGAAACAATCTAAGATTTCGCGTAACCTACTTGCCGGCTCCGGAATGATGAAGAACAAACCCATTCGAAAATTACTCGCTGCGAATCGCAGCGAAATCGCCATACGGATTTTCCGTGCCGCGAACGAACTGGGCCTTCGCACCGTCGGGATCTATTCCCAGGAAGACCGCTTGGCGCTGCACCGGTTCAAAGCGGACGAGGCTTACCAGGTCGGCGTTGGCAAAGGGCCAGTCGAAGCCTATCTCGACATTGCCGGCCTAGTTGCCTTAGCGAAGGAAAAGGATGTCGACGCCATTCATCCCGGCTACGGATTCTTGTCAGAGAATCCTGCGTTTGCCCGCGCCTGCCAGAAGGCAGGAATTACCTTCATCGGCCCTAGTCCCGAACTGCTCGAACTCCTCGGAGACAAGACGGCCGCAAGGCGACTGGCCGAAGGAGCTGGCGTACCGGTGCTACCGGGAACGGAAGAATCGATAACTTCAGCGGCCGAAGCCCGCAAGTTCCTAACCACGATCGGCTATCCGGTCATGGTAAAAGCGGCCATGGGCGGCGGGGGGCGCGGCATGCGTGTCGTGCGCACCGAGGCTGAACTCGAGCAGCGTCTCGAGGAGGCTCAGGGCGAGGCCAAGTCTTCCTTCGGCGACGCGTCCGTGTTTCTAGAAAAATATTTACCGCATGTGCGCCATGTCGAGGTCCAGATTCTCGCGGACAATCATGGGAATCTGCTGCACCTCTATGAGCGCGATTGCTCCGTGCAGCGGCGTCACCAGAAAGTCGTCGAAGTAGCACCCGCTGTGAATCTGCCGTCGTCTGTGCGCGCAGAACTTTGCGATGCCGCCGTGCGTCTGGCGCGCAAAGCCAAGTACCACAACGCTGGCACGGTCGAGTTCCTCTACGACGTCGACGCCAAGAACTGGTATTTCATCGAAGTGAATCCCCGCATCCAGGTGGAACACACGGTAACCGAGATGGTCACGGGCATCGACTTGGTCCGCTCGCAGATTCTGGTCGCCGAGGGCCACCAGCTGCACCAGGAGCCGCTCGCGCTGCCCGAACAAGCAAACGTGCCACTCTACGGCGCGGCCCTTCAATGCCGCGTCACCACCGAAGATCCCGAAAATAATTTTGCCCCCGATTACGGAAAGCTTACGACCTACAGATCCCCAGCGGGATTTGGAATTCGTCTCGACGGCGGCACCGCCTATGCCGGCGCGGTCCTGGCCGCGTACTACGATTCGCTCCTCGTAAAAGTGACGGCCTGGGGCACAAAACTTCCCGAAGCTTGCCAGCGTATGGACCGCGCGCTCCGTGAGTTCCGCATTCGCGGCGTCAAGACCAACATCCCTTTCCTCGAAAACGTCGTCAACCATCCGCGCTTCCGCGCCGGTGAAGTCACGACTTCTTTCCTCGATGAATTACCCGAGTTGTTTCGTCTCGAAAGCCGCGGCGACCGCGCCACGAAACTGCTCTCCTATCTCGGCGACGTGATTCTTAACGGCAATCCCGAAGTAAAAGGCAAAGTAGTTCCCAAGGGGCTGGAGCAGGCCACCCTGCCCTCCGTGCCCGGTATCAACCCGCCGCCCGGAACGCGTCAATTGCTCCAGAAACTGGGTCCCAAGAGATTTGCCGGGTGGGCCAGAAAAGAAAAACGCCTGTTGATCACGGACACGACCTTCCGCGACGCCCACCAATCGCTGTTGGCCACACGCGTGCGCACCCACGATCTGCTCGCCACGGCCAGCGCCGTGGCGCAACGCCTCCCGAACCTTTTCAGCCTAGAAATGTGGGGCGGCGCAACTTTCGACACAGCCATGCGCTTTCTTCACGAAGACCCCTGGCAGCGCCTCCGCGATCTGCGCCATCGCATTCCCAATATCTGCTTTCAGATGCTTCTCCGCGGCGCAAATGCCGTCGGCTATACCTCTTATCCGGACAACGTGATCGTCGAGTTCGTCCGCGAAGCCCACGCGCAGGGGATCGACATCTTCCGCATCTTCGATTCCCTGAACTCCATCGAAAACATGCGCGTCTCCATTGATGCCGTGCTCGCAACCGGCGCCGTCTGCGAGCCCGCCATTTGCTATACGGGAGACATCTTCGACAAAGCCCGCCCGAAGTATTCCCTGAAATACTACCTATCCATGGCCAAGCAACTCGAAAAACTCGGCGCACATTTTCTCGCCATCAAAGACATGGCCGGCCTTTCCAAGCCTTATGCGTCCTACGAACTGGTAAGAGCCCTCCGCGAAGAAATCGCCATCCCGGTCCACTTCCATACCCACGACACCAGCGGCATCAATTCCGCCTCCGTCCTGAAAGCCGCGGACGCCGGCGCTGACGTTGCCGACGCGGCCGTCGCGGCCATGAGCGGCGGCACCAGCCAACCCAATCTCAATTCCATTGTCGAAGCGCTGCGCCACACGCCGCGTGACACAAATCTCGACATCGAGGCCCTCAACGAATGCTCTGACTATTGGGAAACGGTGCGTACCTATTACCTGCCCTTCGATTCCGGTCCGAAGGCCGGCTCCGCGCGTCTCTATCAACACGAAATTCCCGGCGGTCAATACACCAATCTGCGCGAACAAGCCGCCGCCATGGGATTAGGCCAGCGCTGGCGGGAAGTAGAAAAAACGTACGCCGAAGTGAATAAACTTTTCGGCGATATCGTGAAAGTGACTCCTTCCAGCAAGGTCGTCGGCGATATGACCCTGTTTCTGATGGCCAACGAACTGCAACCGGGCGATGTGCTCAAGCTCGACGAGACCCACGATCTTTCTCTGCCGAATTCCGTCGTAGAAATGTTTTCCGGTGTCCTGGGTGTTCCACCCGGCGGATGGCCCCTTACCTTGCAAAAAATAATCCTGCGCGGAGCCGCCCCACTCCAAGGCCGCCCAGGCCGGAACCTGCCAGCGGTCGACCTCCCAGGGGAATCCGCTATGCTCGAGAAAAAAATAGGCCACCGCGTGCGCCCCGATGAGCTTTTGAGCTACCTTCTCTATCCGGAGGTGTTCGTAGCGTACGACAAATTCCGCCAGACCTACGCGGACGTAAGCGTTCTGCCAACGCACGCCTTTTATTACGGCCTGGTTTCTGGCGAAGAGATCGCCGTCGAAATCGAGCCAGGAAAAACGCTCATCCTCAAATTTCTGACGGCCAGCGATCCGCACCCCGATGGAACGCGCACACTTTTCTTTGAGCTGAATGGCCAGCCGCGCGAAGTCAACGTGCGCGACCGCGCATTGCGTGTCGTAGAACGCGCCCACCCGAAAGCCGATCCCGCCGATCCCGGACAGGTAGCCGCTCCCACCGCCGGCGTAGTCAGCGGCATCGCCGTGCAAGTGAACCATTCCGTCGAGCGCGGTGCTAAGCTCTTAACCCTCGAAGCCATGAAAATGCAATCAAATATCTACGCGTCCATTGCCGGCCGCGTCACTAAACTTCTGGTCGCGCCAGGACAGCACGTCGAAGCCAAAGACCTGCTGGTGACCATTGCCCCGTGAACGGCCCGAATCTCCGCAAACATCAAGGTTTCCGCTCGCGCTTCCTGAGAAACGAGCGCGACCTGGTCGTCTATCTCCCGCCCGGCTACGACCACCAGCCCGAGCGTCATTTTCCAATCCTGTATCTGCACGACGGCCAGAATCTTTTTGACCCCTCCACTTCCTTCATTCCAGGCATGGATTGGCACGTCGGCCAAACCGCGGACCAAGCCATCAGCGCTGGCGCCGTCGAGCCGCTCCTCATCGTTGGCATTTACAACACTGGTAAGCAGCGCATTCGCGAATATACTCCGACTCGCGTCCCCAAACTCGGCGGCGCCAGCGCTGATG
>Ga0207055_1227_pt1 | contig 10093 bp, 7 predicted proteins | sample Alteio_BWMinCont_57_FD_153293 | JGI IMG/M metagenome (GOLD analysis project Ga0207055, IMG submission 153293) | Enriched cells from forest soil in Barre Woods Harvard Forest LTER site, Petersham, Massachusetts, United States -... | ecosystem: Environmental > Terrestrial > Soil > Temperate forest >...
AAAATTAAAATAGACTTAAATCCCCGCGACGCGCGCGGCGGGGGGATTTTTACGTTAATAAAACCCAACAATCATCGTCGCCCAAATTCCTAACATCGCATGGGCGATAGTAACGCCAATCAACGTGTGATGCCTGGAATACAACCAGCCGAAATAAACACCGGCTAAAAATACCATCAGCGATACGTTGATACCTAAAAAAAGATGTCCCGTTGAAAACATTAAATTGGAAACAAGGATTGCTTTTAAAGGAGTATATTTACCCGTTAAAAAAACTTCTAAAGGCCCTTGTAATCCACCCCGCACAATCAATTCTTGCACAGGCGATATTACAAAAAAGTAAAGAACGAAAATGATCCACCACCATTCTTTCTGTGTCAGAGCATTCATCCCTTGTGCTAAGTGGATAGTAATGTACGGCTCAAAAATCGGGTGCCCTATGTATTTTTGTGTCGTGTGCGTTAATATCCATTTTCCCAGCTCTATCAAAATACAAAGAGCAGCCGTAAACAAAATCGATTCAGTGACAGCCTTACGCCAATTCTGCGTCGTTAAACCAAACGTACGCAAAGGTAATTCTGAACTTTTCATAATGGAGAAAAATAATCCGACAAATCCCAGCGTCAACGGAAGTGACACCACTGTGCTAGCCACCGCGCCGGATTCTTGATTCGTGATCCATGATAAAAAAAATGAAAATAAGCAAAGCGTCACGACCATATTGATCATGAGCTTGCCTAATCCTGCACGCATTTTAAATTCATTTAATTGTTTTTCTAATGCTTCAACAACAGCAGTATTGGTTTGTCGTATACGGCTACTGATACTTTCTGTGATATGCAAAAGCATCTTATCGAAAGCCGGTGACGTCTTCGCTAGTTCTTTTAGTTTTTGAAATGGAATGCGCAGCAATTCCGCGTGAGTTGCTCCTTTCGCTGATGCAGAACGCGCCTGATGATCGAGCAATGCCATTTCACCCACGGTGTCACCTTTGCTGAGATAAGCAATACAATGTTCGTGTTCATGGTGCGCATCGGATTTTGTGATAGCGACGGTGCCTGACAAGATAAAATAAAAATTTTCTGCTATTTCGCCTTCGTGAATAAAATAACCCCCTTCTTCAACGATTATTTTCTGCGAAATATCGAGTAATTTTTTAAAATCCTCGTCAGAGAGATCCTGAAATAAACTGTGATCACGAAATGCTTGGTCATCATCTACCATATTCAGTCAATTCCATTTCATGTTATTTTTCGCTACCATCTCACCAGTTTAATATTTCGAGCGGTTCTTGGCTATGTTTGATAATAAAGCTTTCTTAATCACCGGTGCCTCATCGGGTCTGGGCCAGGCATTGGCTATAAAATTAGCCAATAAAAATGCAAAGATGGCGTTAATGGCTCGTCGATTAGCAGGTTTAGAGGAAACCGCATCACATTGCACACCTCGCCCTTTGCTCATTTCAGGTGATATCACTTCAGAATCGGATTGTCGGACTGCGATAGACCACACCATTGAGCAATTTGGACGTTTGGATTATCTGGTTCTCAATGCCGGTATCAGCATGTGGTCGCATTTTGAAGAATTATCGGATCTCTCTGCTATCCATCAGTTAATGCAAACCAACTATATCGGCGCTGTGAATTGTGCTTATTACGCACTCCCCCATCTCAAAAAAACGAATGGAATGATTGTGGTGATTTCATCCATTCAGGGAAAAATAGGTGTGCCGTATCACACAGGTTACGCTGCATCAAAACATGCTCTTGAAGGTTTTTTTAATAGTCTTCGCATTGAGCTCAACAAAACAGTGGATATCCTGATCGCATCGCCGGGATGGATTCAGGGAACGGAATTAAAACAACATGCACTCGGCAGACAGCAGAGAAATCACACCCCTGCGAAACACGCAATCCCATTGGAAACCTGTTGCGATGAAATTATTTCTGCGATGATCCAGCGAAAGCGAGAATGTGTGATCCCCAAAAAATACCGCTGGGTTCCGTGGTTAAAATGGCTGGCGCCTGCGCTGTTGGATGATCTGATTTGTAAAAAAATGCGGTAGCTGCTCTCCTCTCAGCCGCACTTGAGAAGCACTACAGAGCCGCGACCGTCAGGGAGCGTCACAGGACTAAAAAAAACAACAGCGCCGCAACTGGCACAGGCCGTGACTTGATAATTAAGCACCTGTGACGCGCTCCCTGACGGTCGCGGCTCTGTAGTGCTTCTCAAGTGCAGGAGAGGAAATTGGAAACCTGTTGCGATGAAATTATTTCTGCGATAGCTGCTCTCCCCTCAGCCGCACTTGAGAAGCACTACAGAGCCGCGACCGTCAGGGAGCGTCACAGGACTAAAAAAACAACAGCGCCGCAACTGGCACAGACCGTGACTTGATAATTAAGCACCTGTGACGCGCTCCCTAACGGTCGCGGCTCTGTAGTGTTTCTCAAGTGCAGGAGAGGCTGTTGCGATGAAATTATTTCTGCGATTGGATGATCTGATCTGTAAAAAAATGCGGTAGCTGCTCTCCCCTCAGCCGCACTTGAGAAGCACTACAGAGCCGCGACCGTCAGGGAGCGTCACAGGACTAAAAAAAACAACAGCGCCGCAACTGGCACAGGCCGTGACTTGATAATTAAGCACCTGTGACGCGCTCCCTGACGGTCGCGGCTCTGTAGTGTTTCTCAAGTGCAGGAGAGGAAACGGGATAAGGGGTTGAACATTGTAAAACCCCAACCAGCTTGCTAGAATTTCCCTCCACCAAGCACCCTCATGGACATTAGGTTATGGATAACGACAACACAATCGCTGAAAAATTAAATCCTCCATTACCGCCCGATGCAAAACAATTAATGGATAAAATAAAAAAAGGAAAAATACTTCGCTATCAAATCGATATTTTTTCTGTGATCGCCGTAATAACCGCCGTTCTCGTCCAATTTTTAGCATATTGGTATCGCTGGCCCTGGTACAGTCTTGCACTTGTTATAATGTTAATGCGCACCTCCCATTTGGCCGAACATAATCATGCTCACTTGCCTATCTTTCATAATCGTTTTTTAAATGAATCGATCGGTTGGCTCATGTTTTTAAATTGTGGAATTCCGCTGCAATCGTATCGCGAACAACATGTGCATGTTCATCACCAACATTTAGGCACTGCTGGCGATTGGACTAGCCCTTGGACTTACCAAGGAACTATTTTTCCGACCAAACCCGTTAATAAAATATATTATTTAATGACATTCATGGTGGCTTCTATGCTTGAATGTGCCTTCATTTATATCAAAAAACCTCTCAGCAAAAGTACGCGCTATTTCACCATATCCATGATTATTGTTGGCATTATCATGATAGCTCTTGCGATGCATGATTTTTTTAATTTTACGCTTTATTACGCCATCCCATGGATCATAACTTATATTTATTTAGCGCTTGCTAGTTGGAAGCAACACGTGGGTTGTGAGTACACCTCTGTTTATACGACAGCGATCAATGATTTTAATATCGATTCGCGCGAACTAGGTTTTAATATCGGTTATCACACTGCGCATCATTGGTATCCTCACTTACATTGGTCTTTATTAGAAAAATTTCACGACACTTACTTAGCTCCTCACGTTCCTTCGAATTATTACACTCCTATTTGGTTTCCATTATGGAGTAAAAAATAATAAACATGAAAAAAATAGTCAGTTATCTTTATTTTTTATTTTGTAAATTTTTTTTTAAATTATATTGCCCGCTCACCATACAAGGGCGAGAGCGTTTGCCTGATACTCCCTTTATTCTCTGCAGCAATCACAACAGCCACATGGATACGCCTGTTTTAATGCTTGCAACAGGCATTCCATTCAATCAATTTGGTATGGTCGCTGCGAAAGATTATTTCTTTGATAATCCTTGGCGAAATTTAATTTTTAATATGGCAATGAATTTAATTGCGATTAATCGGGATGTTTCCCGTACCTCGTTGATGAATAATATTACCGCGTGCAAACAATTTGTTGAAAACGAAGGGAAACATTTAATTATTTATCCCGAAGGGACTCGCTCACTGACCGGTGAAATACAATCTTTCAAACGTGGTCCTGCACTGATTGCACTGAAATTGGGAATGCCGCTCATTCCTGTTTATATTGAGGGGACTTATCAATCTCTGCGTAAGGGATATTATTTTCCCCGATTTCAAAAAATCCGTGTCCATATTGGTCATCCGATTTTAGCAAACACCGATAAAAAACAAATGACTGAGCAACTTGAAAATAGTATTAAGCAGTTAAGGATACATAATGAAACAAATGAAATGGTGCGGCTGGGGTGATTCTGATAAAACATTTGATATCAGCAATAAGCCGACATTGTGGAGATATTTGGTAAAAGCGACGGGTATCGCTGACGATATCAATCGAAAAGTACCGACTATTCCGCTCGAAAATATCACACTCTCAGAACCTCAACTCAATGAGGCTTTTTTAGCAGAATTGAATCACGTTTTACAACCTGAACAAATCAAACAAGATCATTATGAACGACTCATTCATACCTACGGAAAAAGTTTTAGAGATCTCTGGCGCATACGCAATGGAATCATTCCGCAAGCACCCGATATCGTATGTTATCCACAATCAGAAGAAGAAGTTCAAACGATTTTAACCGCTGCCAATCAATGTAATGTCGTCGTCATTCCGTTTGGTGGCGGCAGCAATATTGCAGGTTGTCTAGAGCCGCGACAACATCGCGATCGAATGATTGTGTCACTCGATATGAAAAAAATGAATCGCGTGATCGAAGTGGACAGTTATTCCATGATTGCACGCATCCAAGCAGGCACGATGGGCCCCGAACTTGAAAAACAATTAAATGAACAGGGAGTGACACTGGGCCATTTTCCCGATTCATTCGAATTTTCTTCTCTGGGCGGATGGGTGGCCACTCGCTCTGCTGGAATGCAAAGTGACAAGTATGGAAAAATTGAAGACATGGTGATTGCGCTGCGCATGATCACCCCCACCGGCGCATTGATCACACGTACTGTTCCAAAATCATCGAATGGAATTGGAATCAATCAACTCTGTATTGGCAGCGAAGGTATTTTAGGTGTCATCACTGAAGTGACAATGCAAGTGCATCACTTACCGCGCAAAAAAGAATTTCACGGTTATTTGTTTCCGAATTTTGAAAAAGGCATTGCGGCGATTTATGAAGCTACATCACAAAATGTGATGCCCAGTATGACACGATTGAATGATGCTGATAAAACAGCACTCTCGTTTGCTTACAAAACAAAAGGTTCTTTTTTTCATAACTTATTGTCGAACGGAATGAAATATTATTTAAAATGGTTTAAAAAAATAAATTTCGATACGGTGTGTTTAATGTTAGTGGGTTTTGAAGGTAATAACATTTCTTCTCAAGTTAAAAAAATAAATGCGATTTATAAAAAAATGGGGGGCGTTCATTTGGGAACCAGCCCTGGGAAATCATTTGAAAAAGCCAAATATGATTTTCCCTATTTTCGTGATTTCGTGATGGATTATGGCGTGTCTGCCGATGTCAGTGAAACCGCTACGACATGGAAAAATATATTGCCGCTCTATTACCATGCACGACAATCCATTCAACAAGCCATCGCTGAAACAGGCAGCAAATCCTGGTGTGGTTGTCACATTAGTCACACGTATAAAACAGGCGCGAGTTTGTATTTTACATTTGCCTTTAAACAATCAGATGAAGTATTAACGCAATATTTACGCGTTAAAAAAGCAGCTGAAGATGCATTCATTGCATGTGGCAGTACGCTATCGCATCATCATGGCGTGGGTTATGAACACCTGCCGTGGATCAGCGATGATATTTCGATGATCGGCGTGAAAGCCATTCAAGGCATTAAAGCATCACTGGATCCCAACAATATTATGAATCCTGGCAAAATCATACCGAGTGATTTGCCGTTAAAAGATTGGGGATGGACTCTATGAAGTTTCCAACAGGCGGACATACAAAAGAAGATATTGAAGAGCGGCAAATATGGCTAGAAAATAATTATGCTGTCGATTTCAAAAAAAATCATGTGCCCACTCCTGAAGAATATGAAGGATTGACTGAAAACCAAATCGACACTATGAGTTTTCCGCTCTCTGCTGTAGGGCCTCTTCGTATTGATGGAACATATGCATCCGGTGAGTTTTATATTCCTCTCTGCACATTGGAAGGATCATTGGCGCATTCCATGATGCGTGGTTTGAAAATCACATCTCATTCTGGCGGCATTAAAACGTATCATGTCAAACAGGAATTATCGAGAAGTCCTATTATTACATTTAAAAATATTCACGATATTCATTTTTTTATTCAGTGGATAAAACAACACACTTCGCAATTAAAAATGATTGCAGAATCAACAACACGTCACGGAAATTTGCTTCGTATCGATGAGTATGTGATTCAAAATCGTGTCATTTTAGATTGTGTGTACGATACGAAAGAAGCCGCTGGGCAAAACATGGTGACCTTCGCGACAGAGGCTATTTTAAATTATATTCGCGCTCAAGGGATTCCCGGACTTGTGAATTGTTTAATTGAATCAAATTTTAATGGGGACAAAAATTCCAGTCATCGAAATTTAATTTTGGGACGAGGACATCAAGTCGTCGCGCGTACGGTGATACCGAATAAAATATTAAAACGTTTTTTAAGAATCGATGCGAACTATTTACATAATGATTTTCATAATGCCTATCTGGGTTCGGTGATGGCGGGAACTACCCCTAATTTACATATTGCCAATGCACTCGCTGCAATTTATTTAGCGACCGGTCAAGATGTTGCGTGTGTCACGGAGAATTCAATCGGCGTGATGAGTTATGACTATGAAGAAGGTAATTTATGTGTCACGTTGACAATGCCGTCGATTACAGTGGGAACTGTGGGAGGCGCTTGTCGATTGCCTACACAAAAACGTAATTTGCAATTATTGGGTTGTGAGGGTGAACATTCTTCAAAAAAATTAGCGGAAATAATTTGTGCTGCAACGCTTGCGTTGGAAATTTCGTTGACGGGCGCGATTTCGAGTCATGAGTTTACCGATGCACATCGGGATTATGGGAGAGCGAGCATGAACAAAATTACATAACTCCTCTACGATATTTTTCCTCTTTGACTTCATTACAAAAAAACTTAGCACGCCTTCCCACGCAGGGGGAAGGTGACGCGAAGCGTCGGAAGGGGGGGATAATTCGTTTGTTTTCTCGCGGTTTCAAAAAGCATTTTTAATTCCCCCCATCCGGCCTTCGGCCACCTTCCCCCTGCGGAGGAAGGCGTGCTAAGCATTTTTTGTAATGAAATTCAGAAATTCGTGTCGATATTTTTCCTCTTTGACTTCATTACAAAAAAAACTTAGCACGCCTTCCCACGCAGGGGGAAGGTGACGCGAAGCGTCGGAAGGGGGGGATAATTCGTTTGTTTTCTCGCGGTTTCAAAAAGCATTTTTAATTCCCCCCATCCGGCCTTCGGCCACCTTCCCCCTGCGGAGGAAGGCGTGCTAAGCATTTCTTGGAATGAAATTCAGAAATTCGTGTCGATCCTTGAGCCCTGCGTGGGAAGGCGTACTAAGTATTTTTTTGTAACATCGCAGCTTTGTTTACGATTACCGGCGTATCAAAAATCGCTTCCGCCGTCTGATTAATAGCTTCACATTCTTTCACCGGAGAAAAAAGCGCAGCCCACACCATTCGGCTGCCTCTGCAAATCATTCCCAAACCACCTACAGCAGCAAGACCATTACCTGCAGCAACCAAACCAACTGCAGTAGGAGTATGAACTGTTATATTGGCACCGCCCATCGCCAATGTAGCAGTGGCCTGATTTTCTGCAGTCGCTGCGAAGGCTCCTCCAATCGTAGCACCCCCCATGCCACACATTAGGCCTTTCATTCCAACATCCTCCCAGGAAAATTGGTTCTTAATTTCAAAAAGCAGATAAAAAACACCAAACACCATCGCTGGCAAATTCATTGAAGCTAAAGTCAGAAAAAACGGAACAGTCGCGCCACAACTCACTGCAATCGAACATATCGCAACAGCCGCCACCAATACTCCTAGAATTGCGAGACTAACTCCACCCGCGAGTTTTTTTCTCGCCATCCACTTCATTTTGAGAGCGATTCCTTCCGCCAATTTTTTTCCCTGAAACAAATTCGCTTGATCGACTCCTGGAGAACAACCGACTTGAAAACAATGCGCCTTGAATAATATGCGCCCAGTGAGTTCGATAAAATCAGGAACGAGTTCTTCGGGAATACCTTTTTTTGTCGCATCTTTTATGAACTTTACATAATCCTGTAAATTTTCCTGCGCTTGCGCTCGGCACGGTTTTTTATTTTGTCTTTCATCAAGCTCCTCCTCTACTTCTTGTGCATCTTCCTCTTTAATTTTACCTAGGGTTTTTACGTTTTCTTCTACGATTTTTCTGTTATTTCTTGAGATTTTTATTTTTTTTCCTAGGTTTTGTACATCTCGGCGTATGCGTATGGTTCTCTCCATTTCTATATGCACTTCCAAAGTTTTTAAATCTTCTTCTATATACCTTTCAAGAACCTCGATAATTTTATTTAAATTTGAAAAAGTAAATCCGTCAGAATATTCACCGCTTAAAAACTCGCGAAATGTTTTGCCTATTTTTAAATTTTTATCTGGGAGTGGATTTTCAAAATGACTTTTTATCCGATCAAGCAGGGGCAGATCTGGAGATACTGCCGATTTTAAATCCTCATCTCTGTCGTTTTTTCTATCAATCTGTACTACCGGTTCGCTTATTGCAGATGGTCTGTCGTTTTTTTTATCAATCTGTACTACCGGTTCGCTAGCTGGCTTGAGCTCTTTTCGCGGCTCACGCTTGCTCTCCTCTCGGAGGATACTTGCCGGAGTCGTTAAGGTGAGTTCTCTATATGTGGTGTTTATAATCACAGAAACGCAATCTGACAAGTCTCCTAATTCGCTATTAGCTTTAACCAGCGTCTCGATGTTAGATTTATTTGCTGCATCCGCTTCTAGAGAACAACCGTGATTTAAGCAATATGCTTTGAATAAGATTCGCCATGTGAGCTCGCTCAAATCATAAACTACTTCCTGTGGAAGATTTTCCTCCCTTTTCTCAGATATGTATGCTGTGTAGCCTAGTATTTTCTGAAAAAGATCTCTTTGGTTATGATTAGATGGAATGTTATATCTCAGAAGAAATGCAAGGGCGCCCCAGCCTACCAGGCTTGTCATGCATGGCACGATTAACTGCTCGTCCTTTAAGTACTTAAGAAATGCACCGTTATGTGAATCTACAGCCGAAGTCGCTTTGCTTAAATGAGAGGCAATAGCCGTCAAGACTTCCTGATCATCTGTACCTTCTTGCGTCATAATTGCCCCTAACGATAACCGATTGTTATAGCTCTTCATTTTATCTGATTAAGCTTAAAAAACTCTTAACACGAACGCAGGAACTGTCGCTGGATTAAAAATATTTTTTTGATTAATCAATCGGTTATCCGTTTCACCCCAAAATACCCTATTCCTGCAAACAATAATATAGGCAATAACGCGGCAAAAAAAGGCGGGAGCTGATAGACGACACTTAACTGACCGAGCAGGGAATCCAAAATATAAAACACAAAACCCACAATTGTGCCTAGCAATAGTTGCAATCCCAAATTAATTGACCGCGGTGCGGTAAACACAAATGGCACAGCTAAAAATAACATCACCAAAATCGTGAGCGGTTGCAGCACCCTCTTCCAAAATGAAAATTCAAATTCCGCCGCTTGTAATCCATTTTTTTTAAGATGCTGCGTAAATCCCGACAATTGCGTCAAAGGCATTTCTTCCGGTTCGAGCAAACCAATGCTCAACACATTCGGATTGAGCGTTAAATCCCACGTCGCTTCAGCCAATCGTTCGCTACTAGTATGATCCCCGTTGAAACTCGTTCTTGCTAAATCGTGTACGGCCCAATGTCCATTCACATAATCCATCGTCTTAGCAAAATACGCCGCAAGTAATCGATGTTGATTATCAAATTCATAACGCGTCACACCTTCCAAATG